>Ga0316195_10000362_pt1 | contig 17557 bp, 16 predicted proteins | sample Phised1_MG_FD_204937 | JGI IMG/M metagenome (GOLD analysis project Ga0316195, IMG submission 204937) | Coastal sediment microbial communities from Maine, United States - Phippsburg sediment 1 | ecosystem: Environmental > Aquatic > Marine > Coastal > Sediment | place: USA: Maine | collected...
CCAATGCTTCTTGCCCAGGAAACGCCAGCGGAAGCGCGTGTTGATCCGGTCCAGCCACAGATCCTGGTAGTCATTGACCAGGCGGGCGTCTGTCAGGTCCGTCGCGCCCTGCACACTGTGGCCCTCCGCAGCAGACCAGGAACCCCAGAGTTCGGCGTTCAGCCAACCCGTCAGCGGCAGGAACGGGCTGGGCGGCAGTCGCGCCTGGAATGCGGCCAGCATGAGTTCCCGGGCCGTCCCCTGCCACTCGACGCCCAGCACCTCCTGCCTGTTCCCCAGGGACATCAGGATCGTGGCTTCGGCTTCGCCCACGATCAAGGAACTGCGGTCGTCGAACAGGTTCGCCCGAATCTCGCTGGCCAATTTGTCCCCCTCGAGGTGAAGGCGGCCGCTGATATCCCGGAAATCAAGGCTTATGCCGTCTTTCTCGTCGCGGTAGGTGAGGCTCGAATCCTGGAGCACCACCTCGCCCACGCGGGCCAACTCCTGCAGTGCCGAGCCTTGCTGGTTCGAGCCACGCCGGCTGACGCCGAATCCCGAAAGCCTGAATTGGCCATCAGCGCCGCGCGACAGCTCGAAATCCGCTCCGATGACGCGAAAGTTGTACAGCGGAAAGCCCGGCAGGAGCAGGTTCAGAGGCCTGATGTCCAGTGCCGCCGATTCAATAACCACGTCGGCCTCGACCCCTTGCAGGGCGCCCGCCAGGTCCGGCGCGTTGGGCAGCAATTTCATACCGCGCAGTGACAGGCGTGGCCCGAAACCGGTCCACTCCCCTTCGAAGCTCTCCAGTACGACCGGCTGACCGAATTCTTTCGAGAGCCAGGCCTCGAGATGCGGCTGGTAACGATCGCTGTAGGGAATCAGGAGCTTCCCTATCCCCATCAGCACCGCGGCCAGGATGATGAGGATCGAGAACGCGGTCCAGAGCAGGGTCCTGGCACGCCGCAAGAGGGTTCGGAAAACGGTCATGGTCCTAGACTGATCTCTCCAGCCTGGCGACATTAAAGCAGAACGACATCGTACTGCTCCGGCGTGTACTGGTCTTCCCGTTGGAACTGTATCGACTTGCCGATCAGCTCTTCCAGTTCCGCCACCGTCACGGATTGTTCATCGAGGATACGTTCCACGACCTGTGGGGAAGCCAGCACCATCAATTTACTGGCGTCGAACTGGCGGCTTGACCGCATGATCTCACGGAAGATCTCGAGGCAGACCGTTTCCGCGCTCTTGACCGTGCCCCGCCCCTCGCACAGCGGGCAAGGCTCGCACAACCGGCGCTCCAGGCTTTCCGTGGTCCGCTTGCGCGTCATTTCGACCAGGCCCAGCGCGGAAATTTCACTGACCGCGGTCTTGACGTGATCGCGCGCCAGAGTCCGCTCGAGAGAGCGCATGACCTGGCGCCGGTGTTCCTCGTTCAACATGTCGATGAAATCGATAATGATGATGCCGCCGAGGTTGCGCAGCCGCAATTGCCGCGCGATCGCCTGGGCAGCTTCGAGGTTGGTCTTGTAAATGGTCTCTTCGAGATTCCGATGCCCGACGTAACCGCCGGTATTGACATCAATGGTCGTCATCGCCTCGGTCTGGTCGAATACCAGATAGCCGCCGGACTTCAGCGGCACGGTCGGACGCAAGGCGTTCTCGATCTCATCCTCGACACCGAAGAGATCGAAGATCGGGCGCTCTGCGGAGTACTCTTCTATGCGATCCAGCCAGTCGGGCACGAAGCGCCGTGCAAAGTCACGGGCCTGTTGAAGCACTTCCTGCGAGTCTATGCGCACCCGGTCCACATCTTCGTGCATCAGGTCGCGGAGCGCCCTGAAAGGCAGCGACAGGTCCTCGAAGATGCAGGTGGCAGGTTTTGCCGTCGCGGAGCGCTCCTTGATGGCCTGCCAGACCTTACCCAGGTACACCATGTCGGCGGACAGGGCGAAATCATTAACGCCCTCGGCGTTGGTGCGAACGATGTACCCGTGCCCCTGGCTGCCGTCGCGCAGGATTTGCACCAGGCCCTTCAGTCGATTTCGTTCAACTTCTTCTTCAATACGGGCCGAAACGCCCACCACGTCGCTGTCCGGCAACAACACGAGAAACCGGGAGGGGATGCTGATATTGGTGGTCAGCCTGGCGCCCTTGCTGCCCAGGGGATCCTTGATCACCTGCACCACAAGCTGGTCCCCGGAGCGCAACAGGTTCGATATCAGAGGTTCCGCGGGCGCCTCATCGTCCGTCGCCACCGGATCGTGGCGGACCATGTCCCGCGCGTGCAGAAAAGCGGTCCGGTCCAGCCCGATGTCGATAAACGCGGCCTGCAAACCGGGCAGAACGCGGGACACGACGCCCTTGTAAATATTGCCGATGTAACCGGTGTGACTGGCGCGCTCCAGCCACACTTCCTGCAGCATTCCGCTTTCGACCAGCGCCACCCTGTTTTCCGAGGGTGTCGAGTTGATGAGAATTTCTTCGCTCACGCGCGATTGGCCACTTGCTCAAGGGCACCTAGAATAACACTTCGGCCTGACGCAACAATTGGCAGGTCTCGTACAAGGGCAGTCCCATCACGCCGGAAAAACTGCCCTCGATCCGGGTGATCTTTTCCGCGGCCCGCCCCTGCACCCCGTAGGCCCCGGCCTTGTCCATCGGGTCGCCGCTGTCACAGTAGGACTCGATCCAGGCCCGATCGAGCTCCGCGAATGTAACCCGCGAGATGTTGAGGCACTCGCGTGGTGGCTGAGCGCCGGCGGCCAGCACGGCCGCAGAGTAGACTTCGTGCGTCCGCCCCGACAGGCTGCTCAACATCGCCTGCGCCTCGGCACGGTCGCCGGGCTTACCCAGGATGCGCCCGTCCAGCACCACGGCGGTATCGGCGCCAAGTACCGGCAACCCGTCGCTTTCCCGCGCCAGCACCTCCAGCGCCTTGTCACGCGCCACGCGCACGACATATGCGGCGGGCGCCTCGTCCTGCAACACGCTTTCATCCACCGCGGCCACCACCACGCGGAATTCGACACCGACCTGCCGCAACAATTCCCGCCGGCGTGGCGAAGCGGAAGCGAGGATGATACTGGCCGGAATCCTGTTCATTCCCGATGATAGGGATGGTTCTGGGTAATGGTCCAGGCACGGTAGAGCTGTTCGGCCAGGATCGCTCGCACCATTGGGTGCGGCAGCGTCAGCCGGCCAAGCGACCACAGGTTGTCGGCCCGCGCCCGGCAATCCTCCGCCAGCCCGTCCGGGCCGCCCACCAGGAAGCAGACGCCGCGCTCCTCGCGCATCCAGTTTTCCAGTGCCACGGCCAGCTCCGGGGTCGTCCACTGCGTGCCGCGCTGATCCAGGGCAATCCGGCGAAATCCTGCTGGCACCGCATTGAGCAGGGCGCCACACTCCGCTTCACGCAACGTGTCGACCACGGCATTGGCGCCGCGGCGGGCCAGGGGTACTTCTTTCAGATCCAGCGACAACCCGCGGGGAAACCGCCGCGCATATTCCGTCCACGCCTGCTGCACCCAGGCCGGCATGCGTTTGCCCACCGCCACGACCAGCAACTGCATCAGGAGCCGTTCCTGCCGCGCGCAGCGCGAGCCGCGATGAGATGGCCGCTGTCGGGGAGCATTGTCGGGCTGTGAAAAAGCCTCAGGCGGACCGGCCGCTGTGGCTGCGTCGAACCTTGCTGGCTTCCCAGAGTTTTTCGAGGTTGTAGAAAGCGCGGGTCTTCGGCAGCATCAGGTGAACGATGACGTCATTCAGGTCGACCAACACCCACTCGGCCTGCTGCTGCCCTTCCACGCCAAGCGGCGGACAGCCAGCCGCCTTGGCCTTTATGACCAGGTTTTCGGCCATGGACTTGATATGGCGCGTGGAATTCCCGGAAGCGATGACGAACAGATCGGTGAGCGGATTCTGGCCGGACACGTCGATTTGCTGAATGTCTAGGGCTTTGAAGTCTTCGAGGGAGGAGATGACAAGTTCCCGGAGTTGATCGAACGAAGTGGTGTCCGCGTTGGCTTGATTGGTCAAATGAACTCATCCTGCATGCGATAGCGGGATTTTATCCTGTCCCGGCAGCGCCCGCAAAAAAAGTACGGTCGAATAGCCTTTAGCCGCTGCCGTACAAGCGACGCTCGAAAATATACTCGATCACCGCGTCCGGCATCAGGAAGCGCGGAGAGCGCCCCCGAGCGAAAAGTTCGCGAATCAGGGTCGAGGAAATATCGAGTTGGGTGATTTCCAGCGCGAGCACGCAACCGGCCGCGGCCTGGCGCAAGCGCCCGGGCTCGTCGACGCGACGCAATTCGATCTCCCGGCGCAGTTCCCCGGCGCAGTGGAAATGGGCGTCAGGCCGGCGCATGACGACCAGGTGCGCCAGGCCAAACAGATCCCGCCAGCGGTGCCAACCGTCCAGTGCATTGGCGGCATCCTGACCGATCAGCAGCATCAGCGGCGTGTCGCCGGCCTCGCTGCGAATCTCCTTGAGCGTATCGACCATGAACGAGGGCCCGGCGCGCCGCACTTCGCGATCATCCACTTTCAGGCGGGGACAGGAAGCGGTTGCCAGCCGCAGCATTTCGAGACGCTGCCCGGCGCTCGCCACCGTATCCGTGCGGTGCGGGGGATCCCCTGCCGGCAGCAACCTGAGGTCGTCCAGCCCGAGCTTCTCGCGCGCCTCGACCGCCGCCCGCAAATGGCCGTTATGCACCGGGTCGAAGGTCCCTCCCAGAACGCCAATCGCCGATCCGAGCCGCGGCTGCCGGGGGAGGGTCACCATGTCATCACAAGGGATCGACCGCCGCGGGATCACACAGGAACCAGAGCAGCCGATCGAGTTCCTGCCACGCGTCGCCCGCCGCACGGCCCTTGCTCTGGCGGTCGATCAGGCCCAATGCCCGGAACACTTCACCGAAATGAAAGGCCGATAGGCGCCCAAGGGCGCTATGCATCGGGGCCTGCCGCGCCGGCCAGACCCGCAGCCGGCCGAAGACGGCGGCTTCACTTTCTCCCGCCGCGATCGCCGCGCGGGCAGCCTCTGCAACGGTCAGCTCGCGGTACATCGCGCCGGTAACAGCCTGGATCGCCACACCGGTCCGCTGCAGGCCAGCGGCCACCCGCAGGCATTCATCGAGGGCGCCCCGCAGCGCGCATTCCACCAGGCGGAAAGAATCGAACCGCGCGCTGCTCGCGACGGACCGGGCCACGTCGTCCACCGTGACCCGTGCGGCATGATTCAGCAGCAACAGTTTGTCGATTTCCTGCTGGGCGGCCAGCAGGTTGCCTTCGACCAGCTCGGCCAGCAGCGCCACCGCGGCGGCCTCCGGCTGCAACCCGGCGCGCTTCATGCGTTGCCGAATCCAGTCCGGCAGCTGCGCCGGCTTGACCGGCCAGATTTCGACGAGCACGCCGGCTTTCGCCAATTCCGTCGCCCATTTCAATTTGCGCATGGCCGTGCCCCAGTCCCCCGAGCTGACCAGCAAAAGCGTATCGGGGTCCGCCGCCTGCGCCAGTTTTACCAGCGCCTTGGAGCCATCCACACCCGGCTTGCCGGTCGGCAGCCGGATGTCCAGGATCCTTCGCGAGGCGAACAGCGAGGGGGCCGCGGATTCCTCGCCCAGCCGGTCCCAATCGAAGTTCCGTGTCACCTCGTGCACGCCGCGCTCGGTAAAACCCTGCGCATGCGCCGCGTGGATCACCTGGTCCCGGCACTCCTGCACCAGCAGGTGTTCGGTGCCGGCAATCAGGTAGACGGGCGCCAGGGAGCGCTGCAGCAGCGCCGGCAGTTGATCAGGTTTGATGGCCATCAGGACCTCTGCGAGCCGCCGCGATTCATGCGCGCAGACTCCTAGCCCTGGCTGACATAGAGTGACTCGAGCCGCGCAACCAGCAACTGCGCCATCGTTTCCGCCAGGTCCTCGCGCAGGTACTCCTGTTCGCGGGACGAGGCGAGGATGCGCTGCTCATCGAAGCTGATTTCACGGGACTGGCGCAAGGTTTGCCAGCCGATCAGTTCCTGGCCACGGGTATCGGTCAGCCGGAATCTGAGCGTGGCCGTGACTCGGTACTCCCGCACCCTGGCGTTGTCGGCAATGGTCAGGACCTCGGTCACGATCCGGTTTTGCGGAATCTCGAGAACGGCGGTTGCCTGGTCCGCCGCGACGAATTCGACGCCGCTGCGCTCGAGCATGACCCGCAGGCGCCGCGCCAGGGTGCTGTACTCGTCGTTGATGATCAGCTGGGTTTTCTGCATTTCCGGCGGCAGGTTGGCTTCACCCCGCAGGTGGTAACCGCAACCGCTGCTCAGCAGAGCGGTCAACATCAGCAGCAGGGTCAGAACTCGACTCATGGCGATCAGCCGACCACGATATTCAACAGGCGGTCCGGCACATGGATCACCTTGCGGACGGTCTTGCCTTCCAGGTGCCGCTGCACGTTTTCCATGGTCAGCGCCTGCTCCAGGGCGCGCTCCTGCGCTGCACCGGGTTCGAGTTCCAACCGTGCCCGCAGCTTGCCGTTGATCTGCACGACCAGTGTCACCTGCTGGCGTTCACGGGCAGACTCGTCGGCCTGCGGCCAACCAGCCCGGTACAGCCGGCCCGCGCCGCCCAGCTCAGCCCACAAAACTTCGCAAATATGCGGCGTAATGGGAGCCAGCAGGCGCACGATGGCCAGCCACGCCTCGCGGACCACGGCGCGCGCCTGCGCCTCGCTGCTGTCGAAGCGGGACAGATGGTTGGTCAGCTCCATAACGGCCGCAATCGCCGTATTGAAGGTATACCGTCGACTGATGTCGTCGCTTACCTTGGCGATGGTGTCGTGCACCAGGCGGCGCATCTCTTTCTGCCGGTCGTCCAGCGCGGTGGAATCCAGCGATTCACAGGGCCCTTCGTCAACATGCGCCGTTACCTGGGCCCAAATACGGCGCAGGAACCGCGAAGCGCCCTCGACTCCGGAGTCGGACCATTCCAGCGACTGATGCGGCGGTGAATCGGAAACGGAGAACAGCCGAACCGTGTCCGCGCCATAGCGCTCCACCAGGTGGTGCGGGTCGACCCCGTTGTTTTTCGACTTCGACATTTTTTCAACGCCGCCAAAGGCCACTGCCTCGCCGTCGGAACGCAGCAGCGCTCCCACCGGCTTGCCCTTCGCATCGCGGGTGACTTCGACCTCAGCGGGATTGACCCAGTGCACCTTGCCGTCGGCGTCCTCGCGATAATAGGTGTCGGCAACCACCATGCCCTGGCACAACAGGCGCGTCGCCGGCTCGTCCGAACGCACCAGGCCCGCATCCCGCATCAGCTTGTGATAGAAGCGGAAATACATCAGGTGCAGGATCGCGTGCTCGATGCCACCGACGTACTGGTCGACCGGCAGCCAGTAATTGGCACGCTCGTCCAGCTGGCTGTCGGCGTCGGGGCAGCAATAGCGGGCGTAGTACCAGGACGATTCCATAAACGTGTCGAAGGTGTCGGTTTCGCGCTCCGCCTCACCGCCGCAGGCGGGACAGCGGGTTCGGCGCCAGTCCGGGTCAGCCTTGATCGGCGACTGCACGCCCATGAAGTTGACGTTCTCCGGCAGCACCACCGGCAGTTCGTCTTCGGGCACCGGCACTGCACCACAGGAATCGCAGTAGATTACGGGAATCGGACAGCCCCAGTAACGCTGACGGCTGACGCCCCAATCGCGCAGGCGGTAGTTGACCTTGCGTTCGCCGAAACCCTGTTCGACCAGCCACCGGGTCGCCTGCTCCTTCGCCTCGACTACCTCCAGGCCATCCAGCCATTCGCTGTTGATCGCCGGACCGTCTTCGGTCCACGCTTCGCCCACCCAGCCTTCCGGGGGCGCTACGGTGCGGATGATCGGCAGTCCATGGCTGCTTGCAAAATCCCAGTCACGCTGGTCCTGGCCCGGTACCGCCATGATGGCGCCGGTGCCGTAGCCCATCAGCACGTAGTCGGCCAGGTACAGCGGCACCGGTTTGCGCGTGAACGGATTCAGCAGGTAGGCCCCGGTAAATACGCCCCGCTTCTCGAGGCTGCCCTCGACAGCCAGGCGGTCTTCCTCGGTGGTCTGCCGCGCAAGCGCAACGAAATCTTCCACGGCCGCCTTTTGTTCGGGCCGCGTGACCTGGGCGACCAGTGGATGCTCGGGAGCCAACACGGCATAGGTCATGCCAAAGGAAGTATCCGGCCGGGTCGTGAAAACCCGCACGGCTCGCCCATCGGCATCCGTTACGCCATCGGCGTCACATACCTTCATTTCGAATTCGGCGCCTTCCGAACGCCCGATCCAGTTGCGCTGCATGGTCTTGACGGCTTCGGGCCAGCCGTCCAGCTCATCCAGGCCCTGCAGCAATTCTTCGGCGTAGTCAGTGATCTTCAGAAACCACTGGGGGATCGAACGGCGCTCGACCACCGCCCCGGAGCGCCAGCCACGGCCATCAACGACCTGCTCGTTGGCCAGCACCGTCTGGTCGACCGGGTCCCAGTTCACTTCGGAATCCTTGCGGTAGGCCAGCCCCTGCCGCATCAGGCGCGTGAACATCACCTGCTCCCAGCGATAGTACTCGGGACGGCAGGTGGTTACTTCCCGCGACCAGTCGTAGGCGAAGCCCAACCGCTTGAGTTGCCCGCGCATGTGCTCGATGTTGGCGTAGGTCCACTTGGCCGGCGCAGTCCTGTTCCTGATGGCGGCGTTCTCCGCCGGCAGGCCGAACGCATCCCAGCCCATCGGCTGCAAAACGTTGCGCCCGCACATGCGGTGGTAACGGCTGATCACGTCGCCAATGGTGTAATTCCGCACATGGCCCATATGCAGGGCGCCGGACGGATACGGCAGCATGGACAGGCAGTAGAATTTTTCGGCACCCGCCGTTTCCTCTGCCCGAAAAGCCTGCTCCCGCTCCCAGAATTCCTGCACCCGGGTTTCGACCTCAGCGGGATTGTAGGGCCTGCTTGCCATATAATTGGGGTCCGTCGCAAATTCGAGAATGAAGAGCGGAAGCATAACTGACCCCCCCGCCATAGGAAAGACCTGAACATGAGCCCGAATGTGAATGCTACCGACCCAATTCTGCTCGGCAAGGGGGAGAATCTCCAATACCTGCTGCCGGCTTTCGGCAACCGGCATGGACTGGTGACCGGAGCGACTGGAACCGGCAAGACCGTCACGCTGCAGGTCATCGCCGAAGGGTTCTCGCGCATCGGCGTGCCGGTGTTCCTGGCCGACGTCAAGGGTGACCTGGCCGGCCTCAGCCAACCCATCGCACCGCACCCGAAAATCGACGAGCGGCTGCAGAAGATCGGTATCACCGACTTCGCGCCGACCGCCTGGCCGGTGGTGCTCTGGGACCTGTTTGGAAAAGACGGCCACCCGGTGCGCACCACCATCTCCGAGATGGGCCCCCTGCTCCTGTCGAGCCTGCTGGAACTCAACGACACGCAAGAGGGCGTTCTGAATGTCGCCTTCCGGGTCGCCGACGATGAAGGTCTGCTGCTGCTGGACCTGGAGGATCTGCGCGCGCTGCTGCGCTTCGTGGCCGACAATGCAAAGCAGTTTTCCACGCAGTACGGCAACATCAGCAGCGCGTCCGTGGCCGCGATCCAGCGGCGCCTGTTGGTGCTGGAAGAACAGGGCGCGGAGCATTTCTTCGGCGAACCCGCCCTCGAACTGACCGACATCCAGCGCCTGGATCTCAGCGGCCGCGGGGTGATCAACGTGCTCGCAGCGGATCGGCTGATTCAGAAGCCACGCCTGTACGCCACCTTCCTGCTGTGGTTGCTGTCCGAGTTGTTCGAGGAACTGCCCGAAGTCGGCGACCCGGAAAAGCCCCGACTGGTGTTCTTTTTCGACGAGGCCCACCTGCTGTTCGACAACGCGCCCCGCGCGCTGGTCTCGCAAGTCGAGCAGGTGGTGCGGCTGATTCGCTCCAAAGGTGTGGGCGTGTTTTTTGTCACCCAGAATCCACTGGATGTGCCCGAGACGGTACTCGGACAACTCGGCAACCGCATCCAGCATGCGATGCGTGCCTACACGGCCCGTGAACAAAAGGCCATCCGTGCGGCCGCGCAGACTTTTCGCGGCAACCCGAACCTCGACACCGAGCAGGCCTTCACACAGATGGGTGTAGGTGAGGCGCTGATTTCGACGCTGCAGGCCAAGGGTGTGCCCGGCATGGTCGATCGGACGCTGATCCGACCGCCCACGTCGCGCATCGGCCCGATCAGCGAACAGGAGCGCAGCGAGGTCCGCTCCCGCAGCCCGGTCGGCAGCCGCTATGACCAGACACTGAACCGGGAATCCGCCCAGGAGGTGTTGCAGGCCCGGGCGGAACAACGGGCTCGCGTGGCCGAGCAGGAAGCGGGGAAAAATCCGGAATCCGGACGCCCGGCGCCCACGCAGCGCCGCAGTAACCGTCAAACACCGACCGAAGCCGCCATCAAGAGTTTCCTGCGCAGCGCGAGCACCACCCTGGGGCGCGAGATCATGCGCGGGATCCTCGGCGTCATCAAGAAAACATAAATTCGGTCCTACGTCCGCATTTTTCCGCGGACGTGTTTGACCAGGCCGTCCAGCCCGGGAATGTCCTTTGGCAATGCATCGCGTTCGCCCGCCAGCGCCGGCTGGATGGCATCGGCCAGGGACTTGCCCAGCTCCACGCCCCACTGGTCGAAGGCGTTGATTCGCCAGACCACGCTCTCGACGAACACCATCAGTTCGTACATCGCCAGCAGCCTGCCCAGGATTTCCGGATCGAGCCGATCGAGCATGATGACGGTGGAGGGGCGGTTGCCCGGCATGACCCGGTGCGGCAGCAAAGCCTCAACTTCTGCCTCCGGCACACCCTGGCGCCGCATCATCTCCCCGGTTTGCTCGCGGTCGCGGCCGACCGCGAAGGCCGTGGCCTGGGCCAGCATGTGCGAAAGCAACTGCTGCTGGGCTTCCAGGTCTTCGTGGTCCGGCTGGATTACACCGATGAAATCCAGCGGCACGACAGCCGTGCCCTGGTGAAACGCCTGGAACAGGGCGTGCTGCGCATCGGTCCCGGTATCGCCCATCACCACCGGTGAGGTTTCATGGGCAACCGGATGACCGTCGATGTCGACCGATTTGCCGTTCGATTCCATTTCGACTTGCTGCAACCAGGCCGGCAGGCCAGCGAGACGACTGTCGTAAGGAATGAGCCCGCGCACGCCGAATCCGCAGACGTTGCGGTGCCATACCGACAGCAGCCCCATGATCACCGGCAGATTGTCGGACAGCGCAGCCGTCCGGAAGTGACGGTCCATGGCGGCGCCACCTTGAAGAAATTGCTCGAATCCGTCCGGCCCCATCGTGATCGCAGCCGTCACGCCCACCGGCGACCAGACCGAAAAGCGTCCGCCGGTCCAATCACCCATCTGCAAGACATGCTCGGCCGGCACCCCAAATGCCTCGGCCCGGGCGGCGGCGGCGGTGACAGCAAACAGCCGCCGGTCGGCCTGCCGCTGATCCAAAGCGGTGCGCTGCCACTGGCGAATGCGCCGGGCATGCAGCAGCACTTCGCTGGTGGTGAAGCTCTTGGAGACCAGAATGACAGCCGTTTCCCGCGGGTCGATGCGCGCCAGCAGGCGTTCGCGCGCCAGTGCGTCCACCGAGCTGAGGAAGTGGATCGCGGGGCAATCACCGGCCGGCGGAAATGCTTCGCACAACAGGCGCGGACCCAGCAGCGAGCCGCCGATACCGATGTGCACGATGTGACGGATCACCGGCGGGCCATCCTCGCCCGGCAGACGTCCCGCGTTAAGGGAGGCCGCAATCTCACGCATTCGCTGCGTGGCGCTCACCAGTAACCGCGCCTCTTCGGGTCTGAGCAGCTCGGCGAAATTTCGCTCTCGCCACAGGGGATGCAGCACCGCGCGATGCTCCGTGAAGTTGATTTCGTCACCCTGGTAAAGCCGCGCCCGCTCCGCTTCGATCCCACTGCTGGCGGCCAATCCGATCAGCATGTCGAAGGCCTCGGTATCGAGACCGGTGCGTGAGAAATCGACCAGCAGACCATCCGCGGTCCGGGAAAACTGCTCGAACCGGCGCGGTTCCGCTTGCAGTCGTGTGGCCAGTGAAGGTGCTTTTTTGTTGTTTTCGCGCAACAGATCGAATGAGTGTGAGATTCGGTTCTGGTCGGTTTTCATCGCGTTTTCCAGTTCAGAAGCCAGTGGGCGCGCGCCGGGGCAACGCCGAGCGGGCGGCCCGGCAGGAGCCGCGTCCCGACCTGCAATCCCACTTGGCCACGAGTTGAGGCGAAATCCCTAATTGATTGTTTTTGATATACTTTGATGGAGAATTTGAGGGCCCCATCTGGTTTTTTCTCAGCTTAAAAAAAAACCTCTCCCCATTTCTGAGGAGAGGCAGACTTTTGGAGTGATGTACCCGTCTTTCGCGCCCTGCGACCTTGATAAGCGTTGCAGATTTACCAAGGATGGTTGTAATAATACCACTAAAATCCTTAAATGCAAACACGGTAATCAAACCGGCTTGCAGACATGATTGTCGATCAAGCGTGTACTACCGCTCCATGCGGCGGCAAGCACCCGCAACTCACGATCGCCCGCCTCCGGGGCAGCCAGGTCCGCGGCCCTGCGCACGGCGACATAATCCACCCGCAAGCCCCGTTGCTCGAGGAGTTCACGCGCCTCTTGCTCTACGGCCGGCCAGTCTGCCGGGGCAACGGCTACGCGGCCGGCCGCAGCACTCAACACCGAGTTCAGCTGTTCCGCGGCGGCTCGCTGGGCATCGTCCAAATAGCGGTTGCGCGAACTGAGCGCCAGGCCGCGCACGCCACGCACGGTAGCCACCGGAACGATCTGCAGCGGATAACCGAGGTCTTCCACGAGGCGGCGGATGACCAGCAACTGCTGGTAATCCTTCTCACCAAATACCGCCACATCGGGAGCGACCAGGCTGAAAAGGCGCGCGACCACGGTGACCACGCCGTCGAAATGTCCGGGGCGGCAAGCGCCTTCCAGGATGTTCGCGAGCGAGGGGGCCGCGGTGAGGCGGGTCGCGTCGCCGAGGCCATAGGGATAAACAGTCTGGTCATCGGGAATGAAAAGCAGATCACAGCCGGCGGCTTCCAGCAGACCCTGATCCTCCTCCAGCGTGCGGGGATAACGCTCGAAGTCCTCGCCGTCATCGAACTGGGTGGGATTGACGTAAATGCTGGTGACGACCCGGTCGGCGTGCTCGTGGGCTGCCGCCACCAGAGCCAGGTGACCGTCATGGAGGTTGCCCATGGTGGGGACCAGGGCGATTCTGAAACGGGCTCGACGCCAGTTCCGGATCACCGCCCACAGCTGTTCACGAGTCTGCGACTGCCTCATCGTAATGCGCGCGTCATCTCAATAAGTGTGTTGGGCCGCCGGAAAGCGTTTCTCGCGCACGGCCTGCACATAGGCCGCAAACGCAGCCTGCACCGAATCCACGCCGGACATGAAGTTGGCGACGAATTTCGGAGCGCGGGCGCCCAGCCCGAGCATGTCATGCATCACCAGCACCTGGCCATCGCAATCCACCCCGGCTCCGATCCCGATGACCGGAATCCGCAGTTCCGTCGCCAGCGCCTGGCCGAGCGCCGCTGGCACGCACTCGACTACCAGCAACTGGGCGCCGGCGTCCTGCAGTGCCTGTGCTTCCTGAACCAGCCGCGTAGCGGCCACGTCGTCCCTGGCCTGGACCTTGAACCCGCCCAACTGATGCACGCTTTGCGGCGTCAGCCCGAGGTGGCCGCAAACGGGCACGCCCCGGCTGGTCAGGTACTCGACAATTCCGATCATCGGCCCGGCCCCTTCCAGCTTGACCATCGCCGCACCGGCCTGCATCAGGCTGACCGCGCTTTCCATCGCGGCCGCCTCTTCGTAGTAGCTCCCGAACGGCAGGTCGGCCAGCAGGAACGCCCGTGCCAGGCCCGACGCGACGCACGCCACATGGTAGGCCACCTCCTCGACGGTGACGCCAACCGTGGTCTGGCGGCCCTGGACGACCATGCCCAGCGAGTCGCCGACGAGAACCACGTCGACACCGGCCTGGTCCTGGGCGTGGGCGAAGGTCGCGTCATAGCAGGTCAGCATGGCAATCTTCTGGCCATCCCGTTTCATGGCGGCAAGGTGGTCGATGGTCAGGGCTTTGGTTGTTGGGGTTGTATTCATGATCTGCTCTCTTTGCGGGTAGATGGCAGAGGCACGACCGCCGCGGCCTCCGATGCATCGATGTCTGCGAGGCAGTCCACCACCGGACCGACACCAGGGATCATAAAGCCGGGTTCCAACTCCAGCAGGGGCACCAGCACAAAAGCGCGCAGCTGCATCTCCGGATGCGGCAGCACCAGTTCACTGGAGCGCAGCCTCAGTCCTTCATATGTGAGCAAGTCGAGGTCAATGCAACGGGGACCCCAGCGAGTTCCGTCGCGCCGCCGGCCCAACCGACTCTCGACAGCCAGCAGCAGGTGCAGCAGCGGCAAAGGCTCCAGCACCGTTTCGAGCTCGGCGACCGCATTGACGAAGTCGGGCTGATCGGCCAGACCCCAGGGCGGTGAGCGGTAACACCGTGAGCGGCGCCGGACACTGACGCCCGGTGTGGCCTCAATGCGCATCAACGCCTCGGCTATCAGTGCCGCCGAGTCTTCACGATTGCCACCGAGCCCGATCCAGGCCTTCATCGAAGAGGACCGTCAGCCCGCCGACGGGGCCTTGCGCCGGTAGCGTCGCCGCGGCCGGTCGCGCCGGCGTTCACTGCTCCTTGCGGCTGCCGGCGGCGCCTCCATGTTTTCCTGCGCTTTCGTCCAGAATTCGCAGAGCGGCTCCAGCGAGGGATCTTCTTTGGCGCGCAGCAACAGGAAGTCGTAACCGGCGCGGAATCGATCTTCGTACAGAAGGCGTTTCCAGCGCTTGCCGCGGGTCTTGGCGAACCGAGGCTGCAGCAACCAGATCTGGCGCGTGACGGCGCTGAAGCGTCGCGGGATGGCGGTGCGCCGTGCCTGCTCTGCGATGGCTTCTTCAGCGGCCCGCATGATCGCGACGTATTCGGGATCACCCTTCTGGACAAACGCGCGCGCCCGCTCGTCCAGGCTGCTCCAAAGCAGAGCCGCGTACAGGAAAGCGGGCGTCACGGGCTTTGCCGTCCGCACGCGTTCGTCGGTATTCTCCAGCGCGTGGCGCAGCAGCACGCCAAGCTGGATTTTGCCTGGCCCGGCGCCACCGCGCAGGCCTGGAAACAGGGTGACGCTGAGGCCGAAGCGTTGCAGCGCTTCCATGCTGCGCATGCCGTGGCCCGTCATGAACAACTTGCAGGTCTCCTCGAACAATCGGGCCGGCGGCACGCCCTGGAGTAATGGTGCGAGCTCGGGCATCCGCCGCGCCGTGTCCTCGTCCGGCTCCACGCCGAGCTTGGCCACGAATCGCGCGGCCCGCAGCAGTCGCACCGGGTCTTCGTGATAGCGCACATCGGGGTCGCCGATCAGGCGCAGTCGCCGATCGGCCATATCCTGGTAACCACCGACATAATCGCGGATATCACCGCTGACCGGATCCAGGAACAGCGCATTGATCGTAAAATCGCGCCGCAACGCGTCTTCCTCGACCGTCCCGAACACATTGTCACGCAGAATCCTGCCACTGGCGTGCTGGCTCTCATCGTCGTCGGCATCGAAGCGGGCGCGGAACGTGGCGACTTCGATCAGGGCCCCCCGCTTGCGCACGTGCGCCAGGCGGAACCGCCGCCCAATCAAACGGCAGCGCGGAAAGACCGCCTGGACCTCTTCGGGGGTTGCGCTGGTGGCCACGTCGAAGTCTTTCGGCGCCTTGCCCAGCAACAGGTCGCGGACGCTGCCCCCCACGATGAAGGCTTCGAAACCCGCCTCCTGCAGCTCGCGAACGACTTCGGTGGCGTGCGGACAGAGCTCTTTGAGCCTGATTCCGTGCTCGGCCTGAGGAATGGTAACGAACTGTTTAATGATGATTTACGCTTTGTGACAGGTTGAATGATGCGGTCGCGCTAGTTTACCATGAGCGGCCGGCCGGTGATCTCTTTGAGATTGCCGGGCGCTGCAGGACGCTCCCTTCGTCTAGCGGTCCAGGACGCCGCCCTCTCAAGGCGGAAACACGAGTTCGATTCTCGTAGGGAGCGCCATTTTTACCGGCCGACACGTAGATCTTTTCGCATGACATTTGTAGTTACCGAAAATTGCATCAAGTGCAAATACACCGACTGCGTCGAAGTCTGTCCGGTGGATTGTTTTCACGAAGGCCCGAACTTCCTGGTCATCGATCCCGAGGAATGCATCGACTGCACGCTGTGTGAGCCGGAATGCCCGGCCGAAGCCATTTACCCGGAAGACGATCTGCCGGAAGGCCAGGAAATCTTCATCCAGTTGAATGCCGATTTGTCCCGTACCTGGCCGGTCATCACCGAGCAGAAAGAACCGCCGGCCGATGCCGAGGAGTGGGACGGTAAGCCGGGCAAACTGGACCTGCTGGAGCGCTGAGCGGGCAGCACGCCACTAGCCCAGCCGCGACCGAATCACCTCGAGCACGTGTTCGGCGGCGTCGGGCTCACAGTCCGTGCCGTCGGCATATTTTATGTACACGCGGGTTTTTTCGCCCTCCGGCTCCGCGTAGGTCTGATAGGCGCCGCTGTAGTCCTCGCCCTTGTCACGACTCCAGAACGCCATCTTGCTGAAGAAGCCTCCCTGATCGGCGAAGCTCTGGTAGTAGTCGAAGCGGTAAACGCCTTTTTCATCGATCCGCACGCGCTGCATGCCGGCGCGTTCGATCACCAGGCCGAGGCGTCGCTGCACGCTTTCCAGGGTGTCGTCGACGATCAGGTACAAGCCCTGCGCCGACCAGGTGAAGCTCGAATTGCTGTCCAGCCCGGAGGTCGTACTGGAGATGCGCGGCGGCCGGGTTTCGATACCCAGGGGTGAAAGCGGAAGCGGCGGCACGCTGATCACCAGCGCCGTGCTCGAAGCTGGCCGCGCGAGGTCTTCCGGAATTTCGAGCGGCGCTGTCTCGACCGCGTCGTAGTACTCCCTTTTGCGCGCTTCCGATGAGCAGGCCGCGACCAGCACGATCAGCATCATGGGCAATGCGAAGTATCGAAATATCATCATCAATCGTATACCGCCGGGCGGTTTGCACCGCTCATGTTCAGGCCGGGATTAATCCAAGCGTTTCCAGGCATTGCCGGAGTGGGCCGCGATGCGCCTCTTCCAGCGGGGTCAGGGGTAACCTAATCTGGGGACCGACCCGGCCCATTTCAAAGAGCGCCCATTTTACAGGAATCGGATTGGTTTCGACGGCCAACACCTCGAACAGCGGTTGCAGGCGTTCGTCGAGCCGTCGCGCAGCTTGCTCGTCCTGTTCCGCGGCCAGGGCAAAAAGTTCATGCATCAGAGCCGGCGCCACGTTGGCGGCGACCGAGACCACGCCACTGGCTCCGACTTGCATCGCCGCCAGGCAGCTGGGGTCATCGCCGCTGAGCACGCTGAAGCCGGGTCCGCAGCGCGCCAGCAGATCCTCCACCCGGCCGGATTCCCGCT
>Ga0316195_10000363_pt1 | contig 17544 bp, 15 predicted proteins | sample Phised1_MG_FD_204937 | JGI IMG/M metagenome (GOLD analysis project Ga0316195, IMG submission 204937) | Coastal sediment microbial communities from Maine, United States - Phippsburg sediment 1 | ecosystem: Environmental > Aquatic > Marine > Coastal > Sediment | place: USA: Maine | collected...
TTCGTGTTCTTCATCTCGACGAAGTTGCCCACGTGGGAGCCTTCGCCGAGCTCGGTGCCCGGACGCAGCCGCGCGTAGGGGCCGATGCGCGCGCCCGCGCCGACCTGCGCGTCTTCGATGTGGGTGAATGGCAGGATCTGCGCGCCGGCAGCGATGCGCGCGCCGCGGATCACGCAATTCGCGCCGATACGGACACCGTCGGCCAGCGCGACGTCGCCCTCGAAGACGCAGTTCACGTCGATCTCCACGTCTCGACCGCACGACAGCGAGCCGCGGACGTCGATGCGCGCCGGGTCCGCGAGCGTCACGCCGTCGTCCATCAGGCGGGCCGCGACGTTGCGCTGGAAGATCCGCTCGAGTTCGGCGAGCTGCGCCTTGCTGTTCACGCCGAGCGTCTCCCACGCGGCGGAAGGCTGGGTGCCGACGACCTCGACACCTTCGGCCACCGCGGCGGCGACGATGTCGGTCAGGTAGTACTCGCGCTGCGCGTTGTCGTTGGACAGCGCGCCGAGCCAGCGCTTGAGCGCTGTAGTCGGCGCAACCAGGATGCCGGTGTTGACCTCGCGGATGGCGCGGGTCGCGTCGTCGGCGTCCTTGTGCTCGACGATGCGCACGATGCGATCGCCGTCGCGCACGATGCGGCCGTAGCCGGTCGGGTCGGCGAGATCCACGGTGAGCAGTGCGAGCCGCTGCGCGCCGGCAGCCTCGATCAGCCGGGCGAGCGTTTTCGCCGAGGTCAGCGGGACGTCGCCGTAGAGGACGAGGGTCGGAACGCTGTCGTCGAGCATCGGCACCGCCTGCATCACCGCGTGTCCGGTGCCCAGCTGGGGATCCTGCAACGCCCACTGCAGATCCGGCGCCTTCAGCGTCGCCGGGACCCGCTCGCCCCCATGGCCGTACACTACGACCAGCCGGTTGGGCGTTAGAATTCGCGCGCAATCGAGCACGTGCGCGAGCAGCGGCTTGCCCGCGAGCGGGTGCAGAACCTTCGGAAGGTCGGACCGCATCCGCCTGCCCATCCCCGCAGCGAGCACAACGATGTTCATTTATGTTTATGAATCAATGACTTGCGATTGAATGTCGACCCTTGTCGAAAATCTTAACACGCGTCGTCTGCGGCTGTTGCTCGCGGTGCTCGCCGTCGCGCTCGCGGCCGCGGGCTGTTCGTTCTCCAAAATGGGGTACGACGCGCTGCCCACGCTTGCGCGCTGGCAGATCAACAGCTACCTGGACCTCGACCCGAACCAGCGCGATATCGTCGACCGCCACCTGAACCGACTGCAGCAGTGGCATCGTCACGATCAGCTTCCCGAGTATGGCGGCTTCCTCAGGGCTGTCGATGACAGATTGCGCACTCCGGTCGACGCCAGCCAGCTGCGCGCATGGCGCGGCCGCGTCGACCAGGCATGGGCGGCGTTCGCCGAACGCCTTGGGCCGGGTGTGGTCGAGCTCGCGCCCACGCTTCGGCCGGATCAGATCGCGCGGCTGCGCCAGCGGCTGGCCGAGTCGAACGACAAGTACCGGGACACGCACCTGCAGGCAGACCCGAAGGAACGCGAGCAAGCGCGCGTCGAACGGGTGGTCAAGCGCGCGGAGTTCTTCCTGGGCGACCTCGACGAGGCACAGCTGCGCGACCTGAGCACGCGCGCAAGGGCGCTCCCGGCCAGTGACGAGGCCTGGTTTGCCGAGCGCGTGGCGCGGCAGCAGCGGATGGTCGCGCTCCTGGAGCGTCTGCGCACCGAGCAGCTTCCTCGAGACGAGGCGCTGCGGATCGTGCGCGACGCGCTGGCCACGATGTGGGAGAGCCGGGACCCGCAGCGCCGGTTGCGGATCGAACAGGCGGTCGTTGCGAGCGATGCGCTGGCCGCGTCGTTGGTGGCGCAGGCCAGCCCGCGGCAGCGCGAGTTCCTGTCCCGGCGGCTGCGGGATTACGCGCAGGACTTCGACGTCCTCTCGGAGCGGACCAGGACGGCGAGTCGCTAGGGTCGGTCGCCGGGTCCGCTCAGCCGCGCCGTGTCGACACCGGAAGCCAGCCGCCGTCGGCGAACGCCGACGCGCCCAGTGCCTGCTCGGTGCGGATCAGCGCATTCCACTTCGCGGTGCGCTCGCCGCGCGTGATCGACCCGACCTTCAGCTGGCGCGCGTTCCAGCCGATCGCGAGGTCGCAGATCGTCGTGTCCTCGGTTTCGCCGGAGCGGGCGGAAACGATCGTGCTCCAGCGCATGCGTCGCGCGGTGGTGAGCGCCTCCAGCGCCTCGCTCAGCGTGCCCGCCTGGTTGGGCTTGACCAGCACCGCGTTGCAGGCGCCCTGCAGCGCGGCGGCCTCGACGAAGGCTGCGTTGGTGACGAGGAAGTCGTCGCCGACGATCTGCACGCGCTTGCCGAACGCGTGGGTGAACCGTCGCATTCCCTCGATGTCGTCCTCGGCGAGCGGGTCCTCGATCGAGCAGATCGGGTAGCGGTCCAGCCAGCCGCCCAGCAGCGCGCACATCGCGGCGCTGTCGATCGACCGGGACTCCAGCGCGAGGCGATAGCCGTTGTCGGTGCGCAATTCGCTCGCGGCGATGTCCAGCGAGATCGCGACCTCGTCGCCCGGTACGTACCCGGCGGCCTCGATCGCGCGCAGCAGCGTTTCGATCGCCTCCTCGTTCGTCGAGAAAGCGGGCCAGAACCCGCCTTCGTCGGCGACCCCGGCGAGCGCGCCGCGCTCGGCCATCAGGCGGCCCGCGGCGAGATAGACCTCGGCGGTCATCTCGAGGGCCTGCTCGACCGACTGCGCGGATCGGGCGATCACCATCAGGTCCTGGATGTCGATGCGCCGCCCCGCGTGCGCGCCGCCCCCGAAGATCTGTATCTCGGGCAGCGGCACCGACACCGGTGCGTCGCCCGAGAGCGCCCGCCACAGCGGCAGGCCCGCGCTGACGGCGAAAGCCTGCGCGCAGGCGATCGAGGTCGCGACACTGACATTGCCCCCGATCCCGGACTTGGTCGGCGAGTCGTCGAGTTCCAGCAGTACGCGGTCCGCCGCAAGCGGGGTGTCGAGTTCGACCGCGGCCAGTCTGGGCGCGACGCGCATGAGCACGGTGTCCACCGCGCCGCGCACGTCGAACCCGCCGAGCCGCTTGCCGCCGTCGCGCGCGTCGACCGCCTCGCGGGCGCCGCGCGAGGCGCCGGCCGGTGCGATGCCGCGCCCGATGGCGCCGTCGTCCAGCGCCACCTCGACTTCGAGCGTCGGACGGCCTCGCGAGTCCCAGACTCGGCGGGCGATGGTGCGGGCGATTCGGGCCATTCGGGTCAGTCCTCCCTGGACGGCGGGTGCTGGGCGAGCCCCCGGTACCACGCGTCGGCGAGCGGGGCCAGGCGACCGCGCTGCGTGCCGCCCGCACCCGGCGCAGCGGCCAGCCAGTGGCGGCTGAAGCCGCGAACCCATTCGCGGTTGGCACTGGCGCGGAGGTACTCGACCGGCGACTTTCCGTCGATTCGGGCGAGCAGCAGTCCGGGAAGCAATGTGGAAGCGCGCATTTCGAGGTCGGCGGCCGGCTCCCAGCACACCGCCGACAGGTAGGCGGCGGCCAGCGTGTCGAAGCAGCGAGCATAACCTTCGCGATGGGCCGGGCGCCAGACGGCCTTGAGCAGCAGGTGGTTCAGGCAGAACGCGAGATCGAAAGCAGGATCTCCGAACCAGGCGCACTCGGCGTCGAGCAGGACCGGTCCGTGGGGGCCGGCGAGGATGTTCTTCGGGCTCACGTCGCCGTGCACCAGCGCGCGCCGCGTGCACGCGGTCCGGGCGGACACCGCGAGCAGGATCGGTGCCAGGTCCGGGTGGGCTTGCGCAGTCGCCTCCAGGTAGGGCTCGAGCCGGATCGCATGGAAGTTCGCGTCGGTGGCGAACTCGCGCGCCAGATCCGCGCGATCGGCGCTCGCCGCGTGGATTCGGGCGAGAACCTGGCCGACCCGGCGGGCGAATTCCGGGTCGGTGTGGCCGTCTCGAAGCAGTTGCTTCCATACCGGATGGGTGGCCGGGTCCAGGTAGGGCATGGCGAAGGCCAGCGACTCCTCGTCGGCGGCCAGCACCTCGGGCACCGCACCGGGCACCACCGCGGCGGCGAAGCGCAGATACGCGGCCTCGTAGCGGTTGCGCTCGGTGGGCGCGCGCCATTCGGCCGCGACCTTCAGCCGCGCGAGCGCGCGCTTGACGCAGACCGGTCCGCCTGGGAGACGGGCGACGAAGATGTCGGAGGACACACCGCCCGCGAGCGGCTCCAGGCATACCGTCTCGCCGGACGCGGCAAGCCCCATGCGACGCAGTGCGGCCATGACGTCGCCGTTATCGGGGGGGTTGTCGCAGTGCACCGTGCCTTGTGTCGTTCCGTTGCCCGTGTGCCCGTGTGCCCGTGTGCCCGTGTGCCCGTGTCGCGCTTCCGTGCGCCGCGCAGGCGGGCCGTCGCCGCACCTCAGCGCGGATCAGCCGCCGCGTGCGCGCTGTGCGACCTGCGCTCGCTGATCAGCTGCGGGGTCAGCGAGCCGATCAGCATGCCGACGATTGCCGCCACCAGCCCGTTGATCTGCGGCGGCACCAGCGCGCCGGCGAAGTTGAACTCCGACGCGAGCCAGACGGTCAGGCCGAAGAAGATCGACACGATCGCGCCCTGCACCGTCGCGCGCTTCCAGAAGATGCCTGCGGCCAGGGGCACCAGCGCGCCGACCAGCGTCACCTTGTAGGCGTTCTGCACCATCTCGTACATCGTGCTGCGCGAATTCAGCGCGAACATCAGTGCGGCACCGGTGAACAACACGAGCACCGTGCGCAGCAGCGTCAGGAACCGCCGGTCGCTGATCTGCGGCATGAACGGCTTGAGCACGTTCTCGGTGAACAGCGCGGTGGGCGCGAGCAAGGCGCCGCTCGCGGTCGAGAGGATCGCCGACAGCAGGGCGCCGAAGAACATCACCTGCGCCCACAGCGGGGTCCGGCCCAGGATCAGGTCGGGCAGGATGCGCTGGATTTCGCGCTCGTCGCCGGAGCTGAACAGCTCGCTGAATCCCGGGTCGATGACGATCGCGGCGTAGGCGATGAACATCGGCACGAACGCGAACGCGAAATACAGCGCGCCCCCGATCAGCGTGCCCCGCCTCGCCGTCTTCTCGTCCTTGGCGCTGGTCACCCGCTGGAAGACGTCCTGCTGGGGAATCGAGCCCAGCGCCATCGTCATCCAGGCGGCGACGAAGGGCAGCCACTGCGCGATCCCTCCCTTGGGCCAGAACTCGAACTTGCCGGCGGCGTGGGCCTTGGCGATCACGTTGACCGGGCCTCCCGCCATGTCCCCGACGAGCCAGGCGATGAGCAGCAGTCCGATCACGATGATCACCGTCTGGAACAGGTCGGTCAGCGCCACCGACCACATGCCCCCGAACATCGTGTAGATCATCACGGTGAACGCGCCGATCAGGATGCACTCGTTCAGCGTCAGCGCGCCGCCGGACATCACGTAGAACACCAGCCCCAGCGCCGTCAGCTGCGCCGAGGTCCAGCCCAGGTAGGACGCGGTGATCGACAGGCTGGTGACCACCTCGACCAGCTTGCCGTAGCGCTTGTGATAGAAGTCGCCGATCGTCAGCAGGTCGAGCCGGTAGAAGGCCTTCGCGAAGAACAACGCGACGAAGATCAGCGCGAACGACGCGCCGAACGGATCGGCGGGCACTCCGTGCAGGCCGTCGCGCGCGAAGGTGGCCGACACCGAGAGCACCGTCTCGGCCCCGAACCAGGTCGCGAACACGGTGGCGATATTGATGTACAGCGGCAGGCTGCGCCCGGCGACGAGGTAGTCCTTCGAACCTTGCACGCGTTTGGCGGCGTAGAGCGCGATGCCGATCGTGATCAGCATGTAGACGACGACGAAGCCGAGAAGCATTCGGTTGACTCCGGGCTCAGAGGGGTGTTCGGGGGCCTGTCGGGCGAGGGCTCAGGGAAGAGGCAGGAGCAGTGCGGCCGCCTGCAGTGCGACCAGGGCGGTGACCGCGAGCGCGAGCCAGCGCAGCCAGCGCTGGGTGCTGCGCTGCTCGCTCAGCAGCCGCGCCAGCCACTCGGGCGGGTCCTCGTCCACGCTCCTGGTCGCCTGCCGCTGCAGCGCCGCGTGCAGCAGCCTCGGCAGCTGCGGAATCATCTGCGACCACTGCGCGGACTCGCGCTCGAAGCGGGCGCGCAGGCCGGCCGGGCCGATCTGCTCGGCCATCCAGCGCTCGAGGAACGGCTTGGCGGTGATCCACAGATCCAGTTCGGGGTCGAGCTGCCGACCGAGGCCCTCGATGTTGAGCAGGGTCTTCTGCAGAAGCACCAGTTGCGGCTGGATCTCGACGTTGAAGCGGCGCGACGCCTGGAACAGCCGCAGCAGCACCAGGCCGAGCGAGATTTCCTTGAGCGGACGGTCGAACACCGGTTCGCAGCAGGCGCGCACCGCGGACTCGAGCTCCTCGACCCGCGTCGTGCGCGGCACCCAGCCGCTCTCGACGTGCAGTTCGGCCACTCGCCGGTAGTCGCGCCGGAAGAATGCGAGGAAGTTCTGCGCCAGGTAGTTCTTGTCGGATTCCGAGAGCGTGCCGACGATGCCGAAGTCCAGCGCGATGTAGCGGTTGAAGTCCTCGCCCTCGTCGCCGACGAGGATGTTGCCGGGGTGCATGTCGGCGTGGAAGAACCCGTGCCGGAACACCTGGGTGAAGAAGATCTCGACGCCGTCGCGCGAGAGTTTCTTCAGGTCGATGCCCGCGGCGTGCATCCTGTCCGTCTGCCCGATCGGGATTCCGTGCATGCGCTCCATCGTCAGCACGTTGGTCACGCAGTAGTCCCAGTACATCTCGGGCACGCGCAGCATCTGCGAGCCGGCGAAGTTGCGCCTCAGCTGGTTGGCATTGGCGGCTTCCCGCACCAGGTCGAGCTCGTCGTGCAGGTGCTTGTCGAATTCGTCGATCACGTCGGGCGGACGCAGCCGCCTGGCATCGGCGGAGACGCGCATCAGCAGGTTGCCCGCGGTGCGCAGCAGTGCGAGGTCGCGATCGATGACCTGGGCCATTCCGGGCCGCAGCACCTTGACCGCGACCGGCCGCCCGTCCTTGAGCTTCGCCACGTGCACCTGAGCGATCGACGCCGAGGCGATCGGGACCGGGTCGAACTCGTCGAACACGTCGACGATCCGGCGCCCGAGCCCGCGCTCGATCTCGGCCATCGCCGCCTCGCTCGGGAACGGCGGCACCCGGTCCTGCAGCTTGGCGAGTTCGTCGGCGAGGTCGGGCGGCAGCAGGTCGCGCCGCGTCGACAGCACCTGGCCGAATTTCACGAAGATCGGGCCCAGCCGCTCGAGCGCCAGGCGCAGGCGCACGCCGCGCGGCGCGCCGATCGGGCGGCCCAGACGCAGCATGCGGGCGAGCGCGAGCGACGAGCGCGTGCCCAGCGTGGCGGCGGCGCCGGTCGCGGCGATCTCGTCGAGACCGTAGCGCCAGGCGACGAAGGCGATTTTGGAGAGGCGGATGATGCCCATGGGCTGCGGGTCGTTCGGCCCGGCTCTCGCCGGGCCCGTCGTACGGGTTCAGCGCCGGCCGTGCCGGTCGCACTCGGGGGGCCGGGGGGCCGGCGTTGCGTCCAGGCGCGCTCGGGGCTGCGCGGCGTTACTCCAGAGCTGATCCATCAGGGTTCCTTCTTGCTGTACCTGCCGAACTCTACTACCGAGCCGGCGGGCTCCAGCGCCTGGTCGGCATCGAAGGCGAGGTCCCCGTCCGGATCGGGGACGCCGGTGGCGGCGATGCCGGCGAAATCGTGCAGCGAGCGGTCGAGCAGGTGGGAGGGCGTGACACGGGTCAGCGACGAAAAGACGTTCTCGACCCTGCCGGGGTGCCTGCGCTCCCACTCGCGCATCAGCTGCTTCACTTCGGCGCGCTTCAGGTTGTCCTGCGAACCGCACAGGGTGCACGGAATGATCGGGAAACCCCGCCAGTCGGCGTACGCGGACAGGTCCGCCTCCTTCACGTACGCCAGCGGCCGGATCACCACATGCCGGCCGTCGTCCGACACGAGCTTGGGCGGCATCGTCTTGAGCTTGCCGCCGAAGAACATGTTGAGGAAGAAGGTCTCCAGAATGTCGTCGCGGTGGTGGCCCAGCGCGATCTTGGTCGCGCCCAGCTCGTCCGCCACCCGGTAGAGGATCCCGCGGCGCAGCCGGGAGCACAGCGAGCACATCGTCGCGCCATCCGGGATCACGCGCTTGACGATCGAGTAGGTGTCCTGCGTCTCGATGCGAAACGGCACGCCGATCGCGCGCAGGTAGCCGGGCAGCACTTCCTCGGGGAAGCCGGGCTGCTTCTGGTCGAGGTTGACCGCGATCAGTTCGAAATCGACCGGCGCGCGCTCGCGCAGCGTCATCAGCAGGTCCAGCAGGCCGTAGCTGTCCTTGCCGCCCGACAGGCAGACCATGACCCGGTCGCCCGCCCCGATCATCGAGAAATCGCCGATCGCCTGGCCGGTCAGCCGCAGCAGCCGCTTGTGGAGCTTGTTGCGTTCGTACGCGATCTTCTCGGCCGCGCGCACGCCGGTCGGTGCCGCCCCGGCGCTCGCGCGGACAGGGCGTGCGGTCGGCCGGTCGGCCGGTTTCGCGGAGTGGGACGGCGCTGCGCTCACCGGTCAGTCTCAGGAGCGGAAGCGGAAGACCTCGATGCCGACAGTGCGGCAATCGGGGTAGACGTCGGGCTTCTGGGTGCTCGCGCGCACCGCCCGGACCGCGGTCTGCGCGAAGCAGATGTCGACGACGCCGTCGAGCAGGGTCTCCTGCAGGTTGAAGTGGCGCGAGCCGGCCCAGTCGGTGATGCCGTGGCGAATGAAATCGTAGTCGACCACCTCGCCGACGTGGTCGGCGCTCGAAGTGGACGCCGCGATCGGCACGAACAGGTCGACGCTGATCAGGACGCGCTGCTTCGCCTCGCGCTCGAAGTCGTGAAAGCCGATCGACACGTCCAGCGAGAAATCGTGCAGGAAGATGCGCCGGCAGTGCTGCAGACGCGGATCCAGAAGGTCGCTCAAGATGAAGTCCCGGGGTCTTGGGGGCCGGCCGGCGAGGCGCCGGTCAGGTACATCACGTCGCGCGACAGCGGGAGCAGGTGCTGGCCGCCGTCGACCGCGAGATTCACGCCCGTCACCGCGCGGGCGTGGGCCAGGTAGAGCACCGCCGCGACGATGTCCTCGGGGGTCGACGACCGACCGAGAGGCGTCATCCGGTGCGCTCGCCGAAAACCCGCTTCGCTCTGGTCACCCGAGATCAGCGTGATTCCCGGCGACACCGCGGCGACGCGCAGGCGCGGCGCGAAGGCCTGGGCCATGATTCGCGTGGCCGCCAGCAGTGCCGCCTTGGTCAGCGTGTAGGAAAAGAAATCGGGGTTCAGGTTCTCGAGCTTCTGGTCGAGCAGGTTGATCACGACGCCCTGGTCTCCGTCGGCGAGCGACGCGTGCAGTTTGCGGGCGAGCAGCAGCGGCGCGGCCAGGTTGGGCCCGACGTGCTCGAGCAGCGTCCGGTAGTCGAAGCTTTCCGGGCGGTCGAATTCGAAGCGCGAGGCGCTGTTGACCAGGCAGCGGATGGGGCCGATCTTTGCGACCGCGCGATCGAACATCCCGCAGGCCTGGGCCTCGTCGGCGAGGTCGGCCTGCACCGCGATCGCGCGCCGGCCGAGCGCCTCGATGTCGGCGACCGTCGCCTGCGCGTCGTCGGCCGAATTGCCGTAGTGCACCGCGATGTCCCATCCCGCGCCCGCGAGCCCGAGCGCGATCTCGCGCCCGAGACGGCGCGCGGCGCCGGTGACCAGCGCCGCGCCGCGCGGCTTGCGCGTCGGGTCGGGGCGAGTGTCGCCGGACGGGGGCGGGGATGGCTTATGCGATGACATCGTGTCGGATCTCGCGCACCGGATTGCGCGGCAGGCCGGCGGCCGACGCACCACGGGTGGGCGGCGGCTGGCGCACGCGCGGCCCGCGCGGGCTCCCGGGGGCGCCAGTGTACCCGGAAACCGGGCCTCGAAGATGCTTCTACAATCGCCGCATGAGAACGGCAGAGCTTCCAGCCCCGGCGCCGCAGGCGCTCGCGGCAAGCGGCCGCCTGTTCGCGCGCATTACCGAAGCGATCGCGCGCGAGGGCGGCTGGATCGGTTTCGACCGGTACATGCAGCTCGCGCTCTATGAGCCGGGCCTGGGCTACTACAGCGGCGGAGCGCGCAAGTTCGGCCCGCAGGGCGACTTCGTCACCGCGCCCGAGACCAGCGCGCTGTTCGGCGCGTGCCTGGCGCAGCAGTGCGTCCAGTGGTTCGACGAAGCCGCGCCCTGCGTCGTGGAGTTCGGCGCGGGCAGCGGCGCGCTCGCGGCCCAGGTGCTCACCGAACTGGCGGCACTGGGCGTGGATGGCGTCGGTTACCGGATCGTCGAGTTGTCCGGCGAGCTGCGCAGCCGTCAGCGCGACACGATCCGGGCGCGCGCGCCGCAGTGGGCAGACCGGGTCGAGTGGCTCGAACGCTGGCCGGCGTCGATCTCCGGCGTGATCCTGGGCAACGAACTGCTCGACGCGATGCCGTCGCGGGTCTTTCACCTGCAGGCGGGCGTGGTCCTCGAGCGCGGTGTCGGCGTCGACGACGGGCGTCTCGTGTGGCGCGACCGGGCGGCGGATCCCGCCTTCGATCGCGAGGTGCGGCTGGTGCTGCGCGAGGCGTGGGGCGACCCGCAAGGCTGGCCGGACGACTACGTCTCGGAGCTCTGCGAGCAGGCGCCGGCGTGGGTGCGCGAGGCGGCAAGGCGGCTGGAGCGCGGTGCCATGCTGCTGATCGACTACGGATTCCCCCGTGCGGAGTTCTACCACCCTCACCGCGTCAGCGGCACGCTGATGTGCCACTACCGGCACTTCGCGCACCCCGACCCGTTCCTGCACCCGGGGCTGCAGGACATCACCACCCATGTCGACTTCAGCGCGATCGCGCAGGCCGCCGAATCGTCGGGCCTCGATTGTCTCGGGTATACCTCTCAGGCGCACCTGCTGCTCAATCTGGGCCTGCTCGAGCGGCTTTCGCGCACACCGGCCGAGAGTGCGGCGCTCTATCTGCCCCAGTCGCAGGCGGTGCAGCGAATGGTCTCGGAGTCCGAAATGGGGGAGCTGTTCAAGGCGATCGCCTTCGGGCGTGGCGTCGCGGACGACGCGGCAGGTTTCGCGCGCGGCGACCGCAGGGGGGCACTGTGAGCCGCTGCCGCGCAGCCCGGACCGGAAATCGCGGGGCACGCCGGGATCGGGCGCGGCCGGAACGCCGGCGTCGGGGATAACCGATGCTCAAGTGGGTGGTGGTGACGGTGCTCGCGCTGGTGGTGTTCTCCGGAGCGCGACCCTGGCTGGACCGCCTGCACATCGGCCGGCTTCCCGGTGACCTCAACTTCACCGCCTTCGGGCGTCCCTGGTCCATTCCGATCACGTCGACGATCGTGCTCTCGCTGATCGCCGCCGCCATCGCCCGGTTCATCTGACGGACAGCGTGCCCGCCGCGGCGCGGGTGCGCCGCGGCCGCGTCCTATTCGGCGGCGTCGATCGCTGCAGTCACCGCCGCGACCCTGGCCTGGTGGATTCTCTCGCGTATCGCGTCCGCACCGCCTTCACCGATCACGGCGGCCGCGATCGCGCCGGTGTTCACCGCAGCTGCGGCCTGCAGTGCCAGTCGAATCCGCGCCGGAGCCGGATAGGGCTTCGCGGCGTAGCCGAGCCGGCCGTGAAAGTCGGCTTCGCAGGCGGCGAGCACGTCGTCGACCCGCGCCGGCCGGCGAAACGCGTCCAGCCGCTCGAGGAGCTGCACCAGCGTCGCCGGACGAAGCTCGAGGGCCTTGTGGATCAGGCCGTGCTCGCGTGCCACCAGGCGGGCGAGGTCGCGCACCTCGGTCGGCACGCGCAGCCTCGTGCACACCCCGTCGAGCAGCGCGACCGAGCGCGCCTCGTGGCCGATGTGCCGCGGCAGAATGTCCGGCGGGGTCTCGCCCTTGCCCAGATCGTGCGCAAGCGCGGCGAAGCGCACCGCCAGCGAGCAGTCGCTCGCCGCAGCGTGGTCGATCACCATCATCACGTGGACGCCGGTGTCGACCTCCGGGTGGTAATCGGCGCGTTGGGGCACGCCCCACAGGCGGTCGAGCTCGGGCAAGATCCGCGCAAGCGCGCCGCAGTCGCGCAGGACGTCGAACATCCGCGAAGGACGCCGCTCCATCAGCCCGCGCGCGAGTTCCTGCCATACCCGCTCGGCCACGAGATGATCGACCTCGCCGTCGTCGACCATCCAGCGCATCAGCGCGAGCGTCTCGGGCGCCACGGTGAACTCGGTGAAACGCGCCGCGAATCGCGCGAGCCTGAGAATGCGCACCGGATCCTCGGCGAATGCCTCGCTCACGTGGCGCAGCACGTGCGCCTGCAGATCCCTGAGGCCCCCGTGCGGATCGACCAGTGTGCCGTCCTGCGCGCGCGCGATCGCGTTGATCGTCAGGTCGCGCCGGCGCAGGTCATCCTCGAGCGTGACCTCCGGCGCGTGATAGACGCTGAAGCCCTTGTAGCCGCGCGCGACCTTGCGCTCGGTTCGAGCGAGCGCGTACTCCTCGTGCGTGTCCGGATGCAGGAAGACCGGAAAGTCCTTGCCCACCGGGGTGAAGCCGGCGGCGACCAGTTCCTCGGGCGTTCCGCCGACCACGACCCAGTCGCGATCTTTCACCGGCAGGCCCAGCAATTCGTCCCGGATCGCGCCGCCCACGCAGTAGAAGTTCATCGAGCGGCAATCGCGTGGCGAACGCGGCGAGGCGGAGTCACTGGGGCGCGCGCCGGTACGGCTCGTCCTCGGCGATGAACGAGTGCTCGGCGAGTGCCGCAGCGATCCAGTCACGCATCGCGGGCAACTGGTGGATTGCCTGGCGGTAGTCCTCGCAGAGCGGCGAAAGCGTGACACCGTACGTGTCGAAGCGCGTGATCACCGGTGCGAAGAACGCGTCGGCCGCGCTGAACCGGCCGAACAGGAAGGGCCCGTTCGTGGCGTGTTCGCTGCGAAGGTCGGACCACATCTGCGCGATCCGCTCGATGTCGGCCTGCACTCGCAGATCCCAGACCAGGCCGGGCAGCTTCGCCTCGATGTTCACCGGCATCGCGTCGCGCAGCGCCGAGAAGCCGGAGTGCATCTCGGCGCAGACCGATCGGGCGCGTGCGCGCGCCTTCGGGTCGGCCGGCCAGACGCCGAGCCCGGGGTGGCTATCGTTGAGGTACTCCGCGATCGCCAGCGAGTCCCAGACCGCGAAACCGTCGACGACGAGCACCGGTACCCGTGCGACCGGCGAGAAACGCGCGATCTCGCGACGAAACTCGTCGCTGGACAGGGGCAGCATGCGCTCCTCGAAATCGATCCCGAGCTGCCGCATCAGCAGCCACGGTCGCAGCGACCACGACGAGTAGTTCTTGTTGCCGATGATCAGCGTGGCTCTGCCGCCGTTCATGCGCAGTCCGTTCGCGCGCTCAGCGATGCGCGCGCATGCGTTCCTCGTTGTAGCGAACGCGCCGCGAGAGGTAGTCCGGTGCTACGGCGGCCAACGGCGTGGGCACCACGCCCAGCTCGGGCGCGATCGGAGCGCTGGCGACGTTGTCGACGCTCAGCGACTGGAAGTTGTCGCGCGACATCAGCGCCGGCCCCGGAGCGAACTCCAGCGCGGCCGCCTGCATCTGGCCCAGCGTGAACGGCAACGCCCAGACATGGCGCGGGTGCCCGCTCCAGCGGCCGGCCAGGCGCACCAGTTCCTCGAGCGTGAAGACGTCGGGTCCTGCGAGTTCGTAGGTCTTGCCGAAGGTGTTCGGATCGTCCAGCGCGTTGACGATCGCCTGCGCGACGTCGCCGACGTACACCGGCTGCAGCTTCGCCGAGGCGCGCGCGAGCGGGATCAACGGCAGGAAACGCTGCATCGTCGCGAACATGTTCAGGAAACGGTCTTCGGGCCCGAAGATCACCGACGGTCGCATGATCGTCCAGTCCAGGCCGTGTGCCTCCCGGACGACCCGCTCCCCGTCCGCTTTGGAGCGCAGGTACATCGAGGGCGCGGTCCCCTGGTCGGTGTCGGGCACTCCGAGCGCGGAAACGTGCACGAAGCGGCGCACGCCGTTGCGCAGACAGGCCTGGACGAGCCGACGGGGCAATTCGACATGCGCCTGCGCGAACTCGGGTCCGTAAGGCTCGCCGGTGCTCCCGTGCAGGATTCCGACCAGGTTGATCACCGCGTCGCAGCCGGCGATCAGCGCGTCCAGGTCGGCGTCCTCGGTGATCCCGCGCGGGATCACCTCCACCGTGGGCAGCAGCAGCAGGTGACGCGCTCGCTCCAGGCGTCGCGTCGGAACGACGACGCGACGGTTGTCGGCCGAGAGCCGGGCGGCGACATGGCGACCGAGGAATCCGGTACCACCGACAGCCAGGATGCAGGAGGATTTCATGGTATCGAGAATGGCACTTTGCGTTGAGCGGAACCCACACCCGTCATTCTAGTGGACGGCGGCAAAATCGGCGGGGCCGCGGGCGCGCTTCGCGCGCCGCCCCGCAACGCCGGCAATCGCGCCTCTAGTCGGAGACGGGAGCGACAGTGCCGAGCAGCGATTTGAGCGACTGGGGCTGGCCCGTCATCAGCGTCGCGTAGATCGCGGCGTTCGACAGCACCTTCTTCACGTAGTCGCGGGTCTCCGTGAACGGGATGATTTCCGCGAACACCGCCCCCTCGACCGCGCCGGGCAGCGCGGAGCGCCAGCGGCGGGGCCGGTTGGGGCCGGCGTTGTAGCCGGCCGAGGCCAGCAGTGCCGACCCGTCGAGGTTTTCGTACACGCTGCGCAAATAGAAGGTGCCGAACCGCAGATTGGTCGACATGTTGCCCAGGTGCTCCATTCTGAAATCCGACTCGCCGAGCTTGCGCGCGATCCAGCGCGCGGTCGGCGGAATGATCTGCATCAGGCCCTGCGCACCGGCCGACGAGCGTGCGTTCATGACGAAGCGCGACTCCTGGCGGATCAGTCCGTACACCCAGGCGGGGTCCAGGCCGCGCTCCTCGGCGGCCGGCGCCAGCTGATCCCGGAACGGCGTGATGAAGCGCAGCGCGAAGTCATGCTCGGCCAGTGTGCGGTCGGCGGTGTTCACGCAGCGATCGAGCACCGAGCGCTGGCAGGCCCACTGCGCCGCGGCAATCAGCTGGCGGTCGCTCATGCCGCGAAGCTGGAAATTCCACTCACGATTGCCGTCGAACCTCAGGCCGAGGTCGTAGAACTTCAGCGCCCGCGCGAAGCCTTCATTGCGCGCCGGCTCCGCGAGCTCCTCGGGAGTCGGCGGCGCCGGCGGTGCGGGCAGCGACAGCGGCTTGCCCAGTTCCTCGGACGCGAGCTGCCCGTAGAAATGGAACTGGCCCGCGATCGAGCGAAATTGCGCGTCTGCCGCCTCGGGGCGGCCGAGCGCGCGTTCGGCCCGCGCGTTCCAGTAGATCCACGCCGGGTCGGCGCGGCCCTGCGGACTCATGCTGTCGTAGATCGCGCGCAGCGTGGTCCAGTCGCCCGCCCTCAGCGCCGCGCGCGCGAGCCAGGCCCAGGTTTCGTCCGAGGCGCTTGCGCCGAGCGCCTGGCGTGCGAGATCGTCGGCCTGCGGCAAGAGTTTGCGCATCGACTGCGCGGCAATCTGCGACATCAGGAAATCGCGCTCCGCACGCGGCAGAGTGCCGAGCGCACCGAAACGCTCGAGTGCCTCCTCAGGGTCCTGCCGGGCGATCTGCGTGAGGGCGATCACCTGGATCTCCGTCTGGGCGCTCGATCCGAGCACCTTGGCCGGCCGATCGAGCGCCGCGTCGACCGCGGCCGAAGGCAGATCGATCAGGCTCGCGATGCTGCGCACGGTGGTCGAGGCGCCGACCTCGAGCGCCATCTTCAGCCGCTGCCAGAGCTCGTCTCGCCCGACCGTGCCGCGGTGGAAGAGCGTTTCGAGGAGCGGGTCGCAGGCTTCGCCGAGTTCGCGAGGCTGGAAAAGGGCGTCGCGCGCCTCGGGCGCCAGCGGCCTGCCGGTCTTGACGTCCGCGAGCCAGACGTAGCAGTTCGTCTGCGTGTCGTCGCGCAGGATCCATCGCGGATACTGCGACTGGAGCTCGGCCCATTCTTCGCGACGGCCGAGGTCGAGCATCCAGTCGCGACGCAACAGGTCGGCGACCAGCGTGCCCGAATGCCTGGCGAGGAAGGAGCGCACGTCCGCGTCGGCCTCGCCGCTCGAGCCGGCCGTGCTGCCTCGCCCGGACCCGAGCCGCATTCGCAGCCGCCAGTAGTCGAGGTAGATGCCCAGCGGGTAATTGCCGGCGCGGGCGGCTGCCGCTTCGAACCGCGGGACATCGCTTCGCGCGGCCGCCTGACGCGCCTGCACGAAGGCTTCGTCGGGCGTGGTGGCGACGTCGGGCGCACGCTTGGCGCGACGTTCGGCATTCGCCCCGCCCGCACCAAGCCCTAGAATGATCGCCAGGACCAAAGACAGCAGGAAACGTGCACGATCCATTGCAATCGAGGATAGCACGCGGACCGGTCGACGCCCGCGATCGCGGCGACGCGCGGGCGCGGCTGCGCGCCTTGCGGGCAGCGATCGACCCTGCGGCGCGCGCCGCCGCCGACCGCGCGATTCGCGCGCGCCTGGAGATGCTCGTCGCGGCGGTGAGTCCGGGGACGCTGGCCGGTTACTGGCCGATGGGCGACGAGCCCGATCTGCGCGAGGCGCTGCACGCCTGGCACCGGGCGGGCATCGTGGTCGCGCTGCCCAGAGTGGTCGCGCCGGCCGCGCCGCTCGAATTCGGCAGATGGCGGCCGGATTCGCGACTGGCCAGGGGGCTGTTCGGCACGCTGCACCCCGAGCCCCACGAGCCGCTCTCGCCCGATCTGCTGGTGCTTCCTTGCCTGGGATTCGATGCCCGATGCCATCGGCTGGGCTACGGCGGCGGGTATTACGATCGCACGCTCGCCACGCTGCCGCTGGCCCGGGCGATCGGCGTGGCCTACGACGACTGCGAGGTCGTCGGCTTCGAGCCCCAGTCCTTCGATCTTGCGCTGGAGCGCGTCGTCACCGAACGACGGGAGATTCTTGGCGCGCCCGCGCGTTGACCGCTTTTCGCCGGCGGCGCCCCGCCAAGGGCGGAATCGCCAGTAGCAACGCGCGTCGACGCCGCGGCAGGATCAGTGGCTGCTCTTCGGGACGCCGGGGCTCTCGGCGTAGTAGTCGCGCAGTTTCAGTCCATAGGCGCCGGACGGAAGGCCGCGCATCACCCGAAGCGGCTTGGCGCCGGCGACCGGCGTCTGGTGCAGCAGGTCGATCTCGATCGGTGTCGGCAACGCGCGCTTGTCGGGCCATGACAGCAGCAGCACCTTCGGCTCGAGCCGATGCAGCCGATTGTGCGCGACCACGACGGCGATCTCGCCACTCGAGAGTTCGACGAGGCTGCCCACCGGAAACACACCGATCGCCTGCACGAACTGC
>Ga0316195_10000364_pt1 | contig 17523 bp, 13 predicted proteins | sample Phised1_MG_FD_204937 | JGI IMG/M metagenome (GOLD analysis project Ga0316195, IMG submission 204937) | Coastal sediment microbial communities from Maine, United States - Phippsburg sediment 1 | ecosystem: Environmental > Aquatic > Marine > Coastal > Sediment | place: USA: Maine | collected...
AATCAGAATAACAATAAATAAAATAATTATATTTATACCAAAATCAAGAAAAATGAATGTAAAAAATGTGAAAGCTTATGGAACCGAAGCAGCGGATGCTGCTATAGAACCAATAGATATTAACCGGAGAGGAGTAACTTTAAAGGATGTAGAAATAGATATTCTTTATTGTGGGGTATGCCATTCCGATCTGCATTTTGCACGCAACGATTGGGGGTTTAGCGTATATCCTGTAGTTCCCGGTCATGAAATTGTGGGGAAGGTTATTAAAGTAGGTGAAGGGGTAACCAAATTTAAAGCAGGCGATGTGGTTGCTGTGGGTTGTTTAGTGGATTCGTGCAGGTCATGCAACAACTGCAAAAAAGACCTGGAACAATATTGCCCGGAATGGGTAGGCACTTACGGTGGCCATGATAAGCATTTAAACACGCCAACCTTTGGTGGCTATTCCGAGAGCATTGTGGTTGATGAACATTTTGTTTTAAAAATTCCCAAAAACCTTGATCTTGCCGGTGTAGCGCCAGTACTTTGCGCAGGAATTACCACCTGGTCTCCCTTACGTCACTGGAATGTTGGGAAAGGTAGTAAAGTAGCCGTTGTTGGTCTTGGTGGGCTGGGTCATATGGCCATAAAACTGGCCGATGCATTAGGTGCAGATGTAACCTTGTTTTCAAGATCCCCAAACAAAACAAAAGATGCTCTTGAGCTAGGAGCTGATCGGGTTGTGATATCCACCGATGAGGAGCAAATGGCTGGCGTTCAGAATCATTTTGATGTCATTATAGACACTGTCCCTTATGCTCATGACATCAATCCATACATAGGTACCCTGAATACAGATGGCACCTTGGTTTTGGTAGGATATTTGGGCCCGTTAGACCCCATGCTCAATTCAGTGCCCATGATTATGGGTCGTAAAACTGTTGCTGGATCTTTGATTGGCGGGATAGCAGAAACACAGGAACTATTGGACTTCTGCGGAAAACATAATATTACCTCGGAAGTCGAGATTATTAAAATTCAGGATATCAATCAGGCCTATGAGCGTATGCTTAAAAGTGATGTACATTATCGATTTGTCATCGATATGGAATCGCTTAAAAGCTAAAACTGAATTCAATCTTAATACAAAAACCGGTATATTTATTTATACTGGTTTTTTTTATTCCTGAATCCTTAGTGCAGGCAGGTGTTGTTTAATGGCTGCTATTTACTAAGGGTTGTTGTTATAATTGGTGCAGAGTTACTCTGACAATACTTTTCATATTCAGCTGTATTTGTAATACCTTACTTTTGCATAAAAATTAATGAAGATGCAATCGTTTGACGAATTTAAAATCTCTAACCAACTGCGTTACGCTATTACTGATTTAGGATACGCAATACCAACACCAATTCAATCTCAGGCCTTTCCGGTAATTTCTTCAGGCAAAGACGTTTTGGGAATCGCACAAACCGGAACAGGGAAAACCTTTGCCTATATGTTGCCCATTTTACAAATGCTTCCCTATTCAAAAGATAAGCATCCGAAAGTTTTAATATTAGTTCCCACACGAGAATTGGTAACACAGGTTGTTGAGGAGATTACCAAATTTAGTAAGTATCTTAATAATAGGGTAACAGGGGTATATGGCGGCACCAATATAAACACTCAAAAAGCATTATTAGAGGAAGGTCAGGACATTGTTGTGGCAACCCCCGGCCGTTTGTACGATTTAATCCTAAGTCGTGCATTGCGATTAAAATCGATTAAAAAATTGGTCATCGATGAAGTGGATGTCATGCTGGATTTAGGTTTCAGGTTTCAGCTTACCAATATTTTCGATTTATTGCCGGCAAATCGTCAAAATATCATGTTTTCGGCTACGATGACCGAGGATATAGAAGATTTAATAGCTGATTTTTTTATTTCCTCCGAAAAGATTTCTGTTGCTTTAAGCGGAACACCGCTGGAAAATATTAGACAAAGTTGTTACGCAGTTCCTAACTTTTATACGAAGGCAAATTTGCTCGTTCACTTGCTGAAAGATACAGACACTTTTAAAAAGGTGCTGGTTTTTGTTTCCAATAAAAGAAGTGCCGATAGGTTGTTTGAAGAATTACAAGGTTTCTATAATGACGAAATTTGTGTAATTCATTCTAATAAAACACAAAACTACAGAATGCGGTCTGTTAAGCAGTTTGATGAAGGGTTTAACAGGATTTTGGTCACTACTGATGTGATGGCCCGGGGTCTCGATTTAAACGAAATATCCCATGTTATAAACTTTGACACGCCTGCTTTTCCGGAAAATTACATGCATCGCATTGGCCGGACGGGCCGTGCAGAAAAAAAGGGGGAAAGCCTGTTGTTTTATTCAGAGAATGAAATTGACGCCAAAAGTGCCATTGAGGCACTAATGAAAATGGAAATTCATCAAATTCCATTTCCCGGGGTCGTAGAAATATCCAAACGACTTACAGCGGAAGAGCAACCTAAAGTTATTGAGCCCAATAATCCCCATAAACAAACTAATGAGAATGAACGTGGTGAAAGTTTTCATGAAAAGGCAGAAAAAAATAAGAAAACGAATGAAGGGGGGTCTTATAAGCGCATCATAAAAGCCAAATATAAAAAACCCAAGACCAGGGGTGACAAAAACTATAACAAACGAAAATAACTTTCGAGTAATTTTACCCCATGATCAAAAACATCCAGTTAAGGGTACCTTTAAAGGAAGAAGGCCAGGAAGGCATCCTGAGGCGCAAAGCTGCCCGTCACCTGGGCATTCCTGAAGATGGTTTTACACTGAAAGTTCTCCGGAAGTCTATAGACGCGCGAAAACCATCTATTTACTTCAATTACAAACTTGCTGTTTATATAAACGAAAAAGCTCCCGAAACTTCTACCTACTCCTTTGATTATAAGGATGTTTCAAAAAGCAAACCCATTCATATCATCGGTTTTGGCCCGGCAGGTATGTGGGCCGCATTGCGTTGTTTAGAGCTTGGTTTTAAACCTATTGTCCTGGAGCGGGGCAAAAATGTACAAAATCGTCGCAGAGATATAAAAGCAATCAACCAGGACCAGATTGTAAACGAGGATAGCAATTATTGTTTTGGGGAAGGCGGGGCTGGTACGTATTCCGATGGAAAATTATATACACGAAGCCTTAAACGAGGTGATGTCAGACGCATTTTTGAAAGCCTGGTGCACCATGGTGCCACGGAGCAAATACTGATTGATGCGCATCCACATATTGGCACGAATAAACTACCTAAAATCGTACAGAACATTCGGGAAACAATACTGAGATATGGCGGAGAGGTACATTTCAATAGTAAAGTAATTGATTTTATAATAGAGCATAATCAATTAAAAACCATTGTTTTACAAAACGGAAATGAAATGCAGGTATCCAGGGTAATTCTGGCAACCGGCCATTCTGCGCGCGACATTTTTTACCTGCTTCAAAAAAAGAATGTTAGCCTGAAAGCCAAGTCTTTTGCCATGGGGGTTCGGGTAGAGCACCCGCAACAAATTATTGATTCCATTCAATACCATTGTAAAGGTGAGCGTGATGAATTGCTCCCGGCAGCCTCCTATAGCCTGGTGCAACAGGTGAAGAATCGAGGGGTGTATTCGTTTTGCATGTGTCCCGGTGGTTTTATTGTGCCTGCCGCAACCTCGCCGGGAGAAGTGGTGGTCAACGGAATGTCCCCTTCCAAACGGAACAACCTTTTCGCGAATTCAGGTATTGTTGTGGAAATAAACGTGGAGGAAGATATTCCCAAATATGAAAAATATGGCGTCTTAAAAGGTTTGGAATACCAGAAAGATCTGGAACGTTTGGCCTTTACTGCCGGTGGCAGAACCCAAACCGCTCCTGCACAGCGTTTAACGGACTTTGTAGAGGGTAGACTATCTTCGGATCTAAACCCAACCTCTTACCAACCGGGACTCAAATCAGCGCCTTTGCATTCACTCCTTCCCAAGTTAATAGGAGGTCGATTAAGAATCGGATTTGCCGAGTTCGGCAGGAAAATGAAAGGCTACTACACTTCAGAAGCCAATGTGGTGGGCGTAGAATCTAGGACTTCATCTCCTGTAAACATCCCTAGAAACGAGCAACTTGAGCATCCGGAAATCAAAGGATTGTTCCCTTGTGGCGAAGGTGGTGGTTATGCCGGAGGCATCGTATCGGCAGCTATGGATGGTGAGCGCTGCGCTGAGGCCGCTGTAGTTGGATGGTGACTTATTTTTCCTCCATAAAGTCAATTACACCATTCTCCGCCTAAATAAGCGTATCTTCGCGCCTTAATTAAAAAAATGACATTCAAAGAACTCGGCCTGGCCGAACCCATACTTAAAGCACTTGAGGCAGAGGGCTACGAAAAGCCCACCCCAATTCAGGTACAAGCGATTCCCATTCTCCTCAAAGGCAAAGACCTTTTGGGCGTTGCACAAACCGGAACAGGAAAAACTGCCGCATTTGGGGTACCCATACTTCACCATTTGTATAATGCGCAAAACGGGCAACAGGGAAAACGACGCCTAAAAGCACTGGTTGTAACGCCAACACGAGAACTGGCCATACAAATTGGCGAAAGTTTAACAGCCTATGGAAAATTCACGCGTTTGCGAAACACAGTCATCTTTGGGGGCGTTAAGCAGGGAAAGCAGGTAAATGCACTAAGAAATGGTGTTGATATCCTGGTTGCCACACCCGGCCGCTTGCTGGATTTGATGAACCAGGGTTTTATATCATTTCGTGATTTGGAATTTGTAGTACTTGATGAGGCGGACCATATGTTGGATATGGGCTTTATTCACGACATTAAAAAGATCATCGCCAAACTTCCCCAAAAAAGACAATCCCTATTCTTTTCAGCCACCATGCCCAAAGATATTGTGGAGCTTTCCAGAAAAATGCTGGGCGATTATGAGCGGGTAACCATTAAACCGGAACAGGCTACCGCTGAGAAAGTGGAACAAGGGGTCTATTTCGTAAGTAAGGGCAACAAGCCCAAATTATTGGCACACCTTTTACAGGGGAGACCTGATGATTCGGTACTGGTTTTTTCCAGAACAAAACACGGCGCTGATAAAATCGTCAAAAAATTAAATCAGGCCGATATAAGCTCTGCGGCTATTCACGGCAATAAATCACAACCCGCCAGGCAGAAGGCCCTTGGAAACTTCAAGGATGGAAAACTAAAGGTATTGGTGGCCACGGATATCGCGGCAAGGGGCATTGATGTGGAGGAACTTTCGCTGGTCATCAACTATGACCTGCCCAATGTTTCAGAGACATATGTACACCGGATTGGTCGGACAGGCCGGGCGAGTGCCAGCGGCATAGCATTTTCTTTTTGTGACCAGGAAGAAAGGCCTTTGCTCCGGGATATTGAAAAACTCATCAAACAGGAAGTCCCCCGCATGCCTGAACACCAATTTGTGGGTGGCGAAGAAGAAGCTGGAGGTAGTAAAGAACATAGACCTCAACGGACCCATAATCCGAATCATAACAAAAATCGGAACCGTAATCGAAATTCAAACGGCAAGGGATCTCAAAATCAAAACAAGAATAGAAACCGCAACAGGTTTTAAAACTGCAAGACGAAATGTTTTGGCATACCGCCAAAATTTCCTTTTACATATGTGAGAAAAAGTGATTGCTTCATGGATAATGGTATTTTTCCTGAAATTGATGAGTCTTGACCGTTATATTATTATATCAAAATTAGAAAAGTGTTATCTTTTGAATTGACAGGTCAAATTTATTGTATAAAACAATCAAGCGTTTCAAAAATGCTAATTTTGAATGACACAACCATAATAACTACAACTATGAGAATCTTCATTCTAACCCTATCCCTTTTATTATCCATTCAGTCATTCTCACAAATCGACAAATCTTATTATCAGGATTTAGAATATAGAATGATTGGACCTTTTCGGGGTGGTCGGACAGTAGGTGCGGTTGGTATTCCTTCTCAACCAAATGTATTCTTTATAGGTGTGAATAATGGAGGTGTATGGAAAACAGATGATTATGGTCGTACATGGAATCCAATTTTTGATGACGTTCCAACTGGCTCCGTAGGAGATTTGGCGGTCTCTCCATCAAATCCAAATGTAATTTATGTAGGAACTGGTGAAGGGCTTCATAGACCAGACCTTGCAGTAGGTGATGGTATGTTTAAATCAGTCGATGACGGTAAGAGTTGGCAGCATATTGGTTTAAACGACATTCAGCAAATTAGCCGAGTGATCGTGCATCCAACTAATCCAGATATTGTTTATGTGGCTGGTTTAGGCCATCCTTATGGTGCAAATGAAATGCGTGGTATTTTTAAATCTAATGATAGTGGAAAAACATGGAAAAAGACATTATACATAAACCATAATACCGGAGCAATTCAAGTTGAAATGGATCCGAATAATCCTGATATCTTATTTGCCAATATGTGGGAACACCAGGAAGGACCCTGGGAAAATGCAGAATTTTCTGGACCAAATAGTGGCTTATACAAATCAACGGATGGTGGAGAAACATGGCGAAACATCGTAAAAGGACTACCTGGAGCTAATCAGGGGTTAGGAAGAATAGGGGTTGCCATAGCACTTAGCAATTCAAAAATCATGTATGCTACAGTGGATGCAAGAGAAAATGGTGGCGTTTATAAAAGTGATGATGCTGGAGAAAGCTGGAAATTGATTACAACTGAAAACCGTCTTTGGGGAAGAGGCAGTGATTTTGCAGAAATTAAAGTACATCCAAAAAATGAAAATATTGTTTTTGTAGGTAATATAGCGTCATACAAATCTGAAGATGGTGGGAAAACATGGACTTCTATAAAAGGAGCACCGGGAGGAGACGATTATCATCGTATATGGATTAATCCAATGCATCCGGAAATCATGCTCTTCGCTGCAGATCAAGGAGGTGTTGTCACTGTAAATGGTGGTAAAACATGGAGTTCATGGTATAACCAACCAACAGCACAATTGTATCATGTATCAACTGACAATCAATTTCCTTATTGGGTGTATGGTGGGCAACAAGAAAGCGGAGCCATTGGTGTTGCAAGTAGGAGCAATGGCGGTCAAATTTCGTTTAGGGAATTTATGGGAGTGGGTGCAGACGAATATGCGTATGTAGCTCCGGATCCTTTAGATTCAAACATCATTTATGGAGGACGTGTTATTAGGTTCGATAAAAAAACTGGACAGTCACAATATGTTGGTCCTGAAGTTTTGCGCTCAGGAAAATTTAGATATATACGTACGATGCCATTGTTATTTCATCCTGCAGATAATAGTATGTTGTTATTTGGAACCAATGTTGTTTGGAAAACTCATGATGGAGGACAAAAATGGGAACAAATCAGTGAAGACCTAACGAGAAAACAACCAGGAGTGCCATCCAGTGTTGGGGATTACAAAACTGATGCTATGAAAACTATGCCACAACGCGCTATAGTTTACGCAATAGGACCTTCGCCTCTTGATAAAAATATTATTTGGGCAGGAACAGACGATGGCCTGGTACATATTACCCTTGATGGTGGTGAAACATGGAAAGATGTAACACCTTCAACAATTACTTCTTGGGATAAAATTTCACAAATTGATGCAAGTCATTTTAATATAGGAACAGCCTATGTTGCCGTGAATGCCATTAGAAAAGATGACATGCAGCCACATATTTACAAAACACATGATTTCGGAAAAACATGGCAAGAAGTAGTTTCAGGAATGAACCCTTCTGGTCCGGTGAACACAGTGCGAGAAGACCCTCTGCAAAAGGGATTGCTGTTTGCCGGAACTGAGCGTGAAGTTTATTTTTCTTCAAATGATGGTGAATCCTGGCAATCCCTCAGAATGAATATGCCAGCATCATCTATTCGAGATTTGGTAATTCATGATAATGATTTAGTTATTGGTACACATGGCCGCTCTATTTGGATTTTAGATGATTTTAGTCCTTTGAGGGAGTTGACAAGTCTGACTACGAAACGTTTGCATTTATTTGAGCCTAGCGATGCTTATCGTGTTCGTTTTAATATGTTTAGCGACACACCGTTACCACCAGAAGAACCAACCGGGCAAAATCCTCCGGATGGTGCTCTAATCGATTATTATTTAGGCACAAATACAAATAAAGTTGAACTCAAAATTTTTGATCAAAGTGGGACTACGGTCAATAGCTTTTCAAGTGACGATCTTGAAGAAGTTTTAGATTCTACAAAAATGCAACATCCAACATATTGGAAGCGACCATTTCAAGGATTGTCAGGTGAAGTAGGTCATCAACGTTTTGTATGGAATTTGCGTTACAAAGAACCAAGGGGCGCTAATAGAGGCTATGCTATTGCGGCTGTTCAATACAATACAGAAAGTGGTCCGGCAGGCCCTTTTGTCGCTCCTGGGGAATACAAGATACAACTAAAAGTAAATGGTAATATCGCCGAAAGAAGCTTGACGGTTAAATTAGATCCTCGTTCTGAGTTAAGTAATGAGGCTCTTGCCTTACAAACTGACCTGTCTATGCTGTGCTATAAGAATTATGAGACACTGCAACTAATCAGAGAATCTATTGACAAAATGCTGACTACAAAAAGTAACGACCAAGAGGCGCTTTTAGAGTTTAGAGGTAAAGGAGCTCCAAATAATGGCGATATTATTTACGAAAGTATCTATGAATCGGATCTGGAAAATGAAACGATTGTAGGCCTTCAATCTAAATTACTCTATCTGTTGAATGTATTGCAGAATACTGATGCAAAACCAACTCAAAGCACTCAAGAAGCATCGGGCATATTAAATAAACGCGTTGCTGAAATGGTGTCTGTTTGGAAATCTATCGACAATTAACTATAGCTGTTTTTTGAGTGAAAATAGAAACGAATATTATAAAATGTTCTATAATGTACACCATTATGCAACTTGAGCTTTATTCACGAGGTTGCATTATTAATTAGTTGAGTTCATGAATCTCGTGAACTCGATTTGGATAAAAGCAGGTCAGAACTTTTAGAATAGGCCTTGTAGACCTGAATAATTTTCAGTAACAAAATATCAAGGCAGCAGAGGTGAACTATTATCCTGACTTCACGAAAATTTAAATAATTAGAATTTAATTCCACACTAAAGTATATATTTATGAAATGTTTGTAAGTGAAACGAATAGTGATATTTATATTTTAGTTCTTGAGAGAAATACTAAGATTCTATTTATTAATTAGGTGTATATTTTCTTATCGATTCTATTTCTGATAAAAATTGATGTATTAAAAACCTCAACAATCTATTGAATTTATGCATGCGTATTTATTTCCTGGTCAAGGCACTCAATTTCCGGGTATGGGAAAAGACTTATATGAAAAGTCTAAACTGGCTCAAGAATATTTTCAAAAAGGCAATGATATATTGGGGTTTTCAATTACTGATGTAATGTTTAAAGGATCTGCCGAAGATTTGAAACAAACAAAGTTTTCTCAACCGGCAATTTTCTTACATTCATATATTTTGACAAAAACCCTTGGTAATGAATTTAAACCCGATATGGTTGCCGGGCATTCTTTGGGTGAGATATCCGCTTTGGCTGCTATTGGATCTTTAGATTTTGAATCGGCCCTAAAACTTATATCTAAGCGCGCCTTAGCTATGCAAAAAGTTTGTGAAGTAGAAAATACAGGGATGGCAGTTGTAGTGGGATTATATGATGTTATCGTCAGGGATATCTGTAATCAAGTAGAGGGAGTAGTTGTACCTGCCAATTATAATGCGCTATATCAAGTGGTTATTTCTGGCGAAATGAATGCCCTAAAAGAAGCTTGTGATAAATTAAGGCCAGGTGCCAAGGCGGTGGTAAATTTATCGGTAAGTGGTGCATTTCACTCGCCCTTTATGGAGCCAATGGTTGAAGAGTTTAGAGCAGCCATTGAGGAAACAGAATTCAAAAAGCCTATTTGCCCTATTTATCAGAATGTCACAGCACGCCCGAGTGACAATATTGATTTAATTAAGAAAAATTTGATTGATCAATTGACGCATCCGGTAATGTGGAGGCATACAATTCTGCACATGATAGAGGATGGGGCAACTGATTTTACAGAAATTGGCCCTGGACATTTTTTAAGAAGACTTGTTCGTCAAATCGATAAAAATGTAAAAACCTACGGAATATCGTAAAAACCAAAACACTTTGTATTCTACTTTATGATTTTATCCCTTTATAAGGATTGGCTGCACGGAGGTACCATTTTTGATATCCTATAGCACTAGGGCTTTTGAATGGATTCCCATGAAGAGAATAACGTGTGGTTTCCTTTGAAATAAAATCGGGATTGTTATGTGCCTGGTGGCACAGAACTGATTTTATGTACAAATAGCAGGGCTATACGGAAACTTTACACAAATACATTTGAATCATAATGTCGTGCGTAAATTACTTGGCTTTGGTATCCGGACATATTGGAATCTTCATAGAAAGTTTTATTTTTCGAAGGCGTTACAAAACTCAAACGACATCACAATAACAATAGGAATTTGTGTGACTAAACTCCAATTTAAGCGTCTAATGACTTAATTTTGATTTATTAAACAAAAATTGATTTGAAAATATCTTCATATCTTAAAAATCGCTGGATAAAGCGATTTTTAATATTAGCTGGATCCTGTATAATAATTATGATACTCATTGCCGGCATTTTTGTATGGCTATTTATACCCTGGATACCTGATACTGATTTCCCGACACCCGCTAACAACCTAGAGGCTTACACTCAAGACTTGAATTATCTTGTTGAGTATTCAGATTATGAAAAAGCTTTTGATGATTCGGTAAAGAAACGGCAGTTTATAAATTACATAGAAACAGCAAAAAAAGATCTAAAGGGAATGACTCCTGCTCGTTTTGAATTGGTAGTAGCAAGAGCTATAGCTATTGCCGATAATGGTCACACCAATGTTTCACCTATCGGCATTGGCACACGCGTAAATCATTTTCCTATCCGAACCGGACCTTTTGAAGATGGTGAATTTGTGATCCAGGCCACAAAGGAAAATGCTGATTTACTTGGTGCGGAAATATTGGAAGTAGAAAGCCATTCTATTAAAAGCGTAACCGATTCCTTTGTTCCTTTTTTCGGAGGTATTGAACGTAGATCCCGATTTTTTACACATTTATTTATCATGTCACCTGACTTGCTAAATGCACAAGGATTTTCCAAATCTTCTACTGAAACAGAATTAACCTTTCGACTTGCGGATAGTACGATTGTCAAAAGAACATTATCCGGAATTAAGCCAGTAATGGGTAAGCGAGAACCATTTGGTCGTGAAGTTATGGACTACCGTGTGCCAAAGGGTGACCAAAATTCATGGGTTCATCTGATGCAAGATTATGAACAGCCACCTTATTTGAAAGACCCTGATAAACCATATTTATATGAATTCTTAGAGAAAGAAAAAGGAGCTTACGTGAAAATTAATTATAATATGGATATGGGTGAGTATTCGCTTGCCGTATGGCTTGAATTCGTTGCTCAGGATTTAAAATCACGCAAGCCAAACTTTGCCATAATTGATTTACGCTTTAATGGAGGTGGAACGGATGCTACAGCCTCCTTCTCAAAAGAACTTCCAAATCTTGTCCAGAATAATGCCCCCATTTATATTCTAGTTTCTCGTGAAACTTTTTCTGCGGCTATTGCAGCTGCCGCTCAATTTAAAAAATATGGAGGAAGTCGAACCATAATTCTTGGTAGCGAAGTGGGGGACCGCCTGAGATTTGTAGCCAATGGAGGTACTGTATTTACGTTACCAAATTCAAAAATTAATATTCGCGTTTGGAGTGCATATGAAGATTATGAAAATGGATGTTGGGATTGGACCGAGTGCTTTTGGTTATCTCCATTTTTTAGAGAAGCAGGTGTAGGAAATCTTAATCCACATAAATTAATACCATTGCAATACCGTGATTACTCAAAAAATACAGATCCTGTTTTTGAATATGCGGTGCAAGATGGTATGAAAGTTAAGATGTAAGATAATGCGACTTGCCTAAAAGTTGATAATCGTTGTACTGAAGTTATATTGAGAAATACTGCTCATAATAGAGCACAATTCGTCTGAGAACTTGAAATTTTCTAAAAAGTTTTTTCTGTGCACCAATATTGAAGTTACGTAAATTAAATAGGTTGCTGACCCTATTGATATTTCACTTAAAAGCTACAAACGTGAGGGATATTTTACATAATAGAATTATAGCCTACAGCAATACACATGATTTCCAAATTAGATATATCAATCTGTACTATAATGTAAGGCGTTATGTAACTTGAGCTTTGGTTACGGCCGAATGAAAAAGGTCTGGTAGACCTTTTGAAGTAGGAGCGAGGTGAAGCTAGGGTAAATGTTACTGCAGTCTCTTTAAAAAATTTATTCTCAAAAGTTTCTTTTGCAAATTTAATGGAACACTTTTTATGCGACGACGTAGGAGGGAAGCATAATGTGTGTGGAATGAATTGTAAATTATATATTTCTAAATAGATTAAAATTTTACTTTTTGTAACCAATCTATGTTTTATACTCGTCAATACTTTTAAAGACACTTAAATTAAATAATTAAAATTATGGAAATATTTTCTATTGCCTTAATGGTACTAACAACAGTAATATTAATAGTCTCTTTGGCTTACATTATTATTACAACAAGACACAAGGAAAAAATGGCACTGCTAGAGAAAGGGCTTGATCCTAAAGAATATTTGAAAGACAGATTTCTACCAAATGCTCTTCGAGCAGGAATGATTTTTTTAGGAATAGGTTTGGGCTTTTTAGCTGCTTTTTTATTAGATGAGTTTATAATAACCACAAATGACAATCCTGCAATTTACCCAGGAATGATTTTGATTTTTGGAGGAATTAGCCAAATACTGTTTTATAACATTTACAAGAAAAATAAATAGGATGAAAACATATAACACAGAATTTAAGAAATTATTTATACTCTGTTTATGCCTTGTTTGCACAACAGTCTCTTTTGCTCAAAATAATAAATGGAAACAATACGCAAATGTTGAAGAAGTTGGGTTTTCTGCAAAAGCATTAGATAAAGTGAAAACCCAACTAGATAGTATAGACACAGCTTCACTTTTAGTAGTATATAAAGGAAATATTTTGTTTTCCTATGGAGATAATACACGGAAATTTATGCTTCATTCCATTCGTAAAAGTATTATGAATGCTATGATAGGTATTGAAATTGAAAAAGGAACGATAAGCCTTAATCAATCAATACAAGATTTAAAAATTGAGGATATAGGAAAACTAACACCTGAAGAAAAGCAAGCAACAGTTAAAGATTTGCTATCGGCTCGTTCTGGTGTTTATCATCCATCAGCTTATTCTACCAGGGGAATGATTAAAAATTTACCAGAACGCGGAAGCCATAAGGCAGGTTCATATTGGTATTACAATAATTGGGATTTTAACACCCTACTTGCCATTTACCAGCAACAATCTGGAAAATCTTTTTTTGAAGCTTTTGAAAATGAAATTGCCGACCCTATTGGGATGGAAGATTTTAATATAAGTGATACGTTTTATAGAGTTGAAGAGGACAAATCTGTGCATCCTGCATATCTATTTAAAATGTCTGCCAGGGATATGGCAAGATTCGGATTGCTATATCTTAACAAAGGAAAATGGAATAATAATCAAATAGTTCCTGAAAAATGGATTGAAAAAAGTACGCAAGCTATTAGTACTGATTTGGGAGATTTTTCTTCGAGAGAGGCTTACGGTTTTCTATGGTGGGTTACTCAATTGAATGGTAGAAAGATGTATTATGCAAGTGGTACTGGAGGTCATAGAATAATGGTATTTCCAGAGGATGATTTGGTTATAATACATCGTGTAAACACATATGAAAATTTTAATGTCAATGAAAATAGGGTTGAAGAAATAGCTGTTGAAATTTTAAACGCAAAGTTAGCTACTAAAAAAGACCATTCTTTACCAAAATTAACATTTTATAACCCAAATAAAGAAGTTCTTAATAATATTTATGAAGGTTCTATGGATCAATATGTTGGAACTTATAAACATAGAATACTAGGAGAAATGTCCATCAAAAACTTAGCCAATGGTTATATTTTAGAGAATAACGTCGGTACTTTTAAATTATATGCGGCAACAGAAAACAGCTTTTTTCCTGAAGACATTCAAATTCCCTTACTTATGAAAAAAGCCACAGAAGAAAACAAAAAGTTTATAATAGAACCATTAATGATAAACCAGAAATCGATAAAAGAAATTATATTTTATTATTAAAAAAAAGTATCGAATGGAAGATCAAAAAAAATTTAACCAAGCATCTAATTAAATAAATAATAATGTAGCTATCTATGGTTGAAGACGTAGAATATATAAATGAAATTATAGAAAATCATTCATTAATAGCTTATAAAGTATTGGTTAAAAGGTATGAAACTAGGGTTTTTACGTTATGCTTCAAGATAATAAAGCGTAGAGAAGAAGCAGAAGAAGTCGCACAAGATATATTTGTTTTATGTTTTAAAAAATTAAATGAATTACAGGATAAAAGAAAGTTTCCAAATTGGCTGATGAAAATTGCTTATTCAAAAGCCATTGACCATATTAGAAAAAAGCACGTGGTTAAAACTGATATTGATGCTATAAATGCATTACATTTTAAGGAAGAACAAACGCCATTAAAAAAGGCAATTATTCAAAATAGAAAAGAAATTATAGAAAAAGCTATAAATTTACTTGAGCCCATTGAGGCAAGTATTATAACCTTATTTTATATTCAAGATATTCCAGTGAAGGACATTGCAGAAATCACCCAACTATCCTTGAGTAATGTAAAAGTAAAACTATTCAGAGCTCGTACCAGTTTAAAGAAGATAATATCATCTTTATTAAAAGACGATTTAAAAGATTTTATTGAAGATTAATTATGAAACATATAGAACAAAACATATTATGGGCATATATTATTGATGATATAGAGCCTAAAAATATAGAAATTATAAAGCATCATTTAGACGTATGTCCAACTTGTAAGTATGAATATGAAGTTCAAGTAAAATTGCATAATGAACTCTATGAAATTGATGAAGATATGCCTTCGTTAGATTTTTCTACAAGCATTATAAACAAACTTGAAAAGAATTTGAAAATAGAAAGGGCAAATCAATTTTGGTTAAAGTTTGCAAAAACTGCAATTATAGGTGCTATCGTAATTTCTGTTATTTTACCTATGATTGTTTTAATATTGCAAAGAGTGGATTTTACTATCAGTAATGCTTATTTACATAAAGTAATATTTCCATTATCAAGTATTGGTTTGATTTTATGGGCGTTCTATGGAATGGATGTTTTCCTTAGACGCACTTATGTAAAATAGGAATTTTATAACGGCCTCATAAAATTTTGGTCAAAGCAATAGAGGAAATGAGCGTGCATATTTTAGGGGGTTAGCAATACTATTTCTTAAAAGTTTCAATTATACAAGGGATTTCAAAACAATGTTAACGAGTTCCAATGTTTCCTAAAATATAGTGAATGAGCCGTTAATTGTTTCCAAAATTATATTCAGCCTTGAATTTTTGTTTCTTTTGTTTCAAGACAAAAGATAATGAACATTAAAAAAAAAAGGATTAATTGAAGTTCTCAATATAACAGGTCCATAGAATTTTATTTTTATTCACGCATTTGCTTAATTAGATAAAACTTTAAATGTGTTCGTGAATCGCCTAAAGTGCGTTTTCTTAAAATTTATGCTCTTGTGGCAACCCAGGAGAATCTAGTAAAATTTTTTATAACGTGCATTTTATCGAATATGCGATTTTTAATAAGTGTAAAAAGGTTAGCTTTTATTTTGGCGTTGGCAAGCGATGGGAGTTATTCGCTGATTTTTATTTGATAATGCGGCACAGAACTGATTTTATGTACAAATAGCATAGCTATTCAGAAACCTTACATAAATACATTTGAACCATAATTTATATTATGTAAAATAGAATATTCAATATCTATGGTAAGTAAGAAAATCAAGCCATATTAGCGACCTTTCTTTACCTCTCACCGATTATTTTATTTATAATTTTAAAATTATGAATTGCTTTATCTAGCTTTACCGCCGAGATACTAACCCTTAAAAATATCAAAATGAAAAAAGCCCCTTTTTTAGTACTTTTGCTTATGCTGTTTTTTCTTTCAAGTTGCGGAAGTGATGATAATATTGAACCTGCCGCCGTAAATGAAATAATTATAGATCAAGTAGAATATCAATTGACCGCTATAAATAACTCCGGTGTGACCGGGGTTGCAACATTTACCAGAGACAGTAACTTCAATACGACCATCTTAATCAGGCTGAATAACACCACAACCGACGAACATCCCGCCTATATCCGTTTTAATAGTGCCTCCGAAGGTGGCGAGGTTGCCATTACCCTTACGGTCTGTACCTGTGCTGAAGGTACCACTATTGTGACCAAACTGGACGATGGGACCCCTATTGATTTTGACGGGCTTATAAAACTGGATGGCCATGTAAGTATACAGGAAAGCAGTGCCAACCCTGATGTGGTCATTGCCGTTGCAGATATTGGAAGCAACGCGAATTAATTATAGCTTTACTCCTTTAAAAATATAAACGATCCCTGACCCCAAAAACGTCAGGGCTTTTTTTTATGTGAAATCAAAAACATTTCCTATAAGCCCCATTTATTAACAACTCACCGAAATATTCATTCATAATGTAAGATTTCTAAATGCTTTCATTAAATTTGTATAAGAAAATAACTATTAAAAAACAAAAGAATGAAAAAAGCCCCTTTTTTAGTACTTTTTTTCGCTATAACATTACTTTCAAGTTGTAGCGGCGATGAAAATATAGAACCCACCGGAGTAAATGAAATAATTGTAGATCAAATAGACTATGCATTAACTGCAGTGAATGGATCCGGTATTACCGGAAAAGCTACCTTAACAAGAGATAGCAACGATAATACCACTATACTAATTGAGCTTTTTAATACAACTACTGTGGAACACCCTGCTTTTGTCCGCTTTAACACCGCGGCTGAAGGCGGCCCTATAGCAATCACTTTGGAAGTATGTGAATGCTCTGTAGGCACAACTGTAGTGACTAAACTCGATGATGGCACACCAATTGATTTTGATAAGCTTTTAAATATGGATGGACATGTGAGTATCCAGGAAAGCAGTGAAAACCCGGATGTTGTTGTCGCCGTGGCAGATATAGGTATCAACGCAAATTAATAATTCCATACAGCATATAAATATTCCCTGACTTTTGAAAAAGGTCAGGGATTTTTTATGGAGACTACCTTTAATGATAAGTACTTAAAAGAATGAAAAACAGCTGAGATAAAATTAAAGGCTTCCTTTCTTAAATTTTTGGTGTTTAAAACCGATATTCAACAAGAGTCCCCCAATGATCATTCCCATGCCTACAATACTCCAGATAGAATAAG
>Ga0316195_10000365_pt1 | contig 17490 bp, 10 predicted proteins | sample Phised1_MG_FD_204937 | JGI IMG/M metagenome (GOLD analysis project Ga0316195, IMG submission 204937) | Coastal sediment microbial communities from Maine, United States - Phippsburg sediment 1 | ecosystem: Environmental > Aquatic > Marine > Coastal > Sediment | place: USA: Maine | collected...
GTCCGCACGGTCGCCGGTCGGCTCGGTCACGCCAACCCGGCGATGACCCTGCGGGTCTACGCCCACGCCTTCGCCGCCGCCGACCAAGCAGTCGCCGCGGGCCTCGGTGACCTGCTCCGAGGAGATGAGTCCGATGAGTAGGCGCTTTCGTCCGACTGATGCCTACGTCGACGAGTCGATCCGCGGACGTCGGTACGTGATGGGCTGCGTGCTCGTCGAGGCTCGAAACCTTGCGACGCTCCGACCGGCCATCGATGCGTTGGCGAGCGGGGTGGCGCCGCGCATCCATTTCAACAATGACACCGATCGACAGAAGCGCCGGGTACTCGATGCGGTCGCCGGGATGCCGATCCAGGTGTTCGCCACGCTCTGCACGAAAGGTCACAGCACGAACGAGTTCCAGGCGCGGGCGTCCTGCGTCGGGGAGATCGTCCGCCAGGTGCAGAGCAGGGGAGTAGCGAAACTCGTACTGGAGAGCCGGCAGGACGACCGGGACGACGAGCGCGTGATCATGCGGACCCGACAGCGAGAACCTTCGCTCGTCTTCGAACACAGGATCGCCCGACACGAGCGAATGCTGTGGATCGCCGACGCTGTGACGTGGGCAGTCGGGTCAGGACCGCAGTGGAGCGATCGGCTCGGCGACGTGTTGATCGACGTGATCGAAGTTCACCCCTGACAGCGCAGAACCCGGCTCCCCTACCCTTCCGGTAGGCAACCGGGTCCACTTTCTCCAGCGCTGGCCGGAGACAGCATCCAGTATGCGCCGACATCGCAGCATTGGCAAGTCTGTTGTTGCGCGACGTGAGCATGGCGCTCGTGGGAGTCATGTATGCCGGAGGTGGGAGCTATTCGGGGAGCTATCGCGGGAGCAAGACGTCGCGTGGGAGCCATCCGGGACGTGGGGTGGGAGTGATCCAGGGAGTCCTGAGGCGCACCATCTCGCACCATGGACAAGGCGCCCGAGGCTCCCAGCACCAGTACCCGCCCCGAGCGGGGCGATCTCACCCACGAGTTGCTGACGATCAAGGAGGCGGCCGCTGCGATGCGGGTCAGCCTCTCGCTCGGCTACCAGCTCGCACACGAGTACCTGAACAGCGGCGGTACTGCCGGACTGCCGGTGCTGCGGTTCGGGACCTGCATGCGAGTACCGCGCTGGGCGCTCGAGGAGCTCGTCGCCACCGGTCGCGTCGTGCGGCTCGCCGACGCATCCGTGCCGACCGCCGGACTCCGTCGTGCCCACTGACAGCAGGTCGCTCCCTCGGCACGTGAGTGCGCTCATCTGGAGCGCCGCCGCGACCCATCCCGCGAATCGCCGGTGACCGCGATGATCGCCGTCGACGCCGGTAGGGAGTTGAAGAACAGACAGGTGCCCGCGCGAGGCGGGGAGTCATCGCCGTGTTGCGGGTGACCACTCTGTACGCCGCGACGGCGCCGACGACGGCGGGCTACTACACCCGCTATCTCACCGAGGCCACGAACGAGCCGCCCGGGCGATGGCTCGGGAATCAGGCCGATCGGCTCGGACTCCGGGGGGAGGTGACGACCGAGGCGTTGCAGGCGTTGCTGTCAGGGTGCGACCCGGTCACCGGCACGACGCTCGGGCACCCGCTCGTCGATCGCACGATGTCGAACGGCAAGCTGATCCGGGCGGTAGCCGGGTTCGACGCCACGCTGTCCGCGCCGAAGTCGCTGTCGGTGCTGTGGGCCCTGACCGGGGACGAGGGCCTGGCCGAGTGCCACGACGTCGCCGTGCGAGCCGTCGCCGAGTACCTCGAGCGCTACGGCGCGACCACCCGTGTCCGCTCCAACGGGACACGGCTCCACCCCGACACACACGGCCTCACGATGGCGGCGTTCCGCCAGACCACCAGCCGCGCCGACGACCCCCAACTGCACACCCACCTCGTCATCTCCGCGAAGGTCCAGACCCCCGACGACCGGTGGCTGGCACTCGATGCCCGGTTCCTCAAGCGTCACCAACGAACCCTCGGGGGCTTGTACCAGTCGGTGTTGCGCGCCGAGTTGACGCACCGGTACGGCGTCGCGTTCGAGCCGATCGTGAACGGGCAAGCTGAGATCGCCGGTGTCCCCACCGAGCTCCTGGCCGTTTTCTCCAAACGGGCCACCGAGATCGACACGTTGCTGCACGACCGGCTCGCCGACCACTACCGCCGAGGCGGAGACGAACCCAGCCGCGCCGAGTGGGCGGCGATGGAACGACGAGCCGCTGCCGACTCCCGCTCCCGCAAGACCGACCGTTCGGCCAGTGAGCTGCGGGCACGCTGGCGGGTGGAAGCGGCGAGCGTCGGCGTCACGCCGGCCACGCTGCGCGAGTCGATCGAAACTGCCGCAGCCCAGCTCGAGCCGACGAAGCCGGACGTGACGATCGCAACGATCATCGAGGCGCTCGAACTCGGGGCGTCGACCTGGAACCACGCCGACGTGCTGCGCACGATCTGTGATCTCGCTCGGCCTGCGCCCGGCGTACCGGGGGATCGGTGGGCAGAATGGCTGGACCGGGCGGCCGCCGCCGTGATGGCGACGTGCATCGACCTCGACCCGGAGTTGCCGGACCACGCTGCCCGGAGGGTGTCGGACGGCCGGTCGATCACGATCGAGCCGGTCGCCTCGCAGGCGACGAGCGCAGCCGTGCTGGCTCAGGAGCAGCAGATCCTCGACTGGGCTGCCGAGGCCATGGCGTTTGACGCGCAACCCTCACCGGCGGTTGCGCGAAGTGGACTCGACGTCATCCAGCACGCGGCGGCGGCTGCCGTCGCCGGCTACGACCCGCTGACCCTGATCGTCGGGCCAGCCGGCGCGGGCAAGACGACGATGCTCCGCGCCGCCGTCGCAGCACTGCATGCGGCACCGCATCGACCCGTGTTGGGCTTCGCGCCGACGGCCAAGGCGGCACGGGTCCTCCATGAAGAGACCGGCGTCGCGGCCGACACGATCGCCAAGCTCCTCTACGAATGGTCGCGCCCGGATCGCGTTCCGGGTGATCGCTGGCAGCTCGGCCCGCGGAGCACGTTGATCATCGACGAGGCGGGCATGCTCGGCACCCACGACCTGCATCGGTTGATGGACCTCGCCCGCCAGAACACGTGGAGGCTCGTGCTGGTCGGCGATCCCAATCAACTGCAAGCCGTCGGCCGCGGCGGCATGTTCGCTGAACTGTGCACCAGCGGGCGAACCATCGAGCTCGAGCAGATCCATCGGTTCTCGAACCCGTGGGAGGCGGCTGCGTCGCGGCAACTTCGACTTGGTCATGCACGCGCCCTCGACGCCTATGAATCGCACGGCCGAATCGTGCCCGGCACGTTGCGTCAGCACCTCGACACGATCGCTGGCCACTGGATCGAGTGTCGCGACCGCGGGCAGACGTTGGCGATCACGTCGACGCGCAATGAACACGTCGATCTGATCAACGATCGCATCCAAGGCGAACGCTGGCAGCGAGGGGAACTCGGTCTGACCTACCGCGCCGACATGGCCGACGGCTACGCGTGGGTCGGCGATCTCATCGCCACTCGCCGCAACGACCGCTCACTCGTGACGTCGACGGGGGAGTTCGTCCGCAATCGCGATCAGTGGATCGTGTCCGGCATCGACGACTACGGCGCCATCACCGCCGACCGGATCGACGGCGGTGGCACCGTCGTGCTTCCCGTCGACTACGTGAGCGCTCACGTGCGCCTGGGCTACGCCGCCACCGAGCCGGGCAACCAGGGTGACACCCAAGGTCACAGCCTCACGCTGGCCACTGGCTCGACCACGGGACGCGGTCTGTACGTCGGCATGACCAGAGGGCGGCACTCCAACCACGTCCTCGTCGTCACTGACTCGCCCGAAATCAGCCACGCTCGAGATCTACTCGAACGGGTGATCACGTGCGATCGGGCCGACGTGCCGGCGATGACTCGCCGCGAGCAACTCGCCGTCAATCGCGCCGAGGCGGTGCGCCACACCTGGTTCGACGGGCCCGACTCCGCTCCGACGCGATCGTTCGGCATCGAGATCGACTGACCGAACGACGCGCCGATCGAACGCCGTGATCACCGGTGATTGTGCGCCCTCGATCGGCCGCCCGAGGCCGCACACTTCGCCGGAAGTTCAGCGCGGCGCCGAGCGCTCCTGCCCGCCATTATCGCTCGGGCCTGACGTCGCCAACCGGCCGATCGGAGGTGCCGCGTGCGTGGTTCCGCACGTATCGGTAATCGATCCTGCGGGCGGGGTGGCCGGTTGTGAGAATGGTCTGGTGGGGTTCGGTGTCCGTCGCTTCTTGGTTGTTCGCCATGGTGAGACGGAGTGGAATCGGATGGGGCGTCGCCAGGGACGGCTGGACTCTCCACTGACGGAGAATGGATGGCGACATGCCGAGACGGCGGCCGGGCTCTGCGCGGCGCTCGGTGCGGACTCGGTGTTCAGCAGTCCGTTGGGGCGTGCCCGAGTGACGGCTGACGGCGTGGGTTCACGGTTGTCGCTGCCAGTCGTGGTCGTCAGTGATCTCGCCGAGATCGACCATGGTGCGTTCGCCGGGCTCACCAATGAGGAGATCGAGGCGCGTCATCCCGGTGAGCTCGCTCGGCGTGCCGAGTCGAAGTACACCTGGTCGTTTCCAGGTGGCGAGAGCTATGCGAACGCGGACGTGCGCGCTGGGGCGGCGCTCGATGCAGTGGTGGCGACGGGTGCCACCTCGCCGGTGCTCGTGACGCACGAGATGATCGGCCGCATGTTGTTGCGAACTGTTCCTGGCCTTCGCCGTCGTGGGCTTGGCTGCCCTGCCGTCGATCCTGGATGCCGCTGGACTCCCCAGCTCGTGGCGCACAGCGCTCCAGTTCCTCTACTGGCCGGTGCTCGCCGTCAGCTTCGTGATCGGCCTGGCCGTGCTCTACCGGGTCGGCCCCGATCGCTCGAGTCCGCAGTGGACGTGGGTGTCGTGGGGTGCCGTCGCGGCGGTCGTGTTGTGGATCGTCGCGTCGGTCGTCTTCCGGATCTACACCGCCAACTTCGCCTCGTACAACGAGACATACGGTTCGCTCGCCGCCGTCGTGGTGCTGATGTTGTGGTTGTTCATCACCGCGTTGGCCGTGCTGATCGGCGCGCAGATCAACTCGGAGATCGAGCACCAGACCACGGTCGACAGCACCGTCGATCCCGAGCAGCCGATCGGCGAACGCGACGCGGTCATGGCCGACACCGTCGGCCAAGCGGCCGGCGATTCCGACAGCGATGACAACGGTGATGCCCGGAGGAACAGCCAGACCGTCGGCGACAGGGGACGCTCCCGATGACGTGATCCGTCGTCGCGGTACCACGAGGTCGACGCACGCCCTGCGCAACAGCCGACCACTCGGGGACCGGGTGGACCGAGCCGCACTACGTTGGCGACGACATGATCCTCTACGTCGACTACGAGCACGCTTCCACGTATCTGGAGCCGACCAACGACTGGCTCCTCGCGAACCGAGCGCGCATCTCCTACATGCTCCAGGACATCACCGGTCATCGGTGCCTACTGCAGCGCTACACCGACGTCGGCGCCGACATCGTGGAGGAACTCGACATCGACGCCGTATTCATCAGCGGCAACGGTGCACCCGCCGATGCCTACGATCCGCATGACCTGGGGGGTCTGATCGAGATCATCCGGTCGGGTGCGACTCCCGTGTTCGGGTTGTGCGGTGGGTTCCAGCTCCTCGGCACCGCACTCGGCGCACCACTCGAGCGCATCGGCCCGCTGCGCGACGAAGAAGCCGATCCGTATCCCGACTACGAGCCGGGGTGGCGCAAGGAGATCGGCTACGCACCCGTGGAACTCGTCGGCGACCACCCGCTGCTCGCAGGCCTCGAACGCCGGCCGGTCGTCCGTCACGCCCACACCTGGGAGTTGAAGGAGCTGCCGACCGGTTTCGTCAACCTCGCCCGGACGGATGTGACGGAGATCCAATATGCGGCCCACGAGTCGCTTCCTCTGGCCGGCACCCAGTTCCATCCCGAGTACTGGACCGACGAGCACCCCGCCGGCCGTCGGCTCATCACGAACTTCTGCGAATGGGTCGGCCTCTGACATCCGGTGTGTTCTGACATCCATACTGTTCATTGCCGCAGAAATGGCGTACATTCCGGCTGTGGCGACATTCCCCGAGGCACTCCCGCACGGACCGATCACTGAACCGTTCACCGACGTGTTCTTCGTGACGGGCCAGATGTGTACGACATTCCCTGAATTCCCGGGAGTCGACTGGGCCTTCAATCGCAACATGGTCATCGTTCGCGAGGGCGACGACCTGACGCTCATCAACACCGTGCGCCTCGACGACGACGGACTGGCCGCACTCGAGGCACTCGGAAACGTGTCACACGTGGTCCGCATCGGCGCCCTGCACGATCGGGATGATCCGTTCTATGTCGATCGCTACTCGCCCACCTTCTGGACCTTGCCGGGCATCGAACCCGATCACGCGGTCGACCGTCGACTCGTGCCAGGAGGGCCCACACCGTTCGCCGACTGCACCGTGTTCGCCTTCGAGACGACGCAGCTCCCCGAAGGCGTCCTCGTGATCGAGCGTGAGGGTGGCATCGCCGTCGGTTGCGATGCACTGCAGAACTGGCTGGAGCCGGACGAGCACTTCAACGCCGAAACGATCGAGATCATGACCGGCGCTGGATTCTTCCAACCGACGAACTTCGGGCCGCTGTTCATGATGCGCAGCCAGCCGGAGGCCAGCGATTTCGAGCGCCTCCTGACGCTCGAATTCCGGCACGCGCTCTGCGGTCACGGCGAGCCGGTACGCGACACCGCTCACGAGGCCTACAGCACACGTGCGCAACAGACATTTGCCGAGTAGCGGGCGGCGCGCGCCGTCGTGAACGACGCGGTGGGGATACCCGGGTTCCACCTCGGCGCGGTGCTCAACCGGTCCGGTCCTGATCGGCGCGGATCCATCGAGGTGCGCGTCGCCACCCGAGCGGTCGACGACGCCGTGTTCGCTGTCAAGACAATCGCCCACCGCTACCCGCGACTGGAACAGGCTGCGGAGTTGCGTCGCGAGTTCGATCTCCTCGATCGGCTGCGCACCGTCGAGGGCGTGGTGCAGGTCGAGACGCTGGAGCGGTACGGGAACGGCAACCTCGCGATCGTGATGGAGCTGGGTGGTCGATCGTCGGCCGACGTGCTCGCCGATCGCCGGGCGCCGCTGACCGTCGCAGAGTTCCTGCCGTTCGCGATGGAGGCGGCGCGCGCACTCGGTGGTGTGCACGAACACGGAGTGGTCCACAAGGGCATCCAGCCGGCCAACGTGCTCGTCGACGAACACTTCGGAAGTGTCCGCCTCGTCGACTTCAGCGCGGCGTCGGAACTCTCGGGCGAGCGTCAGTCCGAGCAGCTGGCCGGGCGGGTCGAGTCGATGTTCCCGTACATGTCGCCGGAGCAGACGGGCAGGATGAACCGGACCGCCGACCACCGCAGCGACCTGTACTCGCTCGGGGTGCTGTTCTTCGAGTTGCTCACCGGCTCGCTGCCGTATGAGGCCGAACACCGGCTCGACTGGGTCCACTGTCACGTCGCACAGCCGACACCGTCGTCTCACGGACGCTATCCGGCCGTGCCGCGAGCCGTGGCTGCGGTGTTGCAGAAACTGATGGCCAAGAACGCCGAAGACCGTTACCAGAGCGCGTACGGGCTCGTCGCCGACCTCCGACGATGTGCGGAACAACTCCGCGAGAAGGGCGAGATCGTCGAGTTCTCGCTCGGTCTCGACGACGTGTCGCCCCGGTTCGGGATCCCCAGTCGGTTGTACGGACGCGACGCCGAGTTCGCCGAGCTGTTCACATCGTTCGAGTTGGCTGCCGCCGGCGGGAACGAGTTCGTGCTCGTGGCAGGCGAGTCGGGGATCGGCAAGACGGCGCTCGTCAACGAGCTCAGCGCCTCGCTCGTGCGCGAGGGCGGGTACCTCGTCCAGGGCAAGTTCGACCAGTTCCAGAGCAACAGCGCCTACTCGGCGCTCGCGTCCGCCTTCGGACAACTGGTGGTCCAGGTCATGGCCGAACAACCCGCGTGGCTCTCCGAGTGGCGTGCCGAACTGCTCGACGCACTGCACGGGAACGGCCGGGCGTTGACGGATGTCGTTCCCGAGGTCGCCGAGCTCCTCGGGCCCCAACCGGCGCTTCCCGAGTTGCCTCCGACAGAAGCCCGCAATCGTTTCCAGATCGTCTTCGGTGACTTCGTGCGCACCTTCGTCCGGCGGCATCGAACCCTGGTCGTGTTCCTCGACGACCTCCAGTGGAGCGACGGACCGACCCTGACGCTCGTGCAGCAGTTGATCGGTTCGCGCTCGATGCCGCACCTGCTCCTCATCGGTGCCTACCGCAGCAACGAAGTCGACGCGGGCCACCCCCTCCGGCTCGCCCTCGACGAGATCGGCAGATCGGCAGCGGTGAACGAGATGGTCCTCGAGCCGTTGGCGCCTCGGGCGGTCGTCGAGATGGTGGCGGACACGCTGCACTGCGATCCCGACGAGGCGGGACCCCTTGCCGACGTGCTGCACACCACTGCGGCCGGCAGCCCGTTCTTCATCGTGCAACTGTTGCGGAACCTCCACGACGAAGATCTGCTGCGTTTCGACGCCACGGCCGGACGCTGGACGTGGTCGGTCGACGAGATCCGGCGTGCCGGCATCAGCAATGACGTGGCGGAATTCATGGCGGCGAGCCTTCGGCGCCTTCCCCCGGCCACGCAGGACGCGCTGCAACTCGCGGCGTGCATCGGCAACACATTCGACCTGCACACGCTCGTGGTCATCGGTCAGCTGTCGACCGGTGATGCGGCGAGCGCACTCGAGTCGGCCGTTCGCCGCAACGTGCTGGTACCGCTCGACGACGACTACCGACTGGTTGGTTCTGCGGTGGTGCAGTCCCGTCTCGTCGATGGTGGCGACGACGATGTCGGCCTCAATCCGAGGTATGCATTCGGGCACGACCGCGTCCAGCAGGCGGCGTACGAACTCATCGATCCCGACCGCCAACGGGCGGTACATCTGTCGATCGGCCGACTGATGCAGCGCCACGCCGCCGACACCGGATCCGACGAGCAGCTGATCTCGATCGTCGATCATCTCAACCGCGGTCGGACGCTCATCACCGACGATGACGAGCGCCTCGCGCTGGCCGAGTCGAACCTGCGCGCCGGCGGACGCGCGAAGCGGTCCTCGGCCTACGACTCCGCCCTCGAGTTCCTCGGCGTCGGGCTCGAGATGTTCGGCGCCGACGGATGGCTGCGCCACTACGAGCTGACGATGTCGCTGACACGCGAACACCAACAGTGCGCCTATCTCACGGCCCGCTACGACGTCGCCGACCGGTGCGCCGACGACATGCTGACGCATGCTCGTGATTCGCTGACGGTGGCAGACATCCGAGCGGTCCAGACGCGACAGTTCGCAACGCTGGGTCGGATGGACGACTCGATCCGCGCTGCGATCTCCGGGCTCCGTGAACTCGGGGTGCAGTTCCCCGACCGACCCGACCAGCATGATGTCGACCGTGAGGCGGCGATCACGGCCGAACTGATGCGTGGGCGCGAGGTCGAGGAGCTGCTCGATTCGCCTGAGCTCACCGACGAGGCAGACCTCGTCACGAGCCGGCTCCTCATGGAGATCTTCGCGGCTGCCTTCTTGTCAGCCAGCGGCGACCTCTTCCCCTTCCTCGTGCTGAAGTCGGTCAATCTGTCCATCGCGAAGGGCAACAGCCCGGAGGCGGCCTTCTCGTACGCCGCCTACGGCATGCTGCTGTGCGGCGCGCTCGGACAACCTCGGCTCGGTCACCGGTACGGCCTGCTCGGGGTCGCCGTCAACGAACGCTTCGACGACGTGACACTGCGCTCGCGCGTGATCTACCTGTACGCGATGTTCATCCATCACTGGAACGAGCACTGGTCGACGATGACGCCGTGGTTCCGGCGTGGCATCGAGGCCGGCTACCGCTCGGGTGACCTGCTGTATCTCGCCTACAACGCACAGGACTGCATCATCTGGGACCCCGGGCTCGATCTCGAGACCGCGGCCGAGCAGCACCGCACCTACATGGAGATCGTGCGGGACTGTGAGTACCGCGATTCGTTCGACTCCGGGACGCTGTTCCTCCAGATGCAGCGTTGCCAGCTCGGCCGCACGATCGACGACTGCTCGCTCACCGACGACAGCTTCGACGAGCTGGCCGTCGTGGAGGGGATGCGAGCACGGCGCTTCATGACCGGGATCGCCAACTTCCACATCTACAAGGCCGAGGTCGCGTACTTCCACGGTCGACCAGATGTCGCCTTGGAACACGTTCGCGAGCAGGATCGGCTCGTCGGTTCCGTGATGAGCCTCCCCCAGCTGGTCAGATATCGGGTGACGTCGATGCTCACCCTGGCGAGGGTGTTCGACGACCTCGACGAGGTGGAACGAGCCGAGACGCTCACCCGGTTCGACCGCGACATCGCCGAGATGCGCGCCTGGGCCGACAACTGTCCGGTCAATTTCCGGCACATCCAGACCCTGATGGAGGGTGAGCGTGAGCGGGTGCTCGGCCGCGACGATGCAGCGGTTCGTCACTTCGAAGCCGCCGCGCTCCAGGCGTCGGAAGGAGGATTCCTCCGTGACGCGGCGATGGCGAACGAGTTGGCGGTTCGCGCCCTGATCGCCCAGAATCGCCCTCGCGCAGCCATCGGATACCTCCACGACGCACTGCACCTCTACGAGCGATGGGGTGCGCATCGCAAGGTCGAGCTGCTCACGGCCGAGTTCGCCGAGCTGCACGCCGATCGGGTCGACTTGGTGCCGGGCGGGCGTTCCGATGCTGCGTCGCTCGACGTGGAAGCGGTGATCAGGGCGTCGCAGGCGATCTCCGGCGAGTTGGTGGTCGAGGACCTGTGGGCGACGACGCTGCCGCTGCTGCTCGCGAGCACCGGCGCGCAGCGAGGGTGCCTCGTGGTCCGTCGCGACGGCATCGTGGCGGTCGAGGCGCAGGCGGTGGCCTCCGACGACGATGACGCACCGCCCTTCGGAGCCGGTGGTGACATCCCGACACTGCCGATGTCGGTGCTGAGCCACGTGTTGCGTACCGCCGAACCGGTGGTCATCAACTCGGAGGCGGATCGTGGACGATTCGCACGCGACCCGTACCTCGACCCGCAGCGCGCCTCCGGCGCACCGAAATCACTGATCTGCGTGCCGCTGACGCTGCGTGGACGGTTCGACGGTGCGATCTACCTGGAGAACCGCCTCGCCACCGACGTGTTCACCGAGGATCGCGCCGAGGTGATCCGCCTGCTTGCCGCCCAGGCCATGATCTCGCTCGACAACGCCGAGCTGTACCAGGAGCAGGTGCGGTTGATCGACGCCCAGCGACGCTTCGTTCCACGACAGTTCCTCGAGAGTCTCGGTCACGAGGACATCGCGCTGGTCGGCCAGGGGCAGTACGTGGCGCGGGAGATGAGCGTGCTGTTCGCCGATCTGCGCGACTTCACGCCGATCGCCGAGCGCATGGAGCCGGAGGATCTGGTCGAGTTGGTCAACCGGTACTTCGTCAGCATCGAACCGGCGATCACCGACGAGGGTGGTTTCATCGACTCGTTCCGTGGCGACGAGATCATGGCGCTCTTCGACGTGTCGGCGGATCAGGCGCTGCGCGCCGGCATCGGGTTGTGTCGAGCGCTGGAACGCTTCAATGCCGATTCGGTCCAGCGGGGCTCGCCGGTCCTCGACGTCGGTGCCGGGATCAACAGCGGGCCGCTCGTGCTCGGTACGGTGGGCACGCACACGCGTGTCCAGTGCACGGTGATGGGTGACACCGTCAATGCGGCAGCCCGGATCGAGCAGCTGACCAAGACCTATCGCACCCACCTGCTCGTCGGAGAAGGAACCGTCGAGCGGCTTCGCGAACCCGACGCGTTCTCGTTGCGACTGCTCGACCGCGTCATGGTGAAGGGCAAGGCTCAGGCGCTCGACGTCTACGAGGTGCTCGACGCGGAACCCGAACCTCGACGACTGGCGAAGCAGCGCACACGTGGGCTGCTGTCCGAGGTGGTCGCTGCGCACCGGGCCGGAGCGTTCGCCGACGTGGTACGCCTCGTCGACGAGGCCCGCGTGCTCGACCCGCTCGACGCCGTGTGGGATCTCTACGCGCAGCGAGCGAGGACCGGCCTCACACCGGGCGGCGACGGCTGATCGTCACGCGGGTCGGGACGGCCCCGAGCCGTCAGGACGAGGGAGCGGCGAAGGTCACCAACAAGGCGTCGCCGTCGACGCGGAACGTGGGCTCGGCTCCGTCGACGGCGTTGCCGGCGAACCGCCCCGCTTCCAGTCCGCTGAGTCCGGCCGATTCCAGCAGCCGGTAGTCGATCCCGTGGCCGAACCCGGAGTCCGCCGCGGTGAAGGCGAACCAGGCGGTCTTCGACACCACGTTCAGTTCGCCGTCGACCACGAGCGTGGTCAGATCGTCGCCGACACGGCACTGGATCGTGCCGTCGTCGATCTCCAACGAGCCGATCGTGAGCCGGTCGCGTCCGTACCAGCCGATGTCGAGCTCGCCACCTCGCAGCGCGATCGCGGCCGCCCCGCCCTCGGACGAGTCGTAGAACTCGATCCGGCCGCTCCAGCCCCCGTTGGTGCCGCCGGTGGCGACCAGGGTGGCGTTGCCCGCCGTCGACGTCTGCTCGAACTTGGTGATCCCGCCCGGCGCATGGGTCGTCGTTCCACCGAGACTGGTGATCGTGGCGTTGCCGGCCGTGGGTCCGGGTGGGATCGGGCCGACGAAGTCGTAGACGGCGAACAGGGTGTAGCCGGGCTGGGCGCCCTCGCATGCTCCCGGATTGTTGGTGATCGTGGCCGACCCGGCCGACGGCCGCCAGAACTGCCGAGCCTTGCCCGACATCGTGAACTGGGTGTTGCCTCCGTTCGACCTGGTGGCGACCGCCGTGCCGTGGTTGGTGATCGTGGCTCGTCCCCCGTCGCCCGAGCCGTACATCCCGGTGAACTTCGTGTGTCCGCCACCACCCTCGTGCGGTGTCTGCGCAGCGAGGTTGTCGATGACCGCCTGCCCAGCGGTGGCTCCTCGGCTCAGCGCCATCGGAGGCCAGTTGTTGTTGAAGCTCGTGACGCCGCCGTAGCCGCCCGACACCGGCGCGGCTTCGTTGCGGATCGTCGCATTCGCAGCGGTTGCGGTGCCGTCGAAGGCGACATCGCCGCCGTTGGCCCGCTCCACGCTGCCACCTTGGTTCACGATCGTGGCCTGCGCCGCAGAAGTCGTGTCGAAGAACTGGGTGTTGCCGCCGTCTCCCTTGGGGAGGGTGCCACCGACGTTGGTGAAGTGAGCCTCGGCGGCACACGCCCGGTTGTGGAACACCACGTTGCCGAACGTGTCGCCGTCGTGCCCAGTGGTCCCGTAGGCGACGAACGTCGCGGCGTCGGCGGAGCTGTCGTGGTTGAAGCGGATCTCTGCGCCGACGGTGGTGCCGTGGGTCGGCTTCGACCCGGTCGTCACGGTGAAGGACGCCGATCCCGCACCCGAGTTCTGGTTGAAGCTGATGATGCCGCCGCTGCGACTCGTCGGGTTCCTCGGGCCCACGGAGTAGCTGACGTTCCCGTCGCCGGCCGTTGCACGGTTGGCGAAGACGAGTTGTGCCTGCGACGTCTGCAGGCTCGTCGCCGCAACGACGAACGAGTGGGTCGAGTCGGACTCGTTGACCACACCCTTGCCGCTGATGGTCAGTGTTGGATTGTCGGGCTGGTGCTCGCCGAACTCGAACGTGTACGACGGGGCGCCGGCCTCGAACACGATCTCCTCGATCGTCGACTGGCTGCCCTTCTTGAACCCGATCATCGTCTGGGTCGATTGACCGAATGTCGCCTTGCGCGTCGGCACCCGGCCGGAGCGCCAGTTGGTCGCCCGGGTCCACCGGCCGGTACCGGCCGTCGGGTTCCACCGTGCCTTGGTGGTCGGTGGGGTCCGGACCTTGGCGTCGGGCGGATACGTCGTGTCGAACGGGCGCCCGAGTGTCGGAGCATCCCGGCGAGGCCGGGGTTCCTGGAGCACGGTCTCGAACGTCGGTGCGTGCGGCACGCGGTCGCCCATGCCCCAGCGGGCCTCGGGCACTCCGAACCAGCGCAGCACGGTCGCCGCCAGCGAGGTCGAGTCGAACGGCGTGTCGGTGTCGGAGCGGAAGACCGTGCTCGGGCGCACCCACGGCGACACGACGATCGCAGGGACCCTCGTCCCGGCGACGTCGAACCCGTATCCGTCGACGCCGTCGTGTGGCCAGGCCTTGCGGAGGCGGGGGGACGGCACGTGGTCGTACATGCCGCCGCCCTTGCTGAAGGTGATCACCAGCACGGTCTCCTCCCACCCCGGGCCGTCCTTGATCGCGTTGTAGATGTCGTTCAACCCGACCTCGCCGGGGATGACGTCACCGGTGGGGTGATAGGAGGTGAACACTCCCGACGGATCGAACCACACCGGCTCGAGGAACGAGAATGCCGGGAGTTCGCCTTTCTGGGCCGCCTCCAGGAAGCTCCGGATCGGTTGGATGTGTCCTTGCCACGAGTTGTCGATCGAGGGCACCTGGCCTCGGAGGTAGAGGTGGTACGTGTAGGGGAACGGCGGGGTGCCCCATTCGACCGAGTAGTAGATCTTCCAGTCCGTGATCCCGTTGTTGGACAGCACCTTCCACATCGACTGCCGGTGGGAGGTGACCGGGAAATACGTGTAGGCGGGTCCCGATTCGTACGACGCGGTGATGTTGAACGCGGAGCCCGAGGCAAGCGTGGCGCGGTTCGCGGTCGTGCCGCTCGCCTCACTGCAGAACCAGTCGTCGGACAGAGCGAAGTTCCGTGCGAGCCCGTTGAGCACGGGCAGCTGTTCGGGTGTGTAGGTCGCCATCACGGCGCTCGAACCGTTGTTCGCGACGAATCCCTGCATGTCGGCGGGCTCGCCGGCCCAGTAGGACGCATACCCGCCCGACCACTGCTGGCGGATGCTGTCGGGCGTGTCGTGGAACGGATCCTCGATCGGTTCGTGCAGGTTCCAGTCGACGCTGATCTCGCCCCGACGGATCTTGTGTTGGTGGAACTCCTCGTCGCCGCACCGGTTGGTGTGTGATTCGTCGGCGCCCCGGAACGGCGCCTCGGCGTGCACCCAGTTGACGTCGTCGGTGCCGTTCTCGTAGAGCCAGCCGACGACGTTGTCGAAGCTGCGCGATTCGAGGACGTAGTAGACGACGTGCTTGATCCTCCGGCGCATGTACGACATCGTTCCTGGCGAGTCGACGTCGGCATCACTGGCCGGCACGAGCGTCTGGACGCTCGACAGCACCGTGGTCGCGTCGAACTGCCCCGGCAGCGTGCCGCGCTGCACGACCTCGGTGAACGGCTGGTCGGGCTGGAACCGGTAGAGCGTGAACGCACGGGTGGTGGACGACCAGGCCAGCACGTGTTCGGCGATCACGACCAGGCGGTCGTGCCCGTCGTCGGCGGGCACCACGCCCGAGCAGATCGTCGGCTGACCGAGCGGGTTCGCGAGTTGCGGGTCGAAGCTGTACAGGCGATAGTCGCCTGACGCCGGCACCCAGTCGATGACGTAGTTGCCGACGGGGAGGAGCGTGTGGCCGGCACCGATGTCCGGGAACGCACCCGGGTCGCCCATGGGAGCGACGAGCGGATCCTGCGAACCGCCGGGATTGTCGGAGGCGGCGTCGAAGTTCCACAGTCCGAAGGTCCCGCGGCCGGTCGTCGGAAGGAACGACAAGACGTACCCGGTCATTCCGATCAGCTGCAGCGCAGTGACCTCGCCGTCACCGGGGCAGTTGCGGTACGTGTAGTAGTTCCAGAACTTCTCCTTGTCCCAGAACCCCTCCTGGACGGGAGCGGGGTTCAGTGGATCCGAACTGGTGGGATCGAACGCGAACAGGCGGAAGCCGAACTGCTGGAGTTCGTGATCGAGTGGTGTCGACGCCAGCAGGTAGCCCCCGACGGCGGTGAGGGCGACGGACCGGTCGAGGACGGCCCCTTCATCGATCGGCAGCGGTGAGAGCAAGGTGGGCGACGTGATGTCCACCGCCCACACACCGTACTGATCGGTCTCGATCGACCGCGAGATCACATACGTACCGGACACCCGAGCCCCCCTCCGTCTCGGCGCAGAGTATCGCGAGCATCAGCAGTGCTCGAACAGGTGAGGGCGACCACCGGCCGCTGAGCGCTACGCTCCGATCCGTGGCTGGCGCGGTCTACCTGACGGCCATGGGCCCTGCGAGTGGCAAGTCGATCGTGGCGCTCGGTCTGGTCGAGCTCCTGTCGAGCCGGGTGCCGCGGGTCGGTTTCTTCCGTCCGATCGTCCAAGCGCTTCCCGACAACGACCTCGAGCTGATCCGATCCCACTATCACCTGCCCGACGAGCGGATCGGCCACGCCTTCACCGCGGCGGAACGCACCAATGCCGGCCGGGCCACCCGCGCCGGCATGGAGCGGATCGTCGAGCGGTTCAAGCAGATCGAGTCGGCCAGCGACTTCGTCGTCGTCGAAGGGACCGACTTCACGGGGGCCTCGTCTGCTGCGGCTCGACCCGCAGGATGCATTTGTCGTCGCTGCCGGCTGTTCAGTGAACGACGACGAGCCGCTCGAGGGATCGACCGCGTCTACGTGACGGATCCGTTCGGCAACCGCATCGAACTCATGCAGCCGACCGCATAGTCGATCACCGGGTTCACAGTGGAGGTCAGGCCGACGACACCGATGAATGTCGTCCATGTCTCGCCGGGTCACGTTTAACAACGCGCACACTTCGCCACGCGGAATCACTTGAGCGGCGCCCCGGAGACCACTCGGCTTCGGCCCCAGTGCGGTACCACGTAATCTCGGAGCGCTCGGCAGCCATCGACCCGCCGTCACTTCGACAGATCGCCACAAGATCGCCGCTGCGGAAGCGCCCGCGGGCGTTGACCAGGGCGTCCCTACGGTGCGATCTTCGAAGTAGGGACGTCGCGAAATCGAAGTGGCCGAAAATCGACCCATCCCTAGTTTCGTCCCTACAAACGCCTGGAATCCGTGACACGAGCCGGCATCGACGGTTCGCGAAATGCCTGGTCACGGCGACTCCGCCGCGCGAGGTGGAAAATCCGAACTCCGAGAGCGTGATCCACACGATCTTCGAAGGCACCAGCGAGATCCAGCAGCTCGTGATCTCACGGGCGATCTCCGGCCTGCGTATCGAGTGATGTCCGGTCGTCGGGCCGACTCGGCCCGACAACCCACTCGACTCCTTCCCCAGCGCGGCGTGTTCCCGATCTGAAGGGGCCTGCGCGGTGCTTCAGGCGGTTGTAGTCGTAGAAGTACTCGTCGATCAGGCGCACGTCGGACTCGCGAGGATTGCGCGCACGCATGGCGGCGACGGACATGCCGGTGAAGTAGTGCCAGTCGCCGAAGCGGTCCCACTTGCGCACGCAGAAGGTCG
>Ga0316195_10000366_pt1 | contig 17450 bp, 17 predicted proteins | sample Phised1_MG_FD_204937 | JGI IMG/M metagenome (GOLD analysis project Ga0316195, IMG submission 204937) | Coastal sediment microbial communities from Maine, United States - Phippsburg sediment 1 | ecosystem: Environmental > Aquatic > Marine > Coastal > Sediment | place: USA: Maine | collected...
GGACTTGATATTACGGTGGATAGTGATATGATACCCACTATGTTTTCAGGATGCACTCTGTATGGCTTGCAGGGTGTATCGTTCCATTAAAATAACACCGTGGTGTCGCTTAAATGATTAAACTTCTCATTCTGCCGTTTTTTGCGTATCTTCTGGGCTCCATCCCTTGGGGGCTTGTCCTGACCCGGCTGTTCACCTCAATAAACATCCGGCAGGAGGGGAGTGGAAATATCGGTGCCACCAATGTAAGGCGAGTGGCAGGGACAAAGCTCGGGATTTTAACCCTTGCCGGCGATATCCTCAAAGGCGCCGTTCCGGTCTGGTTGGCGATTTCCTTAACAGATTCAAATGGATTCTGGGCCGCTTTCTACATTTCACTGGTTGCCTTTGCCGCCTTTCTGGGCCACCTTTATCCCATATATATGAAGTTTAAAAACGGGGGCAAAGGCGTTGCAACTGCCGCCGGGTGTTTTGCCGTAATTTCACCGCCAGCATTTGGGGTTGTAATTCTGGTCTTTATCCTGTTTGTTTGCGGGTTCAACCGGGTCTCGGCGGCATCCCTGGCCGCCGCCGCCGTTCTGCCGGTTGCGGTCTGGAAGGCTACCGGCTCCGGCGTCCTCACAGGAGGTGCCGCAGCAACAGCCGTATTCATCGGTTTTCGCCACAAAGAAAACATCAAAAGAATTCTGTCCGGAACGGAACCGACCATATGGAAATAAACCGACGGGGACCTGATCCTGTGGTTCGTCCAAGGATTAAAAGGACACTCCCCGGATATTCACCGATCAACGATTTTTTGCTCGATGTCTTTGGATTGTTTTACGGCCAGATATATCAAATACCCTCCGGAAATATTTTCCACTTTAAAACCATACTGTTCCAGAATGCGCAGGGCAAAATAAGACCGTTTCCCTTCATAACAGTATGTCCAAATTTTCCGATCCCGGGGAAGCTCCGACATCCGATTCCTTAAGTCAGCCAGAGGGATATTCACTGCATTTTTGACATGCCCCCTTTTAAATTCAAAAGGTCCGCGGACATCCAAAAGAAATGCATCGGACCCGGAAAGATCCTCCCAATGGACAATGGACGTTTGCCCCCGCATCAGATTTGATGCGATCATCCCCGCCAGGTTGACGGGGTCTTTGGCAGCCCCGTATTGGGGTGCATAGCACAGTTCCGATTCCTCAAGGTCGAATACGGTTCCGTTATGCTGGATGGATTTTGCAATCACATCGATTCTTTTTTCGACACCTTCCGTCCCAACGGCCTGGGCACCCAGTATCTGTCCGGTTTTTTTTGAAAAAATCAATTTGATTGTCATGGGCTTCGCCCCTGGATAGTATCCGGCATGGTGATTCGGGGTGAGATAGATTTTTTCGTAAGGTTTTAAATCTTCATTTCCGTCCAACCGGGCCAAGGCTTTTTCGCTGGTGCCCGTGGCAGCTATGGTCAGGCCGAGTACCCCGCAAACTGTTGTGGCCTGAACTCCGCGGAATCGGGGCGGCGCAGATCGGTTGTTTCCAAAGATGACATCCGCCGCAATTCGTCCTTGACGGTTGGCCGGACCTGCCAGGGGAATCAGGCCCTGTGCGGCGGTGACAAAGTTTTGCACTTCAACTGCATCGCCCACCGCGAAAATATTTTCATCGCTGGTGCGCATTTGATCGTCCACCAGAATCCCTCCCAGGCTGCCGACGGCGAGACCGGCTGTTTTTGCCAGCTCAACCTCCGGACGAACACCGATGGCAAGAATGACCACATCCGCTGCAACCCTTTTGCCGGATTCGATCATAACCTCGATCATCCCATTGTTTTTCTGCCTGAATCCGGTCACCGGACTTTCCAAACAGAGTAATATATCTTTGGACTTAAGATGATCATGGATGAACGCTGCAATTTCAGGATCTAAAAAAGGCATGACCTGGGGCAGCATTTCAATGATGGAGACATCTATTCCTTGTATTTTCAAATTTTCAGTCATTTCCAGACCGATGAATCCGCCGCCGACGACAGTGGCTTTTTTCACCGTTCGGGTGTTAATCCAGTCGATAATCTTGCGCATGTCCGGAATGGTGCGCAAGGTAAAGATGCCAGGGAGGTCTATTCCCTTGAAATCCGGTTTTATGGGCGCCGCTCCGGGAGAGAGGACAAGGGCATCGTAGCTTTCACGGTATACCTCACCGGTTTTTAAATTTTCGATGTCGATCCGTTTATTTTTACGGTCAATATATCGGACATTATTTTGGGTTCTTACATCCACATTCAGCTGTCTTTTAAACAACTCCGGTGACGCAACAAAAAGCGACCGCTCCTTTGGAATAACTTTTCCGATATGATACGGGAGACCGCAATTGGCAAAAGAGATATGGGATCCGCGTTCAAATAGAATAATATCGGCATCTTCGCGAAGTCTTCTCGCTCTTGCGGCGCAGGACGCTCCCCCTGCAACACCGCCAACAATCAGCAATTTTTTTCTGTGTTTCATGTTATGATATCCTGATGTGAGACTTTTGAGAAACGCCCTTTTTTGCCCAATTTTTGCTTTAACTGGGCAGGCAAAAATGAACATTTTTCAAAGGTCTCGATATGTTTGCCTTGAAGAACGTTAATACACGGGTTTAAACGGGTTGAAAAAAACATTGTTCCGGGAGCGGTTTAACAAAGAAAACAGTCCCCCCGCCGAGTGGATCACCCTAAAGAAGAGACCAAATAAGGGCGATCAAGCCGGCCAGAACAAAATTACTTTCAACCAAAAATTCCAGCCGGATCCCGGGAAGCATATAACCGCGTTCGTGGGCTGAAAGAACGGTGAAGATAAAAGCGGGGCAGATCCCAAGGGCAAATCCGAGACTCGAAATAAGGTGAAAGGCACTGGACAAAATCAGAATGCCAAAATTGATGGCAAGTATCGTTTTTAAAAGGCGCAGGGTTCGCTTTTCTCCCAGCAATATGGGGATGGTCTCTTTTCCCACAATGCGATCGCCCTGCATATCAAGAACGTCGAAAAATGCCGTCCTGACAAAGACCAGGCTCAAAGACCACAAGAGTATGATGACCGTACTCAGACGAATATTCTCGGAAACGGACAGGGAGGGCAGTACCGATGTCACGATTCCCCATGCCATTGCAATCAGAACAGTTTTTGATCCCGGGATATCCCTTATCCGCCGGTACTTATTCCCTGTAAAATGTGCCGGTATCAACCTCAGGTTGTAAGAAAGCCCCATGATGCTCATGCCGAGAAGGATCAGAAAAGGTATGGTTCCGGTTGAATGGGCGATGATCAGCCCGGCACCCCCTGCTGTACACGCGAGAAGGGCAAGGAGGATCTTGTTTTTGTCATAAAAAAAAGACCGTTCAGGATCATTGTATCGGTCTGCCTTTGTACCGATCAGGTTGTTGAAGATATGCATGGATTGAACATAAAGCACCGATATAAATACATAGGGCAGGTAGTTTGAAATCTCCTGAATCTTGATACAGGCATAACAAAGGCATCCGGCGCCCATGGATACATAGATATTTGTGAGAAGGAAGGCTCGCTGGACGGCAAACACGCTCCTTTTCCAGCGCTGCTTTTTTTTATACGGGAGGGCTTCGAGCTTTCTGTAGATTTTATTGATGATCCAGTTCGGGGTGGAAGCGCCGGCTGCAATCCCAATACAGCTTGCTTCAGAAAGTGCATCCATATCGATGTCTGATTCATCTTGGATGTGATAGGTCGGTTTACCGGTTTTTTGGGCAATTTCCGCGAGCCGCTTTGTATTTCCACTGGTATACCCCCCCACAACAATAACGGCATCCACAGAATCTGCCAGGTCATGGACTTCGGCCTGGCGCTTGGCAGTGGAATCGCAAATGGTGTCATAGATCTTGTAGTGGGGAAATTTTTGGTTTGCCCAGGTTTTTACCTTTTCAAAAAAGCGGGTGTTCTGTGTGGTCTGGGCAACAATGATGGCGTTTTCAAACAAAGGAAGAGAATCAAGGTCATTGATATTGTCGACAACATACCCTTTATCTCCTGCATACCCTAAAAGACCGATGACTTCAGGGTGTTCTTTGTCTCCAATGATGATCGCAGCGGATCCTTGCCGTGCATGTTTCCGGATGATGGTTTGTACCTTGATCACCCGGGGGCATGTGGCGTCGATAATCTTGAAACCGGCTTTTTTCAGATTTTCTTTGGTATCGGGTGGAACCCCATGAGCTCTAATCAGAACCGTACCGGATCCATGATCCGGTACTTCATCGAGTATGGATATCCCTTTTTCTTCCAACAGGTTTAAAACCTGGGGATTGTGAATGAGCGGCCCAAAGGTGCAGATAGGATTTTCGTGTTTGTTCGGGGTATCTAGGACCATTTCAACGGCTCTGCGAACCCCCATGCAGAAACCAGCGTTCTTTGCAATTAATATTTTCATCTATGACATGCTGGTTCGGCGCAACGCATCGAATTTTATGAGTAAAAACAGCTTATTGTATCGAGTCGTTATGTTAGGCTTTCAGAAAAACATTGTGGTCCACCAGCGCCAGTGAATGAATGTGCGCCTGTATGAATTTCTGGTCTCCAAATATACTGGTCAATCGAATGCCGTTTTCCTCGGGTTCCACGGTATCAACAGCTTCCATAACCAGTATTTTCTCATCTCCTTCGATCAAGTACGCGTTTGCCTCACACATGGTATTTTCCCTTTTAAATTTTCCTCGATAAGCGCATCAATAAGATGGGGAAGCGGCGTTGAGGGTAAACCAACGATTTCCACATTTTCCTGGGTCAGCGGTATCAGCAGTTTTTGAGCGGGGCTCCCGGCCACGGCTTCTGCTATTTTGGGGGTCACTTCTCCCATCATGGAGTGGGCCAGGATAATGCTCACCGTACCGATGATAAAATCTACTTTTTTAGACGTCTGAACAATTGCATTTTCTCCAGATGCACCTTTGTTGGCTCTGGCCTTCAGCATCTGGGCGGTGGCAATGGCGTTGGTGCCCAGGGCGATAATTTCAACGGTTTCTCCGAAAAGGTCTTTGAGTTTTTTGATGACCGCGCTTCCGATACCGCCGCCCTGACCGTCTATTACGCATATCCGAACCAGGTCCGATTTTTTTTCTGTTGTACTCATGTTGTTAAATCTCAAAACGTTATGAAAAAAACCGCTGGGAATCGTTGTGTGAACTATCAGATAATGCCCGCCGCGTCAATGGAAACGAGCATCGGGCGGTCCTTGTATTTTTTCCGCTGATTTATCTGCGGGGTTGACGCATTATAGAATCAGAATATCTGAATAGGATGTTTTTTTCAAAGTCTAAAATTGACGGTTTCGTAAAAAGTCTTTTGTGGGCGACATCGAGCAAAATCAGATTTTTTACGAGTTCATCAAATTTTTACAGTTTTTTAATTTTGACCCTGCTGCGCCGTTTTTTTTTTGAAAGTCGTCTGCCGGGACCTTTCTTTTTCGTCGTTGGAACCCACCCCTCCGCCGCCTCGCTTTCCATTCCTTTGGTATCCATATAGACCGCCATGGCCATCTTTTCTTCAAATCCGGGAGAGTTGATGGTTGCCGACCCTTTGGATGCCGCAAAATGAATCACATCCAGATCAGAGCTTACAACCAGGGCTTTTTCCCTTAGTTGGGCGGTCATCCGTTTGATCACGGCATCGGCGGATTCTCCACGGCGGGAAAATTTCACCTTGATTCCTTTTATTCGCTCTTTGTGCTGGGAAAATTGCGGCGCGTTGGTACCGTCAAAAACGACGGTAATGGTGTGGCGTTTTATTTTTTTGTATGCTGAAAGCATGTCAAGGAGGGCTTCACGGCCCAATTGTAAATCTTGGCGGTCTAGGGCGGATAGGGCGTTGGACTGTCGGATTAAATTATAGCCGTCGATGACGATATGAATAGACATTATATCTGCTTCAATCGACTGAGCAGATGATCGAGATCGTCATTGCTGTAAAATTCGATCTCAACCTTACCTTTTTGGCCCCGTCGTTTAATCTGAACCTTGGTTCCGAAGTGACGCGAAAGATCGTCGCTCAGACTCGAAAAATATGTTTGTTCAGAATCGGGCGAGGGTTGTTTCGGCTTTTTTACTTCTGTTTTCAACCGTTTAACCAGGCTTTCAGTCTCCCTGACCGAAAGCCTTTTGGAAACAACGACCCGCCAGATGGCGTTTTGCTGGGCCGAGGTGGCAGCACCCAGCAATGCCCGTGCGTGGCCCATGCTTAGGGCACCATCCATTATGCTGGCTTTAATCTGCTCGGGTAGGTGACGAAGCCTTAATAGGTTGGCAACAGCAGACCTGCTTTTCCCCACACGCACCGCAGCCTGATCCTGGGTAAGCCCGAATTCGGTGATCAGACGGTGATAGGCTTCTGCTTCTTCGATGGGGTTTAGATCTTCTCTTTGTACATTTTCCACAATGGACATTTCCAGAAGATCTGTATCGGTGAGGTTTTTGATCAAAACCGGCACCTGTTTCAGGCCGGCCTTTTTTGCGGCACGCAAGCGTCTTTCGCCGGTTACGAGTTCGTATCCATGATCATCCTTTCTCACCAGAAGGGGTTGTATGATTCCTTGCTGTTTAATGGAAAGGGACATTTCCTCGAGTTCACCGTTTGGAAACCGAAGGCGGGGCTGGTAACGATTTGGATGGATCTGCTCGATATCACACTCAAAATATCCTTCTGAAAAGTCTTCCATGGGTTTGATATCGGGCAGCAAGGCATCGAGACCTCTTCCAAGGGCCATTTTTTTGGGTTTTTTTGAGGTCAACCCCGCGTTTCTTTCTTTCTTTTCTTTTTTCATTTTAATTCGATTAAGTTAGTTGCCCAGCTTTGAGTGCATCTTGGGACGTTGAATCGGATTTGATACCTTCCCGGAATTGCTCAGTATCTCCTTGGCCAGGCTGAAGTAACTTTGTGCCCCTGCAGACGTTGCATCATATAACAAAATAGGTTTTCCGTAACTCGGCGCTTCGCCCAAGCGGACATTTCTGGGAATCATGGTCTTGAATACCAGGTACTTGAAGTATTTTTGAGCATCTTCAGCCACCTGGTGGGATAAGTTTGTTCGTTTATCAAACATGGTCAGGAGAATTCCTGCGATTTTAAGTTTTGGATTCAAATTATGCTTGATACGTTTTATGGTTTGTAAAAGCTGCCCCAGACCCTCCAGTGCATAAAATTCACACTGAAGGGGAATCAGTATGGAATCCGCCGCCGTCAGTGCATTGATGGTCAGAAGGCTCAAAGACGGGGGGCAGTCGATGATAATGTAGTCAAATAAATGTTTAATCTGAAATAAAAGGTCTTTTAACACCGTTTCACGGTTGGGATTTGACATCATTTCCACTTCAAAACCGATGAGCTCCACCCGGGACGGAATGATTTTCAGCGTATCGATTTCGCTGTCCAAAATGAGATTGTTCGCATCGACTTCTCCAATCATTCCGTGGTATAATGAGCTGTCAATACGATTTTTGTCGATACCGAGTCCGGTGGTTGCATTTCCCTGGGGATCGCAATCCACAAGGAGCGTTTTTTTTTCGGACACTGCAAAGGCGGCGGACAAATTTATGGCGGTGGTCGTTTTGCCCACGCCGCCTTTTTGATTGGCTATGCATATGATATCTGTCATGTTGGCGAAACTCTATCATAAAATATGGTGTTTGAAAAGACATATACAGATATGAATTGACTATTAACCATTGAATATTCAATAATAGTGTATAAAAAATAAACCCTTTGGTTTTGTTTTTTGGTTGAATTCAAGAATCGATGAACAGGAGTCTCTTTTGCCGAGGCAACTATGAAATTTTTCAAAAAAATGACCTTGCTATGGGCTGCGCTCATGATCATGGGGGGCGCCCTTCCGTCTCAAAGCGCTTTCGGCATTACCCTGCAAGAAGAAGATGAGCTGTCACGGGAATTTTTAAAAGTCGTTTTAGCTCACTTCGAGATTATCGATGACCCGCTTATCGCCAACTATGTCAACGACGTCGGCAACAAAATACTCTCGGTGCTTCCTCCCCAACCGTTTTCCTATCATTTTTATGTCATAAAAGAAGATGTTTATAATGCATTTGCCATCCCGGGAGGCCATATTTTTATAAACAGCGGACTTTTTGAAGCCATGGAGAGTGAAGAAGAACTGGCAGGTATCTTGTCCCATGAAATCGCCCATGTGGTGTGCCGTCATATTTCCCAGAAAATAGAAAGCGCGCGAAAAATAAACATGGCCACATTGGCCGGGATGGTGGCCGGTGTGCTCCTTGGCGCCGCCGGGGGAGCAGCAGCAGCCAATGCCGTCACCATGGGATCTATGGCTGCCGGTCAATCCATGGCTTTGGCAAACAGCCGTGAAGACGAAAGGCAGGCGGACCAGATCGGCCTCCACATGGAAAGAAAAGCGGGATATAACGGCAAAGGACTCCTGGAGGTACTCAAAAAAATCCGGAGCAAACGGTGGTTCGATTCAAAGCAGATTCCAACGTATTTACAGACACATCCCGGTGCAGAAGAGCGGATGGCCTATATCGACACCTGGCTCGAGAAAAATAAAATGGCGGCAACACCGATGGATCCTTATAATTTTGAAAGGGCTCACACACGCCTTGTTGCTGTTTACGGGGATAAAAGCACCGCACTCACACAGTTCAAATCGGCGGTGGAAGAGAACCCTGACGACCCGTTGACACATTACGGATACGGCCTGGTTCTGGAAAGGGAGGGCGATCACAAAGGTGCCGTTGAGGAGCTTAGAGCCGCATTGGGCAAAAGAGCATTCGATCCTTATATCTTGAAAGATCTCGGCGTCATTTATTTCAACGACGGTCAATATGAGCAAGCAGCCCGCATTCTCGAAGGCGCTGCCAGCATTACTTCCATTGATCCGGAAATTCTCTTTTATCTCGGACGGACCCAGGCAGAGCTCGGACAGCTTGTGGATGCAGCCGCCACGTTTGAAGCGTTGATCGCAAAAAATTACAACTTCCCGCGTGTCTTTTATTTCCTGGGTGAAACCTATGGGAAGCTCGGAAAACTCGATGATGCCCATTATAATTTGGGGATTTATTACGATAAAAAAGGGGAGTTAAAAAATGCCGCTTTTCATCTGAAAAAGGCGTTGGAGCTTATGGAGGATCCAAACAAAAGGGACGTTATTGAAAAGATGTTGAAAGACGTCAAGAAAAAGCAGATAGAAAAAACGAAAGCTGGGCAGTAGGAGGTTTTAAAACCGGTTGCCGTCAAGACCGGTCAAAATGAGAGAAATGCATTGTAAATGTCCCTCTGCCTTGGGTTGCCGATCGTAATGAGGTTGAGTATCCGAACATGCGTGACAGGGGAACGATGGCTTTGATAGCATTTGTCCCCATTTTGTGTTCAATGGATTCAATTTTTCCACCGCGGGAATTAAGGTCCCCGATAACATCGCCCACAAGTGCTTCTGAAATAAAAATTTCCACAGTCATAATCGGATCAAGGAGAAAGGGTTCACCGTTTTCAAGGGCTTTTTTGCACGCCATGGATGCACTGACTTTATACGCCAATTCCGTGCTCAGGGATTCTTTATACGCCCCGCCCATGAGAACCGCTTCGACATCCACAACCGGATAGCCCATCAGCGGACCACTTTCCAAAGATTCCATCACCCCTTCTTTGATAGCGGGAATAAAACTATCCGGTATGGTTTCATTGTCCACTTCTGACCTGAACCTTTTTTCAACACCTCGCTCCAACGGTATCAGTTTCAAGGTTACTTCGGCAAAGTGTCGTTGTCCCGCAATTTCCTTGTCGAAAACAGCAGACGCCTGCCATTTTTTTTCAATGGTTTCCCTGTATACAACCTGGGGTTTTCCAACGCTTACATTGGTTTTAAATTCACGCTGCATCCGACTGATGATAACTTCGAGATGAAGTTCTCCCATGCCGGACAAAATGGTCTGTCCGGTATCCTCATCCTTTTTAAGCTTGAGTGTCGGGTCTTCAGCCATGAATTTTTCCAGGACTTGATCGAATTTTTCTTGATCCGCGTGGGTCTTGGGCTCCACAGCCACGGAGATGACCGGCTCGAAAAACTCCATTTTTTCCAGCAAAACAGGATGATCCACAGAGCAGAGTGTTTCGCCGGTGGTCGATTCCTTCAATCCGACAACCCCGACAATACTTCCGGCACCTGCAGTATCGATCCGCTCCCTCTTGTTGGCGTGCATCTTCAATATTCGGGAAAGTTTTTCATTTATTTTCCGAGTCGGATTATACGCATCGGATTTGGCGTGCATGGTTCCGCTGTAAATTCTTACATAGGAAAGTTTACGGCCTTCTACCATGGTGACTTTAAATATGAGCGCCGCAAGGGGATCCGTGTCTTTGGGGTTACATACAATCGGCTCTCCGGTTTCCGGGTGTACACCTTTAATGGGGGGAATGTCTAAAGGACTCGGAAGAAACAGCTCAATGGCGTCAAGGAGGGGTTGTATCCCCTTGTTTCTCAGGGCACTGCCGCAAAGAACCGGAACCAGCTTCAAATCTATGGTAGCCTTTCGTATGGCAGCCATCAGATTCTCCGGGGCAATCGGTGTCTCCGACAAATAATATTCCATGATATCATCATCGACTTCAGCGACGGTTTCAATGAGTTTTTCATGATATTCCGTTGCGGAATCGAGCAAGCTCGGAGGAATTTCTTCCGCAGTATACGTAGCGCCCAGGGTCTCGTCTTCCCAGACAATCTGTTTCATATTGATGAGATCGATGATGCCGGTAAAATCGTCTTCCGAGCCCACCGGGAGTTGTAAAATTAGCGGATTCGCATGCAGTCTTTCTTTCATCATTTCGATGGTGCCGAAGAAATCGGCCCCCACCCGGTCGAGCTTATTGACAAAGGCCATCTTTGGAACCCGATATTTGTCCGCCTGTCGCCATACGGTTTCCGACTGGGGCTCTACACCGCCAACGGCGCAGAAGACGCCGATGGCACCGTCGAGGACTCTCAACGAACGTTCAACCTCAATGGTAAAATCGACATGTCCCGGTGTATCGATGATCTGGACCACGCTCTCCTTCCAGTGGCAGGTTGTAACGGCAGAGGTAATGGTAATGCCCCGTTCCTGTTCGTCGGGCATCCAGTCCATAACCGCTTCACCGTCATGAACTTCGCCGATTTTGTGGGAGCGTCCCGTATAGTAAAGTATACGCTCTGTTACGGTGGTCTTGCCGGCATCAATATGGGCGATAATGCCGATATTCCTTATGTTTTTTATACGGCTCTTTTTTTTCATCGTATCAGAAGCATGTTGGCTTTAAAGGGAAAGCGAAGATCGATATGGCCGGCCAAGGTCATGGTGTCACGTCCCCCGATGAGGATCTTCACACGGTCGATTTCAGGAATATTCAATATCAATGAATTTACGATTGAATAAATAATAAAAAGTTCCGATTTAACTCCACCGGGCTGAGCCTGGCTTATTTTGTCCGATAGATCGACATAGGCAGTTCCATCCCGGGTAACATAGAATGCATTAAGGGTCGTCCCTTCAGGAAGCGTCCGCATAAGTCCTGTGCGGGGACCGTTTGCCAGGGCTTCGACGATGACTTTGCCAAATTCAGCCGGATTGTCAGAATGACCTAGATTCCACGCTTCTGCAATGAGAAACGAATTTTTTTTGTCGGAAAAATACAGATGGACAACAGACGTGTCTAAATTTTGGGGTTCAACGAATTTTGGTTTTTGCTCAAATTGATCCAACCCCCAGGATTTAAAGGGTATCATCACCAGAACCGTGCAGATGACAACGCCGGCAATAACGGCAAAACACGTATCGGACAAACGATTATTATTCATCATGATGGATCAGCTTTTTTTACAAAATGACAAAGTTTTTAAGCCAATACAATGGGGTTGTCAAGGGAAGAAGGGCCGTGGATGTCAGAATCAGGTCTCGGCGGCCGTATCCAACAATGAAAGTGCTTTTTCCTTGCCGACCAGTTGAACAAAGGTTCCAAAGCGAGGTCCACGTTCTTGACCAAAGACCACTTCATAAAAGGTTTTAAAAAAGTTTTTCGGCGATTCATCACACAATCGAGCCACCGAAAACGGGATGGATTGAATTTCGTTCTCATCATTGCCATCATATTTTTCAAGTTCATCCCGAAGACCCCTTAACATCTCTTTTTCTTTTTCGGTGGGGGTGCGATATTGCTTGTTCGGCAAGATAAAATCCCGGTAATAGTTCATGGCCTTCTTTACCAGATCTTCGATGACCCCACTGAACTCATTCATCGAAGGATCATAACGTTTGAGATATTCTAATATTAAGTCGATATCGTCTGCACCCACCGCTGAAATGAGGTTGTTGATCAATGAAAAATTGATGGATGTCCTGTAATCAGGAACCGCTGCACCCTGATTAAAAAGGTGCCAAATCGTCGAATCAGGCTGTTTCTCGGCATCCAGTTGTTCATAATTATTTAAACCCATAAGGTATTCATCCACCGACTTGGGTACAATCCCCCAAAAGAGCCGTTTCGCTTGCTTTGGGTTCTGAAAGATATAGTACAACAAAGACTCTAACGGCGCGTAACTCATCCAAGATTCTATGGTTAACCCTTTACCGACGCTTTTTGAAATCTTCCGACCTTTTTCGTCTAAAAAGAGTTCATAGAACAACCCGATGGGGGGCTGTTTACCCATTAACCGGACAATTTTACCGGAAAGCTTTGCAGATTCGATCAGATCTTTTCCATACATCTCATATCCAATGTCATAAGCGTACCAGCGCAATGCCCAGTCTATTTTCCAGCCCACTTTGACATGGCCGTTAAAGATGGAAATGGTCCCTTTATTCCCGCAACTTTTTACCAAACCTTCTTCCCGGTCGCAGATGTAGTCGATGGTATTTTTTTCAGCGTCATAGCCGGTCACCCGGGTGCTGTAAATCCGTTCGCATTTTTCGCAGATTGGGAAAAACGGGGACCAATTCGACCGCTTTTCCTCACCCATGGTGGGGAGAATGATCCCTTTGATATCTTCAACCTTTTGAAGGATAATGGCCAAACCTTCGTTAAAATCACCCCGGGTATAGGCTTCATAAGAACTTTGAAACACATAATCAAATTTATAACTATCCAAAAATTCGCGCAATTTTTTGTTCATATATGCGCTATAACTTTCACACGCATCAAATGGATCAGGAATGCGACATAGGGGCTTTCCCAAATTTTCAGTCAACATTTCCTGTTGGGGCATATTTAAAGGCACTTTTCTCAAACCGTCCATATCATCGCTAAACGCGATGAGTTGGGTTTCCCGCTGGGTTAAAAATTCAAAGGCCTGGCGTATCCAGGTCGTTCGAGCGATCTCGGCAAATGTGCCGATATGGGGCAAACCACTCGGGCCAAAGCCGGTTTCAAACCGGAGGGGAATATTTTCAGATTTTGAAAATCGTTTGCGTAACTTGTCGGCCTCTTTGAAAGGCCAGGATTTATAATTCGGCGACGTCATCACTTTTAACCCTCTAAGATTCTGTATGTAAAGCTGGGAATTAAAAATTTTATTCTATAACTTTTTATACACCATATATCAAGATACTATTTGGTCTTTTTCCCTGAGGCATCCCAAGAGACGTTTCTAAAGATGGTCTTAACGTACGTGTGGTTAGGGTTTATGGCCGGCGGCAAAATGCACAAAAACACGTGCGCAGTTGAACCGTTTTCTGTGCATGCTGCTTTTATGGACTTTATGGTTCGATGTAATACCCAACCTTCAACCAGCAAGATGCAGAATATTAACCGCCGTAACCATCTTTAAAATAAAGATTTTCGAGCATATGGGGCTGAGTCGGCCCCAACGTGTTAAATGGGTTTAAATCAAATTCAGATTTGGCACGAAAATTGATATACAGAGATCGAGATCGGATTCCATCAATTTTCAAAGGTTGAAGCTCCTTCCAGGTCCCCTGGCTGGGATTTCCGTCCCGGCTGAACAGAAAGATTGATCGCTATCGCGGAATAAACTTCGCAGCAGCAGACATAGAGGGAATGCATATGCCCGGTTGAATTTTGAAATTCAACGGGGGGAGTGGTTGGAGTTCAAGGGAGCCGCCATGGACAAACTGCTTTTCATCGATGACGAAGAAGGCATCCGGCGTTCGGTGGTTCGTGCCCTTAAACATGAGCCGTATAAAACCCATACCGCCGAAAACGGTGAAACCGGGATTGCCTTTGTAAAAGAGAACATTTCTGACACTGCAACGGTAATTTCCGACTACAAAATGCCAGGATTGGACGGTATCGAAACCCTCTCTATCATTGGATCCATCAATCCTGAAATCACCCGCATCGTCCTTACGGGATACGCAACCATGGAAGCGGCGATTCAGGCCACCAACGACGGGATTGACGGTTTCCTCACCAAACCGTTTGACAATATGGAGCTCAGGGCAAAAATCCACACCATCCATGTTCGAAAGCGCCTCAAACAGTTTGTGTCCGAACAGGTTTATCAAAAGATCGAAAAATCGTCGGGGGTTCTGAAGCCGACGTACCATGAAGCTTCGATTCTTTTTTCCGATATTCGCGATTTCACCCGGATGTCTCAGCAGGTTCAACCCAATAAAATCGCCGACTTTTTAAACAACGACTATTTCACGCCCCTGGGTGAGATCGCGTATCGGTATAACGGAACCGTGGACAAACATATTGGAGACAGTATTATGGTGGTTTTCGGCTCCCCGGTCGCCGATGATGACAATGCCACCCGTGCAGTGGAAACGGCCATGGAAATGCAGAGATGTGCAAAAAAAATCGATGAAAAACTATATGGAAAAAATGGATTGAGGCTGAAAATCGGCATCGGAATATCAACAGGAAAGGTATTTTCCGGCATTTTGGGGTCATTGAGAATCAAAGAATTTACCTCCATAGGAATGCCGGTCAATATCGCCGCACGGCTGCAAATCATGGCAAAGGCCGGTGAAATCCTCATCAGCGATGCGACGTTTCAAAAGCTTTCGGGGGAAATAAATGTTGAAACCCTCCCTTCAGTATCCGTAAAGGGGATTGACCGACCGATTGTCGCCTACAGAGTTGAACCCTAATGGATCGTAAACAAACTGGGAAAAACATTATAAGTGTTTAGTTTTTTTTTAAAGCTTCTATAGATGAGATATAAATTTTTTATACAATCCCAGTTTGTTTACCCTTCGGGAAAGCTTATGATACCCCATCCCCATCGTTATCAAGGGCTCGCAGTAGACGACTACGGCATCGCCCTTGATGCCTCGGATTTGGGGCATCCTAAACTTTCGCTCAATAAGGGTTGACCCTAATTGATCGTAAACAAACTGGGAAAAATGTTTTTTTAGCGTAAGATAGATTTTTTATTCCCGTGGAATTAATCTTTTGGTCGAACCGTAAAGCCTTCACGAATGTCTTGGCCTGAAATACGAACAGCTTCAGCAGTGTCGGGATAGACGGTGGTTATTTCTATTTCTCCGGTCTTAAGACCGGGAATAAAGAATCGGTGACCGTCCACTCCCTGGAAGGTATCCGTACTGTTATAAACTTCAAAGATGTCCCCGGGCCCTATTCCCACCCGTTCTCCAGAGGATAGAATGATCTTATCGTCAACAATGGAGGTAATGTATCCTGTCCAGGGATCTAACACCACGGCATTACAGATTTTTTCGCCCATATCAACGGCGATGGTCTTAAAAATATCATCTTTTATATAGGCCTTGATTTCATCGTCTGCACCGGTGGATTCCAGATCTGATTCGTCGATTTCCATTTCGCGCTTAAAACTTTCGTCGAGAAGCTTTGCGCCGGTTTCGGTATCGTATACTTCAGCGACAATCTGAAATTGGACATAGTGATGAATGTCTTTCCACCACCAGAACCCCTTTTACCTTTTATCGATTCTGGCATCATTTAACGCGCCGGTTACAATTGAATTCAAACCGGACCGTCGGCCGGATGTGGCCAGATCATAGTTGTCGATCCGTCCGGATGCCTTCCTGGGTAACCTTAGCAAGAAATCGGGATAGCCGGAATCGCCCGGTTTTTCCAAAAGGACGTCGGGGCATGAAGACATTATCTTTTCCGTCAGATCCGTAAAAAAGCGTTGTTGCATCTCCGTATCAGAAAACGCCGTTTTGTTTTCAAAAAGGGTAATGGCCATTCTTTTTTTCAAATCACTGTCCGGCGCCCGAAGATCTCTGACCATTCGCTTGGTTTTTCTCTCCATGGACGAATACGTTGAGCACCCTATGGTCAAGGAAAAAATCAGGAATAATGATAAAATAGCCGCAACGTGATATGGATTTACACCGTGAATTTTGGTTGTTTTGAACATTATGTATTCCCCTCGAACACCGCGGTAACTCTGGCCGTAATTCCGCCCCTTGCTGTGAAATCCCCGGTAACCTCCATAAATTTGGGGGATAGAACGGCAACAAGGTCATCGAGAATCCGGTTGGCCACATGCTCATAAAAAATGCCCACATTCCGGTACTGCAACAGATAAAATTTCAAGGATTTCAGTTCAACGATTTTTTGGTCCGGCCGGTACTTAATGGTTATGCATCCAACATCGGGCAATCCGGTCATGGGACATACCGATGTATATTCCGGTTGTCGGATGACGATATCAACATCTCTTCGGGATCGATATTGATATTCGATGGGCGTCAGAAGGTCGGTCTTTACGATGTCCGGACTTTCAATATTATATTTTATATGGTTTTCAAAGGTTGGTGTCATTTTTTTGCTCCATTATAATTATCCCTTTTAATAATTAAGAAAACGGTTGGTGTCAAATAAACCCTTATTATTTTTTTAATGCCGGGAACAAAACGGTTAGAGAGAATCTTGACATCAAAGGATTTTTCTGCTAACGGATCAATTTTATTGTAAAAACTCCTAACAGAAAGGTGCTGCAAATGAGTTCTATCGATGAGCTGATTCTCAGATCCACCAAAGAAATCGTCGTGAAATTCATCGAAACCGGAAGGCTGGGCCCCGCCGGTTTTAACGAGACATTCAAGTCTATCTACCAAACTGTGGAAGAGACAGTGAAAGGATTGGAAGAAACGTCCGAAAAATCAAAAGAGTAAACGGTGACGGTTTCGAAAAATTGAATACGTATTTAATGGGAAATCCGGGTTAGTGGGCTTCAGCCCAATTACTGCCCGATACCACATTCACCTTCAGGGGCACTTTGAGGTCCCAGATCCCTTCCATGGTTTTTTTCACCAGATCTTTAACGGGTTCGAGCTCTTTGGGCGGAACTTCAAACACGATTTCATCATGTACTGAAAGGAGCATGGCGCTTTTAAGGCCTTTTTCTCCGAAGGCGGCGTCCACATGGATCATGGCCAGTTTGATAAGGTCAGCGGCTGTGCCCTGCACCGGCGTATTGATGGCGGTCCGTTCTGCAAACTCCCGGACC
>Ga0316195_10000368_pt1 | contig 17436 bp, 18 predicted proteins | sample Phised1_MG_FD_204937 | JGI IMG/M metagenome (GOLD analysis project Ga0316195, IMG submission 204937) | Coastal sediment microbial communities from Maine, United States - Phippsburg sediment 1 | ecosystem: Environmental > Aquatic > Marine > Coastal > Sediment | place: USA: Maine | collected...
GCTGGTCGCCGAGGTCAAGGAGTTGACCTTCGCCTATAATGACGAGCCGGTGGTCAAGGACTTCTCGACCACGGTGATGCGCGGCGACCGCATCGGCATCATCGGCCCCAACGGCGTCGGCAAGACCACCCTGCTCAAGCTGCTGCTGGGTGAACTGGCTCCCCGGCAGGGGAGCGTCAGGCTCGGCAGCAACCTCCAGACGATCTACTTCGACCAGTTGCGCGAGCAGCTGGACCCCGAACTGACGGTGCAGCAGAACCTTGCCGGCGACCAGGACACGGTGGTGGTCGGCGGCAAAGCCCGCCACGTCATCGGCTACCTGCAGGATTTTCTCTTCACCCCGGACCGGGCACGCAGCCCGGTGCGCATCCTCTCCGGCGGTGAGCGCAACCGCCTGTTGCTCGCCCGCCTCTTCACCCGCGAGGCCAATGTCATGGTCCTCGACGAGCCGACCAATGATCTTGACCTGGAAACCCTCGACCTGCTGGAGGAGCTACTGGCCGAATTCAAGGGGACCCTCTTCCTGGTCAGCCACGACCGGGCGTTTCTGAACCGGGTCGTCACCAGTACCATGGTTTTCGAAGGCGACGGCCGAATCGCCGAATACGTCGGCGGTTATGACGATTGGTTGCGCCAGAAACCGCAGCCGGAAACGGGGCCCAAGGCAAAAGCACCGGCTAAAGAGAAGCCCAGGCAAGAACGGGCCCGCAAGTTGACCTTCAAGGAGAAGCGTGAGTTCGAAGAGATGCCGCTGCGCATCGATGCCCTCGAAGCAGAAATCGCCGAATTGCATGCCAGAATGGCCGACCCCGATTTTTACCGAACGGCAGGGGAACAGGTCGCAGCAACTACAGAGCGGCTGGACGCAGTGGAACAGGAACTGGCCACAAGCTATACTCGCTGGGAAGAACTGGATGCTTTAAATGAATAATGGCACTCGCAGCCTTACTCTGCGGAAAGCTCATACAGTTCAAGTACTTTTCTTTTTTAATGATTGCGTTATTCTTACAGGAAACAGGTCAAGGTTTGCCGAGAGAGTAGTGATAGGATGAGTATACTGATTGTCGATGACTCGCTGGTGTCCCGCACCTTCATGGGCGACCTCCTTGTCGAGGTCGGTTACGATGATGTGATCCTCTGCGAATCCGTTGAAGAGGCCTACCAGATCATCGGCTTCAATGATCCAGAGAGAACAGCCAACGACCTCGACCTGGTTCTGTTTGACATCAACTTGCCTGGGAAAAGCGGCATCGAAGCCTGCCAGGAATTTGTTCGGCACGCTGTCTTCTGCGATGTACCGGTGATCATCATCAGCGGCGTCGACTACCTCGACGGGCTGGACTCTGCTTTCGCCGCCGGCGCTACAGATTACATCACCAAGCCGCCGAGCCACACGGAACTGCTCGCCAGAGTCCGCTCCGCCCTGCGTCTTAAGACCGAGATGAATCAGCGCAAAGCGCGTGAAGCCGACCTGCTGGTCCTCAATGAGCGCCTGGCCGAAATGAACCGGGAACTGGAGCGGCTCTCGGTCACGGACAGCCTCACCGGCCTGGCCAATCGACGATCCTTCAACGAATATCTACACCGGGAGTGGCTGCGGGAGCAGCGGACAAAGAAACCCTTCTCGGTCATCATGATCGATATCGACCATTTCAAGAAGTACAACGACCGCTACGGCCATCTTGAGGGCGATGTCTGCCTGCAGAAAGTCGCATGGGCGCTGCAATCCGCGCTCTGCCGCGGCGGCGATCTGCTGGCACGCTACGGCGGCGAAGAATTCATCGCGATCCTCCCCCATACGGATGAGCAGGGCGCCGCAGACCTGGCCGCAGCCTTTCACGCCCGGATCCGCGAACTGGCAATCCACCACGAAACCTCTCCGGTGGCGTCAACCGTGACGATCAGCGTTGGCATCGCCAGCGTTGTTCCGAACCGCAGCCTCTCCCCTTCCCAGGTGGTAGCCATGGCAGATGAAGCGCTCTACCAGGCCAAGCAGGCCGGTCGCAACCAGAGCGTAATCGCACAATCGTCCCCGGGCAACGAGCAGGTTGCCCGTTAACCCCCATCGGCAGACCAAGCACTATGTATCTTGAATCATCGACATCTTCGGCCGCTGCCCGCAGCCCGCGCACATTGCCCTGGCACGCTGGAGAAAAACCCCTGATGCTGGCCCCAATGCAGGGGCTGACCAACCGCGCCCTGCGCGCCCTGTTCATCGACTGGGTTCGCCCCGACGTGGTTTTCACGGAATTCATGCGGGTCAGCAATGTCAGCCGCAAGCGCTTGCGGCGCAGTGACCTGGAAGAGGCGAGCAGCACGACTGCAGATATCCCCCTGGTGGCGCAGCTGGTCGGCAACAACAGCCAGGCGCTGATGAGCGCCGCGCGCAACGCCGAGGCGGCCGGGGCCCGCCATATCAATCTCAACATGGGCTGCCCCTACGGGAGGATGTCCACCGGTGCTACCGGAGGTGCCATGCTGCAGTATCCCGGCCTGCTCAACGAGATCATCCCGGCCCTGCGCTCGGCCATCTCCGGGACCTTCTCCATCAAGCTGCGTGCCGGATACGATGACCCCGAACAGATTTTTTCGCTCTTGCCGCTCTTTGCCGAGTCCGGGGTCGATTTCCTGATCCTGCACCCGCGCACGGTCACCCAGCAATATGCAGGCGACGCCGACCACCACATCACCCGACGTGTCGTTGCTGAGACCCCTCTGCCGGTGATCGCCAACGGCGACATCCGTACCGCCGCCGAAGGGCTGCAAGTCCTGGACGAAACCGGGGCCTCCGGATTGATGCTCGGCCGCGGCGCCATCGCCGATCCGCTGCTCTTCGAACGCCTGCGCAGGCGCAATCTCACCACGCCGACAGAAAATGAAGACGCAGCCATGTTGCAACGCTACCTGGGCGAGGTCTTAAGCCGCTACAGCACGCTTTTCTGCGGCGAGAAACAGATCCTCGACAAGCTAAAAAATGTACTTGCATATATTGATGCACCCGCGCTGGTCAAACCGATCGGTAAGATGAAAAGAGCCGGCAGCCTCGCCGTCCTGGCGGCGCAGATCGAAGCTCTCGGCTAATTTTATGGGCGACACTCCCGAGGTTGATCACCAAGCATTGCTGGAATTGACTGCGGCTCGCATGCCCTTCGGCAAGTACCAGGGCCGCCGCCTCATCGACCTGCCGGAAAGCTACCTGGTCTGGTTTGCCAGCCAGGGCTTTCCCGAGGGGAATCTGGGCAGGATGCTACAAGCGGTCTACGAGATAAAGCTCAACGGGCTTGAGTCGCTCCTTGATCCGCTGCGCTGAACAAATGTCGTCATCTTCTCTTGTTCGCGTAAGTTTCGCCAGCGTTCAAAGGCTTCTGTCTCCTCCGGGGCTCTGTTCAATTTCAGCCCGCAACTCTGGCAATCACGGTGGGACACCCGAAACTATAGTAGACTATGGACAAGCCAAGGAATGCGGCCGTCACTCTGATACGGAGGTGTTGTTATGCGCTGGCAAAGTGGCAGAAGGAGCAGCAACATTGAGGACCAGCGTGGCCGGCGGATATCCAGCCGGGCCAAGGGCGGCGGGATAGGCATTCTGCTCCTGGCATTGGTCGGCATGTATTTCGGCATTGATCCTTCGGTTGTCCTCAATGTGGGGGAACAGATCAACAGCGGTCTGACGACTGAAACAAGCAGCTACCACCCTTCGGCAGAGGAGAACAGGCTGGCTGATTTTGTCGCTGTCGTTCTTGGCGATACCGAAGATACCTGGCGGGCAGAGTTCCAGCGCCGGGGCGCAACTTACAGAGAGCCCACCCTGGTGCTCTTTTCCGGCGCGGTTCAATCGGCCTGCGGCTATGCGCAAGCGGCAGTGGGCCCCTTCTATTGTCCGGGCGATGGCAAAGTCTATATCGATTTAAGTTTTTATCACGATCTCAAGAGCAATCTGAACGCGCCCGGCGATTTCGCGCAGGCCTATGTGATTGCCCATGAGGTAGGGCATCATATTCAGAACCTGCTCGGCATCAGCGACAAGGTGCATGCGGCCCGGCAGACCCTCTCGGGCAAAGAATACAATCAACTCTCGGTACAACTTGAGCTTCAGGCGGATTGTTTGTCCGGTGTGTGGGCGAACCATGCCGATCGGGCCCGGCAGGTGATTGAACCCGGAGATATTGACGAGGCGCTCAATGCCGCCAGCCAGATTGGCGATGACCGTCTCCAACAACAATCGCGCGGCTACGTCACTCCAGATTCCTTTACCCACGGGACCTCGGCACAACGGGCCAGGTGGTTCAAGCGGGGATACAGCTCAGGTGATATGGACAGCTGCAATACCTTTACAGCTGAAGCGCTGTAACCAGTGCGGCAGGAAGAAGCACACCCTCCAAGGGAGATATGTTGGCAGGATTGATCGAAGGGATAGTCATGGAATGAGCTTTTAATTGTCTGTGCTGCCAAGAAGAATGGCGTCACTGGCGCTATCCTGTCGTCTCCACAGTATTGAAGTCATAGCGGCCAACACCTTGCACCAAAAGATATTTAGCGGAGTCTACCGTCAGGTTGACAACCCGGTGGATCCGATCCACGCTCACTTCGCAGCGCCCGCCAGGAGCGAGTTCGACCCGCGCCGACGGGTCGCGGAATTCGACAGCGATCCGGCCCTCCAGGCAGAGCATCTTGTCAGTCACCTCGCTGTGAAAGTGCCAGGCCGTGGCCTGTTCTCCGGCAAGCGTGAGGATGCGGACCCGTACATCGAAGGTCTCAAGGATGATTTCATCACGGTAGGTCATAATCAACCTCCTCAGCCGCTGGCATGGTGCGCCGGCATGATCTCTCCGGTGGGGCTCACGTAACGCACCTCGCAACAGAGTTCGAAGCCGATCCGCGCAGTAACGACCCTGCGAATATGGGCAATCAGGCGCAGCACATCTGCAGACGTGGCGCCTCCCAGGTTGACGATGAAGTTGGCGTGCTGCGGCGAGACCTCGGCCTGGCCAATGCGTGTGCCCTTCAGACCGGCCTCCTCGATAATCCTCCCCGGCGGACCGACCGTGACGTGCATCTCGCCGGTGCTCAAGAAGACCGAGCCGCAGTTCGGTATTTTGCGCGGGAACTTGCGGCGTCGTTCGCGCAGATCCTCAAGCATGGCGCGGCGAATTAGCCGCGGCTCACTGCGGGGGCACTCCAGCTCCGCCTTGACCACCACGACGCCGGTCCCCTGTAAGGCGCTGTGCCGGTAGGAGAAGTGGCAGTCTTCCTGACTCAACACATGCGGCCGCCCATCGCGATCGACTACCCACACCCGCCGTACGTTCTCCCCGATCCCCCGGCGCTGGCTGCCACCGTTCATCAGCACCAGTCCACCGAGGGTGCCGGGGATGCCGATGGTGTGTTCCAGCCCTGCCAGGCCGGCCTGCATGGACCGGCGGGCCAAACCGGGCACCCAGGCGCCGGCTTCGGCCGTAATGCGCGTGCCGCTTATGTCGACACGGGACAAGTTGTGCCCCAGCTTGAGGACCACACCACGCAGCCCGGCGTCATCGAAGAGCAGGTTGGTCCCCTGGCCGATAACCAGCAGTGGCAGCCCGTGTCCATGGGCAAAGGAGACCACTGTCACCACTTGGCCAATCGTCGCCGGCTCGATCAGCAGATCGGCAGAACCACCGATCTGCCAGCTGTTGTGATCGGCGAGCGGTTCGTCCAGAAACCGCTCGCCGATCTCAAGTTCGGCCAGTTGTAGCAGATGCTCCCGATAAATGCTGTTCGGAATAAATTCAACCATAAAAAATCGAAGTCCCGATGCCTTTTGATCCCCTGAAAAGCACAGGGTTCAGGATACAGAATACTTCAGCATGAAGGAAGGAGAAAGCCTTCCCGCTGCCTCAGCGGCGCTGTGACGGCTTGGGGCGCGTTGCCAGAAGCTCGGCGACGAAGACCACATGCCGCAGGCCACCACGGCCGGGGCGCAAATTTCTCACCGTGAAACCTGCTTGCTGCAGGCGCTTGACAAACCCCTCATCGTAGTTTTCCCCCCAGACGGCGAACACCCCACCCGGGTTGAGCGCGGCCCTGACATTGGCGATCGCCCGTCTGCCATAGAGCGGGTCGTTGACCGGATCAGTGCGGAAATGCGGCCCCTTGTAGAGGTCGAAGACGATGGCATCGAAGCGCTCGACCGGGACGGATTTGGCGCTCCGGCGCACCAGGTCGGCAACATCGGTGATCTCGACCGTCACGCGGGGGTCGCTGACCGCATGGTCGGTCAACACCGCCAGCGGGCCGTGGCACCAGTTTAAAACCGCCGGATTCAGTTCGGCAACCACCACCCGCGCGCGCGCCGTCAGGCTGTCGAGCACCGCCTTGAGCGTAAAACCCATCCCCAGCCCCCCGACCAGCACCCGCGGTGCAGGATGCTCCCTGAGCGGCTTGCAGCCGAGCTGACCGAGCACCACCTCGGAGCGGTTGGCCATGCTGTTCATCAGCACCAGGCCGCCGACGGTAATCAGGAAATCGCACTCATCGCGCTGACGCAGCTCGAGCACACCTTCGTCGGTGCCGATACTGTCGAGCGTTTTCCAGGGTTTGGCCATGTGTGATCTCATGCCACGCTTGTCGAGGAACGGCAAACGGGGACGGCCGTCATGGCCATCCCCGCTGCCGGATCGTTTGCGCAGGACACCTTCGCCAAAAGACTACTGGGCATCCTTGAGGTACTTGTAGTAATCCGAATCGGTCGAGATAATCAGCCGGCCGTTCTGCTGGATCGACTTCTTGTAGGATTCCATAGTCCGCAGGAAGGCATAGAACTCCTTGTCCTGGTTGTAGGCCTCGGCGTAGATGGATGCCGCCTCGGCATCGGCCGCGCCGCGCACCTCGAGCACCTTGCGGTAGGCCTCGGAGCTGATCTCCTTCAGTTCACGCCCCATCTTGCCGAGGATCTCGGCCTTCTCCCCCTCGCCTTCGGAGCGATACTCAGCGGCAACCTTCTTGCGCTCGTTGATCATCCGCTCGTAGACACGGACCCGGACCTGCTCGACGTAGTTGATGCGCTTGATCTGCACATCGAGCAGTTCGATGCCGTATTCAGGGGTGCTGGCCCGGGCTTTTTCGAGAATACCGGCAAAGATTTCTTCACGACCGACCAGCTCCTCTTTCTTGACCTCGACCCCTTCGACCTCGAAGCGTTCCGCCTCGGAGTCCTGGGCTTTGTAATCGCTGCCGCGCACCAGTTCGACCAGCAGCCGTCCGGAGACCGCGTCGCGGACCACCGAGTCGATGATGTCATCGAGGCGGCTCTGGGCGCCTCGTTCGGTGGCGACCGTCTTGTAGAACAGCAGGGGGTCGTTGATCCGCCAGCGCGCGGTGGTGTCGACCCAGATGAACCTTTTGTCCTTGGTCGGGATCTGGTTGGGATCACCGTCCCATTTCAGGATGCGTTTTTCAAAGCGGTTGACCTTCTGCACGAAAGGAATCTTCAGATGCAGGCCGGGTTCGACGACATCGCTCACCGGCTTGCCGAACTGGGTGACGATTGCCTGCTCCGCCTCGTTGACCACGTAGAGGCCGTCCATGCCGATAAAAATCACGGCGACAATGATGACAAAGAAAATAGGTGCTTTCATTGTTTGGCCCCTCCTTCCATGGTTTTGCGCAGGGGGAGCAACGGCAGCAACCCCCCGCCCTTCTCGTCCATGATGTAAATCTCGTCTAGTCGGGGCATGACCTCCTCGAGCGTCTCGATATGGATGCGGCGCCGGGTAACGTTCGGCGCCTTGCGATATTCCGTCAACAGCGCCATAAACCGGTTGGTCTCTCCGCGCGCCTTGTTGATGCGCTCGACCGCGTAGCCCTCGGCCTCCTGCAGCGCCTGCTTCGCTTCACCGCGGGCGCGCGGCACCTCGCGGTTGAACTGTTCACGGGCCTGGAAGATCAGACTCTCCTTCTGCTGCTCGGCCTCGTTGACCTCGTTGAAGGCGGCCTTGACCGGATCGGGCGGCGTGACGTCCTGGAACTTTACCGTGACGATGCGGATGCCGATGTCGTAGTTGTTAAGTGTTGTCTGCAGGTTCTGCTCGATCTCCCCAGATAGTTGAGCGCGCTCGGTGGTCAAGACATCGGTGACATTGGCGTTGCCGATCGCCTTGCGCACCATCGCCTCTGCAATGTCGCGCACCGTGCCGACCGGATCCTTGATGCGGAAGATGAACTTGAAGGGATCAGCGATCTGGAACTGCACGATCCACTCGACGTCGCTGACGTTGAGGTCCCCGGTGAGGGTCAGGGACTCTTCCTCAAGCCCCTTCTTCGTGTAGGTCGTGCGCACATCAGGAGTCACCGTGCGGAAGCCGAACTCCTCCTTGAGCACGCGTCCGGTCTGCGCCAGGTACACCTGGTCAATTCCGAAAGGGAGCTTGAAATGCAGCCCCGGCTCGGAGAAGGTCGAAAACTTGCCGAAGCGCAGCACCACGCCAGTCTCTTCGGTATCCACCTCGTACATGCTGCTGTAGCCACCGATAACAACCAGAAAGATCACGAACAGTATCGGCAAAATCCCCTTCTGCGGACCGAACTTGTTCTTCAGGTGATTCTTGATTTCGATGACCTTCTTTTCCAGGTCCTCACTCGAGGGACCCCTGCCCCAATCCTGCATTCCAGACTCCTTCATATCTTAGGCAAAACTTACATCCCGGTATCGCAAACCGATATCCGGCTGGACAAATCTCATTTTTATCAATATTTATATCAGGTTTGCCAACCGAAACAAAGGCCGGGGGGCAATTTCAAGGAGATAAATTAGGATTATCCGCGAGGACGCTTGCAATAGGCTCTGGCAGACGGTGATTAAAATAGTAGCTCCTGGGGACAGGGTCAGCGCATCGCGCTGTGCCGCATGCTGTTCAACTGGGAGACGATGACCATATGGTGCTCATTGAAGCAGACGATGCTTATCATGACGAACCTGTCGACGTAGCGGTTGCCTGGGAAATCGTAGAAACCGAACTACCCGAGTCTCTCCGAAGGGTCCTGCTGCAGTCACTAGCCGTCTTTTCCTAGGTCAATCCAGGCAGCTTCCTGCGGCAGCCCCGTGGCCCGGTTGAGGCTGCAGAGCAGAGCCGCCGTGCCGATACAGCTCCCCACCCCGTGCTTAAGCGTCGCACTGACCGGACCGCAAGGGACAAAAGGCACGAACTTTATCTCATCTGCCACGATGCGGTACGCAGCTTCGTAGGACTTGAACTGCTTTGCGAGCTTGGCGACGTCAGGATCCTCCGGCTCGATCAAATCAATATAGCTGTCGATCGGATTGGTGCGAAAGTCAAGAAAGGCCAGCATCCAGATCCGCATGCGCCAGAGGATGCCCGCTCAGAACCAACCAGGCCAGGAGAATAAGGAAGGCGTGTTCGAATGTCTGTATGCGCTCGACTATACACGAAAAATGCGTGCATTAAAATATATTACTTAAACATGGAAAATTTATGACTTATGGTCTTGCCCGCGAAGAAGCCGCTGCGCATCACCCTACGGCCGCACTGATGCCGGCCAGATACCCGGTCGACCAGCATTCCTGCAGGTTGAAGCCGCCGGTCGGCCCGTCGAGGTCGATCATCTCGCCGGCGAAGAACAGGTTTTCGACGTGCTTCGACCGCATGCTGCGCATATCGATATCCTGCAGGGCAACACCTCCCGAAGTGATGATCGCCCGACGGAACCCTTCGCAGCTGGCAACCTTGAGCTCCATGCTCTTGAACAGCTGCAATAGCCTTTGCCTCTCCGCCCGTGTCACCGAGTGACACTTCTTCTTCGGGTCGATGCCGACCAGCCGGACAAAAACCGGGATCATATCGCGCGGCAACAGCTTGCCGAGGGAGTTGCCAAAATCCTGGTTGCTGTGCTCAGTCAGCTCCCGCTGCAGGCGCTTGTCGAAAAGTTCGGCGCTGACCGCCGGTTTGAAGTCCAGTAACAGCGTCACCTCACCCTGCTTGAGGGCTGCGCGGATGCGACTGCTCATGTCGAGAACGATCGGGCCGCCGATGCCGGAGCGGGTAAAAAAAGCTTCACCGAAGCGCTCATCGACCTTGGCGCCGTCGATACACAGGGTCACCCTGACATTCTTGAGATTGAAATGACTGACCTCGGCGGTCCAGCTCTCGCGCAAGGTGACCGGCACCAAGGCCGGCTCAGGAGTCACCAAGCGGTGCCCGCTGCCCTTGGCCCAGGCGTAACCGTCACCGGTACAGCCGGTTTCCGGATAGGAAAGACCGCCCGTGGCCAAGACGACACGGCCAGCAACAAAAGCGCCTGACGTGGTCTCGACGGCCTTGACCAAGCCGTCCTCGATCAGCAGTTTTTTCACCGTGCAGGAGGTGCGCAGTTCAACACCGGCATCACGGACAAAACGTTCCAGGACCTTCATGATATCTTGCGCTTCGCCGCTTTGCGGAAAGATCCGGCCACCCCGCTCAACCGTCAGCGGCACGCCCCGCTCTTCAAAGAACGCCACCACGTCCTTAACGCCGAAAGCGTAGAGTGCCGTCAGCAAGGCCCGCCCGTTGTGGCCGAAATGCTCGACCAACTTGCGCGGATCCTCCTCGCTTTGCGCAACGTTGCAGCGCCCTTTGCCGGTAATGAGCAGCTTCGCACCACAGCGCGCGTTCTTTTCCAGCAGCAGCACTCGGGCGTCCTGGCGGGCGGCGAACCCGGCGGCAAACAGCCCGGCCGGACCGCCGCCGATCACGATGACATCGTATTCTTTCATGCAAATCCATGTCCTGTCTTTACAAGCTGCGGATATTTTGTCGCGTAGCTGCGATCAGGATAGCAGGTTTGTGGCGGATTTCGTCAAGATTACACGACTCCTTCCATCTTAGGTCATGACAGCCATGATAAATAGGCCTATAATGATCGTTTTCAACCAATTCTTGAAGAAGAGGCAAGCGATGAGTGACGACACATTCGACGATCAGGACATGAGTCAAGAAGGGAGTTTTGCCGAGTTGTTCGAGCAGAGCCAGGTGGGGAAGTCGCAACTTGAGCCGGGGCAGAAAATCGAGGCCACGGTGCTGCAGGTCGGCAGCGAATGGATTTTCCTCGATGTCGGCCAGAAGGGCGAAGGCGTGCTCGACACCAGGGAACTCCTCGACAACGAGGGCAACCTGAGCGTCGCGGTCGGTGATCGCGTCAGCGCCTATTTCATGTCGCGCAAAGGCGGTGAACTGCGCTTCACCACCCGCCTTGGCGGCGGCTCCGCCGGTACCGCCCAACTGGAAGAAGCCTGGCGCAGCGAGATCCCTGTGGAAGGACGCATCGAGAAAGAGATCAAGGGCGGTTACGAGATCAAACTGCCCGGCAATGTCCGCGCCTTCTGTCCCTTCTCCCAACTGGGCCAACGACGCCAGGACAACCCTGAAGACGTGATCGGCAAGACCCTGTCCTTCCGCATCAGCCAGTTCAGCGAGCAGGGACGCAACATCGTCGTCTCGCACCGGGTCATTCAGGAAGAAGAGCGCCACCAACAGCGGGCCGAGTTGATGACAACCCTCAAGGAAGGCATGTTGGTTTCGGGGACCGTCACCAACATTCGCGATTTCGGTGCTTTCATCGATATCGGCGGCCTCGAAGGCCTGTTGCCGATCTCGGAAATCTCCTATGGCCGGGTGCAAGACATCAATGAGGTCCTGCAGGTCGGTCAGCAGCTTGAAGTCGCCGTCAAAAAATGTGACTGGGAGAAAGAACGGTTTTCCTTCAGCCTGCGCGACACCCTGGCCAACCCCTGGAGCAAAGTTGCAACCAGCTTCCCGGTCGGGTCAACCCACACCGGCACCGTCACGCGCCTCGCCCAATTCGGCGCCTTCGTCACCCTGGAGGAAGGGATTGACGGCCTGATGCATATTTCGAAGATCGGCGGAGACCAGCGCATCAAGCACCCCCAGGACGTGCTCAAGCTCGGCCAGCAATTGCAGGTCACCGTGGAAAAGATCGACCTTGACGAGAAACGCATCTCCCTGGCACCTGTCAGCAACAAGGAGGAAGAATCACTGGAGACCTCCTACGAAGAGAAAGCCACGGGTGGGATGGGTTCGTTTGCGGAGCTGTTCAAAAACGCGCAGAAGAAAAAGTAACTGTTTTCGGCAACGAGACTTAGGAGTTAAACGAGGGGCTCTTGCACAAGAGCCCCTCGTTAAATGATTACCAAGATGAACGCTGCTACTCCCCTTGCTGAACAGCAACCGATCGAACGCCTCCCTTTCACGGAGAGCTCGCGGCTCGGCGTGATTTACGGCCTGGCGGCTTACTGCACCTGGGGGGCCTTCCCGGTTTTTTTCAAAGCCCTGCACGGTGCAGCGCCGCTGGAAATCGTTTGTCACCGCATCGTCTGGTCAGTGCTGTTCCTCATCGTGCTGGTGACTGCACGCCGACAGTTCGGGCCGCTTGCCAGGGCCCTGTACAACCGCCAGGCGCTACTGACTCTGTGCGGCTCGACACTCCTCATCGCCACCAACTGGCTGGTCTTCATTTACGCAATTCAGCAAGGAGAAGTCCTGCAGTCGAGCCTGGGTTACTTTATCACGCCGTTGATCAGCGTCCTGCTCGGCTGCGTTTTCTTGCGCGAGCGACTCAGCCGCTGGCAGCTGCTAAGCGTTCTGCTCGCGATGACCGGGGTCCTCAACCTGACCTTACATCATGGGCGGTTTCCCTGGATTGCTCTGGTGTTGGCCACCTCTTTCGGCCTCTACGGCCTGTTGCGCAAAGTCGTGCGGGTCGAGGCCATGGTCGGCCTCACGGTGGAGACGCTTCTGCTCGGGCCAATCGCCCTCGGCTACCTGGTTTACCTGGCATCCCAGCAGCAGGGCGCCTTCCTCGCCGGGGAGCTGCGACTGGACCTGCTCCTGCCCCTCTCCGGGGTCGTGACCGCCATCCCCCTGCTGCTTTTCGTCGGCGCCGCCCGCCGCCTGCAATTGGCGACCATCGGCTTCCTGCAGTACATCACCCCCAGCCTGCATTTCATGCTCGCCGTCGGGCTCTACCATGAGCCCTTCACGCAGGGGCACCTGTTCAGCTTCCTCTGCATCTGGGCGGGGCTGGGGATATATTCGAGTGACGCCCTGTGGAAAAACCGGGCAACGCGGAGCAGGCAGACGACCTGAACAAGCTACCTGCGGATGAGCAGCACGGCAAATTCCGTCAGTTGCGTCACCCCCCGGGCCGCCAATCCCTGGTGTGACCGGAGCGAGTCTTCTGCAGCCAGGGGCTCCAGGAGAAAGGCCGGCCCGAACAATGACTCAAGCTCTTGCCGATCAACTGAAAAAGGCGGCCCCATGGTCTCACTCTGGTCGTATTCGTAGCTGACCATGAGAACCCGGCCTCCGGACGGCAGCAGAGCCGCAAGATGGCGCGCATAGCGCGCTCTCATCTCGGGAGGAAAGGCGACAACTGCACCACGATCATAAACTGCCCGCGCCCCATCAAGAGCGGCCGCCGTCAACTTGAAAAAATCTCCGCAGTACAGCTTGTATCCTTGGGCACAATAGCAAGGTAGAGCTGCCTGGGACAGCCACTCTCCGCTCAGCTGATTCTCGTTGACGAACGCCTCCAGAGCAGCGCGGCTCAGCTCGATGCCGCGCACATGCAACCCCTGGTCACGCAACCAGAGCAAATCTCGGCTCTTGCCGCAGAGCGGTACGAAAAAAGATTCTCCATCCCTGACTTGCAGCAAATCGAAAAATCGCTGCAGGTAGTGGTGTGGCTCGTTCTTGTGGAATCCGATGTCATTCTTTGCCCAGCGCGCAAGCCAGAATTCTTCATCCATAAATCACCAATCTTGACGTTCTTCGTCTTCCTATAGGAGTCAGGTCTACACATTTCACATTTTTTGTATCAGATGCATTTTTTGTGAAATGTGCAGACCTGCCCCCTTTACTTTACGCCTGCAAGGACCAGCTTTGCGACTAACAGATAGCGTGCGAACTTGCCTGCGGTGACCAGCAGGGTAAACCGCCAGAACCCGGTGTGCAAAACACCCCCCACCAGGCAAAGGGGATCTCCGAGGACCGGCATCCAGGAGAACAGGAGCATCCAACTGCCGTACCGGGCGAAGAAGTGTTCGGCCTGGCGCTGGCCGTCAGGACTGATCCGCAACACCCTCTGGGTCAGAAAAGGGCCACCCCATAAGCCGATTGCGTAAGTCGCCAGGGCGCCGCAAGTGTTACCGACGGTGGCGACCGGAACGACAAGAACGGGATCGAAACCGTTGATCAGTAGCACGGCCAACAGCCATTCGCTGCCGAGAGGCACCAGCGTGGATGCCAGGAAGCTGAGGAGAAAGAGCGCCGGGTAGCCGTTTTCAAGCAGCCAGTTTTCCAACGGGGGGATGCCTTCTTGACGCCATCCATCTAGGCGTGCCGGATAAAATGTGCCATGATACAGGTGTTTTATTTATCATCATATCTTGACACGAGGTTGTCATGGGTCGAAACTTTTTTATTGTCTTCAGCGTGATTTTTTTTACCCTGCTCTGCTCCGGCTGCGATTCCGGGCCGCGCATCGCGCCATTCAGCCAGGATGCCGTTGTGCTGGCTTTCGGCGACAGCCTCACATACGGCACCGGTGCCTCATCCGGTCAATCCTATCCGGAGGTTCTGGCTAGCCTGATCGGCAGACCGGTCGTCAATGTCGGCGTGCCCGGCGAGGTATCCGCCTCCGGCCTGACGCGGCTACCGGCCATGCTCGCAAGGTACAACCCCTCGCTGGTCATCCTCTGCCATGGCGGCAACGACTTTCTGCGCCGTCTCGACCCGGAAGAGACCAGCCGCAACCTCAAAGCAATGGTCGAATTGATTCGCTCGCAGGGAGCCGACGTCATCCTGATCGGGGTCCCCAAGCTTGGTTTTGGCCTGGGAGTCCCCAAATTGTACTCTAACATCGCCGCACAGTATGCAATTCCCTTGCAAAAAGACATTCTGCTCGACCTGTTGAGCGACAATGCCATGAAGAGCGACGCCATCCACCCCAACGCAACCGGCTACCGCCTGATGGCCGAAGCGATTTACGAAGTCATCAACAAGGCTCAGCACAAATAGGACAGCCCTTGACGCAAACAAGAGACAACAGATTTATCCCGCGCTCCCTGGCGGAGATGGCCGGGCGCGGATGGGACGAACTCGACGTGCTGTTCATCACCGGGGACGCCTATATCGACCACCCGGCGTTCGGCACGGCGCTGCTGGCCCGCCTGCTCGAAGCCGAAGGGTTGCGGATCGGCGTACTTGCGCAACCGGACTGGCGTGATCCTGACGCCTTCAGGGTCATGGGACGGCCGCGCCTGTTTGCCGCAATCTCTGCCGGCGCCATGGATTCGATGGTCAATCATTATACCGCTGCCAAAAAGGTGCGAAACGACGATGCCTACACCCCGGGCGGGCGCGCCGGCGCCCGGCCGAACCGCGCGGTCATCGCCTATACAGCCGCCGTTAAGGGCGCCTTCAAGGGGCTGCCGACGGTGATCGGCGGGATCGAGGCGAGCCTGCGACGGCTCGCTCACTACGATTACTGGGACAACAAAGTCAGACGTTCGGTGCTGGTCGACAGCAAGGCCGACCTGCTCCTCTTCGGTATGGCCGAATCCGCCTTGATCTCCCTGGCCGGACGGATGTCGGCAGGAGAACCGATCGGGGGCATTACCGACCTTCGCGGCTCCGCCTGCCTGACCACAAACCGTGCGGGCGCTCCCGTCGAGCTCCCCTCCTTCGAAGAGGTCGCACGCAGTACCGACGCCTACAATTGCGCCTTCAAACTGGCCGCCGAGCAGTCCAACCCCTTCAGTGGCAAGCCCCTGCTCCAGCCCCACGGCGATCGGTTGCTTCTGGTCAATCCCCCGGCCATGCCGCTCGACGAAGCCCAGCTCGACCGCATCTATGCTCTGCCCTTCACCAAGCTCCCGCATCCGTCGTATCACGAACCGATTCCAGCCTACGAGCAGATCCGCTTCTCCATCACCAGTCACCGCGGCTGCTGCGGCGGCTGCGCCTTCTGTGCCATCACCCATCACCAGGGGAAGACGATCCAGTCACGTTCGACGCAGTCGGTTGCCGATGAGCTTGACCGACTGACACACCATCCTGAGTTCCGCGGGACGATCACCGATGTCGGCGGACCGACGGCAAACATGTTCGGCATGCGCTGCAGCGACCCGCATGCACAGGCGGTCTGCCGTCGCGAGAGCTGCCTCTATCCGCAGATCTGTAAACACCTCGACACCCGTGATGAGCGTGCCGTCGCCCTGTTGCGCAGACTGCGCAAGCATCCGGCCGTCAAGCACCTGTTCGTCGCCTCGGGGATCCGCTTCGACCTGCTAAACCGGCAACCGGACTATTTTGCCGAGCTGATCGAACATCACGTCGGCGGGCTGCTCAAGGTGGCCCCCGAATCGAGCAGCCCGCAAGTCACGAAAATCATGCGCAAACCGGGGCCGCAGGTCTTCGAGCAGTTCCTGCAGCGCTTTCGCGAGCAGAGCCTGCGGCTGGACAAAAAACAGTCGGTGGTCCCCTACTTCATCAGCGCCCACCCTGGCTGCACCCTCGAAGATATGATCGAGGTTGCTCTCTTCCTGCAGGAGCACAACCTGCGCGTCGAGCAGGTCCAGGAGTTCACACCGACCCCGGGCAGCCTGGCCACCTGTATCTACCATACCGGGCGCGATCCTTTTACTGGAGAAACGGTGCACGTGCCCCGCGATGCAATTGAGCGGCGTCTGCAGAAAGCTCTCCTGCTCTGGCACCTGCCCGAGAATCGCGGCGATGTCGTCGAAGCGCTGAGAAGATGCCATCGCCAGGAATTGGCCGACCGTTTGACCGGACCAGTCGAGCGCCCCGGCGGCAAATCGGCGCAAAACTCCAGGGCACAGACAAAGCGCAACAAGAAAAGATAACGCGCCGACCAACTACCGGGGGCAACCCGCGGCCGGCAGTGTTGGCTTTTCCCTGCCATGCCGTTATGATGGATCAAACACTGCACATGAAAGAGATTCGCTATGGAACGTCTGCTTGATGAGATCGAGGTCCGGGTGCTGGGCTGCCTGGTCGAAAAAGACTTGGCGACCCCCGAATACTATCCGCTGACCCTCAATGCCCTGACCAACGCCTGCAACCAGAAATCGAATCGCGATCCGGTCATGCTGCTGGAAGAGACCGACGTAGTCCGGGCCCTCGACAGCCTGCGAAGGAAACAGTTCGCCCACCAGTCTGCAGAAGGGGTACGAGCTGCCAAGTACTGCCATAACCTCGAGGGACAGCTGCGGTTGGACCCCGAAGAGTTGGCGATTCTCGCGGAGCTGCTGCTGCGTGGCCCGCAAACCGTCGGCGAACTGCGCAACCGCAGCGAGCGCATGTGCCCGGCAGGCGATCTCCAGGCGGTGGAAGAGCTGCTGCAGAACCTGCTGGAGCGGGA
>Ga0316195_10000369_pt1 | contig 17428 bp, 14 predicted proteins | sample Phised1_MG_FD_204937 | JGI IMG/M metagenome (GOLD analysis project Ga0316195, IMG submission 204937) | Coastal sediment microbial communities from Maine, United States - Phippsburg sediment 1 | ecosystem: Environmental > Aquatic > Marine > Coastal > Sediment | place: USA: Maine | collected...
CGCCATGGCCATCGCGACGTGACTTGCGACGCGACGCAGGAAGATCGGCCGCGGCAGAAGCGGCTGGTGTCTGGCTTCGTAGAGGATGCGCCGGACTAGACCATCATCTGGCGCAAGCGTCAATCGACGCGATGAATGCCCGACCACCGACATCAGCAGCGTTCAACGGCCCGGCGCAGACTGCCATTTCGGCCGCAGCGACGGATCGAGCTGCCACAGTTGCCGATCGTGGACCCGGGCCAGCAGTACCTGCGCGAGAATGGCGCCGCAGCCCGCGAGGAACATGTCCCACTGCGTGTCCCACACGTCGCCCTGCGTGCCGAGGAACGCGCCGGCCGCATCGCCACCCGCGATCGCCGCCCACCATTCCGTGAATTCGTAGCAGGCGCTGACGCCCAGGATGCTGAGCGCGATCAGCGCAAACAGCCACTTGCCCGGGCGCAGCGGCGACGTGCGCAGCAGCAACTCGCGCGCCACGATTGCCGGGCCGAATCCCTGCATGAGGTGGCCAATGCGGTCGTAGTGATTGCGCGTGAAGCCGAACACGTCCTGCATCCAGTCACCGAGCGGCGTCAGCGCATACGTGTAGTGCCCGCCGTACATCAGGATCAGGCAGTGAACGGCAATCAGCACGTAGACGAGCGGCGTGAGCGGAAAGCGACGCGCAGTCCAGGCCAGCAGCGGCATGGCGATGAGCACCGGGACCACTTCCAGCACCCACGTCAGGCGATCGTACGGCCTGACACCGGACCAGACGAGCCCGAGTGCGACGATGGCCAGCAGCGTGAGCGGCAAGCGAAGATCAGGACTGGTCTCGTTCACCGGGCAGGCTCCGTCATTGCCGCTGTCGTTAGGTTATATGACCCGGCGTCGAGGAACTCCTCGATCAGGCGCGCCACCGCCGCAGGCTGGTCGTGATGCACCATGTGGCCCGCGGCAGCGACGATCCGCGGCTCCAGTTGCGGTACCAGACGACGCACATTCTCAGGAGCGCCGGCGCCCTGCAGCCGCTCCAGGAAGTCAGATTCCCCGCCCGCAACATACAGCAGTGGTGCGCGCACCTCGGCCCAGCACGCTTCGACTTCTGCGCGCCGGTACAGGATCGGATTGACACGCTTGTGCGCCGGGTCGAAGCGTGGACGGACGCGGCCGTCCGGCAGCGCTTCGCTCCATGCGCGCGCAACGAAATCGGCGCGCTCGGCCGACAGTCGCGGATTTCGTTTGCGCAGCACGCCGGCGAACACGTCGAGGCTCGGGAACACCGTGGCCGGTTCCGGATCACGCCATTGGTCGAGCCAGTCGCGGTAGCGGCCAGGCGCGAGTTGCGGCGGCGCACCGGGCAGGCCGAAGCCTTCGAGGGTCACGAGACGATGCACACGCCCGGGCCTGAGTCCCGCGTAGATCATCGCAACGTTGCCACCCATGCTGTGGCCGACGAGATCGACCGGCGTGCCGGGCGCGAGCCAATCGAGCATGGCGTCGAGGTCGGCAAAATACTCGGGAAACCAGTAGCCGTGGGGATTCCAGCCGGAGCGGCCAAAGCCGCGCCAGTCGGGCGCGACCAGGCTCCGGGCCGGGGCGATTTCGTCGGCGACGAACTGGAAGGTCGCGCCGCAATCCATGAAGCCGTGCAGCAGCACGATCGGCGGTGCATCGGACTGGGTACCCGCCCAACGGGTGAAGTGATGCGGCAGCCCGCGGATGTCACGGCGCAGGGATTCAGGCAGGCGACGGGGCAGGTAGTGAGCGCTCATGGGCGCTCATACTGCATCAACCCTGCGACGAAAATCCGGCCTGCGGAACGGTGCTGGAATCGCGAGGCCGCGACCGCAGGCGCGCCGGCGGGATTGAGTGCAGACCGGTGTTCGCAACAGAATGGCGGTTTCGGCCCGGTTCATCCGGGCATCCCCCGCCGACGCCCGGACCATGCCCAAACTGCTCGTCTTTCAACACGTTGCCTCGGAACCGCTCGGCCACCTCGATCCGCTGCTGCGCGCATCCGGCTGCCGCATCCGCTACGTGAATTTCGGCCGTGAACCGGGCGCGCAGCCGGACATGCGACGATACGACGGGCTGGTGGTGCTCGGCGGCCCGATGAACGTCGACCAGCTCGACACGTTTCCGCACCTGCAGACCGAGGTCGCGTTGATCCGCGAGGCGGTGAATGCGCAGAAACCTGTGCTCGGCATCTGCCTCGGTGGCCAGTTGCTGGCCGCGGCCATGGGTGGTCGAGTGCGGCCGAGCGCCGTCCCCGAGATCGGCTGGTACCGCCTGCATACGCGTCCGCGCGCCCACGGCGACCGGCTGTTCCGCCATTTTGAGCGGACGCCGCGGTATGTCTTCCAATGGCACGCATACAAATTCGAGCCACCGCCGGAGGCGGTGCCGCTGGCGTGGACGCGCAGCTGCCGGCAACAGGCCTATCGACTGGGCGATCACGCGTGGGGGCTGCAGTTTCACCTCGAAGCCGATGCCGCCCTGATCAATCGCTGGCTGCAGCTGCCGAGCGGGCGCAGCGAGATCGAGCGCCACTGGAGCCCTGCGCGCATCGCGCGGATACAGGCCGCAACGCATCGACATCTCCCGGTCGCCCGGCCGCTCAGCGAGCGGGTATTCGGGGAATTCATCCAGCTGTTCTCGCCGCGCCGTTACGCGCACCTGCCCTCGCGCTGACGTGCGGCTCGGGCCGCCGTTGCCAGCGACCGCGACGCCCCAGCTTCGCCGAACCGGCCGTCGGAGGTCAGTCGCCGAGGAACATGCGGTAAGCAGGGTTGCGGGTTTCTTCGGTGTAGGCATAACCGAGTTCGCCGAGATACCCGGCGAATCGCTGCGCATCCTCCGGCGCAACCTGCACACCCGCGAGCACGCGCCCGTAATCGGAGCCGTGGTTGCGGTAGTGGAACAGGCTGATGTTCCAGTGCGCGCCCACCGCCTCGAGAAAGCGCAGCAGTGCGCCCGGGCGTTCCGGGAATTCGAAACGGAACAGGCGCTCGTGCTGCAGTCCGTGCGCATGGCCGCCCACCATGTAGCGCACGTGCAGCTTGGCCATCTCGTCGTCGCTCATGTCGATGACGCGGTAGCCCGCATCGGCCACCAGCGCCAATAACGCCTCCTTCTCGCGCCGGCCTTCGGCAAGTGAAACGCCGGCAAAAATACGGGCCGAGCGCGCGTCGTCGTAACGGTAGTTGAACTCGGTGACGCTGCGGCGGCCGAGCAGGCGGCAGAACCGCAGGAAGCTGCCGGGTTCCTCGGGAATCTCCACCGCCAGCAGGGCTTCGCGCTGCGCGCCGATATCAGCCCGCTCGGCGATGTGTCGCAGGCGGTCGAAGTTGACGTTGGCGCCGCAATTGAGCGAGACCAGCGTCTGGCCCGTGCATTGCTCGCGCGCGACGTAGCGCTTGATGCCGGCGACCGCGAGCGCGCCCGCGGGCTCGGCGATCGTGCGATTGTCCTCGAAGATGTCCTGGATCGCGGCGCAGATCTCGTCGGTGGTGACCAGCAGCACCTCGTCGACGTACTTGCGGGCGAGACGGAACGTCTCCTCGCCGACGCGACGTACGGCCACGCCGTCGGCAAAGATGCCGACACGGTCGAGCGTGACGCGCTCACCGGCGCGCAGTGAATCGTGCATGCTCGCCGCGTCCTCGGGCTCGACGCCGACGATGCGCACCTGCGGATAGAGCGACTTCACGTACGTCGCAATGCCGGCGATCAGCCCGCCGCCGCCGATCGGCACGAAGATCGCGTGTGGCGGCGCAGAACATTGCCGCAGGATTTCCATGCCGATCGTGCCCTGGCCGGCGATCACGTCGGGGTCATCGAATGGATGGATGAAGGTGAGCCCGCGTTCGCGCGCCACACCCATGGCGTGCTCGAAAGCGTGATCGAAATCGTCGCCCTCGAGCACCACTTCGCCGCCGAGGTCGAGCACCGCCTGCACCTTGATGTGCGGCGTCGTCCGCGGCATCACGATGACGGCGACGACGCCACGCCGCTGCGCCGCGAGCGCGACGCCCTGCGCGTGATTGCCGGCCGAAGCGCAGATCACGCCGCGCGCCGCCGTGGCGTCGTCGAGCGTGGAGATCTTGTTGTAGGCGCCACGGAGCTTGAACGAAAAGACCGGCTGCAGGTCTTCCCGCTTGAACAGCACGTCGTTGCCGAGGCGCCGGCTCAGCCGCCGGGCCGGTTCGAGCGGGGATTCGATGGCGACGTCGTAGACGCGCGCCTTCAGGATGCGTTCGATGTAACTTTCTTGCATGGCCATGGCTCGCGGGATCACCTCGTACGTTACCATCCTTCGACCCCGGAACCCGCCCTTCGCCACCAGCGACCAACCCCACGTGCGCATCGAACTGATCATGACCGTGCTCGCCGGATTCGCGGGTGGCCTTGCGGGCGCGCTCTGGGCCGGCATCGTCTCGTCGGCGCTGCTGGCCCGGCGGCCCGAATTGAGTGCCGCAGGCTGGCGCCCGGACACCGCGTGGCGCGTGCTGCACACGGCAGCGCTCTATGGTCTGTGCGGCGCAGCGGCGGGGCTCCTGTTCTGGCTGGGCTGGGGCCTGGTCGCGTTCACGAGCACGCCCTGGCTTGCCGTCGGCGCGACGTACGGCGTATTGCTGTGGGTCGCCACCGCGCTGCCGGCGCTGACCCTGCTTGCGCTGCGGGTGCCCGCGTTGCGGGCCGCCGGCGTCGTGATGGCGATCGAGGCGCTGGTCGCAGCGGTCTCGGTCGGCCTCCTTTGCGCATTTGCCTGGCACCGCGTGGCGTAGAATCACGGCTCTCTTGTTCGACCCATTGCCAGGGGAATTCGCATGCAGATGATCCACCGGGCGGCGCTCGGCCTCGCCCTGCTGCTCGCCGGGACCGGGGCGCATGCACTGACGGCAACGGAACTCGTCGCCAGGAACATCGAGGCCAAGGGCGGTGCCGCAGCGCTGCAAGCCGTGAAATCGCTGCGTCGCGAGGGCCGGCTCATCGCCAACGGCGGGCGGTTCGTGTTCGAGTTGCGCGAGACCAAGCAGCGGCCCGACTCGATCCGCACCGAAATCAGCATGCAGGGCCTGGCGCAGGTCCAGTCGTACGACGGCAAGGAGGGCTGGCGCATCGACCCGTTCGGCGGCCGCAAGGACCCCGAGCGCATGCCGGCCGATGACGTCAGGGAATACGCCGAGGACGCCACCATCGACGGCGTGCTGCCCGATGCGGCCGCCGCTGGCAGCGTGATCGAGTACCTCGGCACCGAGGATATCGACGGTACACCGGCGCACAAGCTCAAGGTGGTGCGCAAGGACGGCGGCCTGCAGTACGTCTACCTCGACCCCGATTACTTCCTCGAGATCCGCGTCGAAAGCCAGCGGGTCGTGCGCGGCGTGAAGCGCACGTCGGTCACCGACTACGGCAATTACGAGAAAGTCGGCGGCGTATTCTGGCCGCTCTCGATCGAGTCAGGCACCAAGGGCGGACGCGAGCCCGACAAGTACGAATACCAGTCGGCGGTCGTGAACCCGGAGATCGCTCCGGACTATTTCGCGTTCCCCGCAGCCGCGCAGAAGTAGGGGAATGCCGACCATGAACATCCTGCGTGCCTCCCTGCTCGCCGCGGCACTGGTGCCGTCTGCACTCTTCGCCGCCGTACCCGCGAAGCCGGCGGCGCCTGCCTTCGACTCGTCGATCATCTCCGGTCTCGGCGCGCGCAACATCGGATCCGCGACGATGAGCGGGCGCATCGCTTCGCTCGATGCAGTGACGCTGCCGGACGGCAAGCTGGCACTGTGGGTCGGAGCCGCGAGCGGTGGCATCTGGAAGTCGCTCGACGGCGGCACCACGTTCACGCCGGTGTTCGATGACCAGCCCGTGCAGTCGATCGGCGCGGTCGAGATCGACAAGCGCAACCCCGAGACCGTCTGGGTCGGCACCGGCGAAGCCTGGACGCGCAACAGCGTTTCCATCGGCAATGGCATCTACAAGACGAGCGACGGCGGCGACACCTGGCAGCACATGGGGCTCGACGGCTCGGAGCGCATCGCCGACATCCGCATCGATCCGCGCGCCAGCGACACCGTGTACGCCTGCGTGACGGGGCGCCTGTGGAGCGATTCGCTCGAACGCGGCGTCTACAAGACCAGCGACGGCGGCAGGACCTGGCAGCAGGTGCTGAAAGCGCCGAACGCAGCGACCGGCTGCGCCAGCCTGAGCATGGACGAAAAGAACCCGGACGTGCTGTTCGCCGCGCTGTGGGAGTTCCGTCGCAAGGGCTGGACGTTCCGCTCCGGCGGCGAATCGCCCACGGCGCCCTCAGCCAGCGCGCTGATGGTCACGCGTGACGGTGGCCGCACCTGGAACGAGGTGACGCCCGGGAGCAACAAGGGTTTCGCGCAGAAGCCATACGGCCGCATCGCCGTCAGCGTCGCGCCGAGCGATTCGAGGCGTGTCTATGCATTCGTCGAGTCGCCGCAGAGCGCGCTGTACGTCAGCGACGACGGCGGCGCTACCTGGGAAGCGCGCGATCGCAGCCAGTGGATGGTCTGGCGGCCGTTCTACTTTGCGCGCATGACGGTCGACCCGAACAATGCCGACCGTGTCTTCAAGGATGATGGCGCGCTGATCCTGTCGGAAGACGCGGGCCGCAGCTTCAGCGTCGTCGGCGGGTTCAGCGGTGCGCACGGGGACTTGCACGACGTCTGGGTGAACCCCGGGAACCCGAAGCACGTGATCGCGGGCGACGACGGCGGCCTGTGGCAGAGCCATGACGGCGGCAGCAAGTGGTGGAAGGGCGAGAACCTGCCGATCTCGCAGTTCTATCACGTGAGCGTCGACGACGAGGATCCGTACCACGTCTATGGCGGCCTGCAGGACAACAGCAGCTGGATGGGCGATTCGGCCTATCCGGGCGGCATCACCAACGGCCGCTGGGAAAACATGTACGGCGGCGACGGCTTCTGGATGTTCTCCGACCCCGCCGATCCCGATTACCTCTACACGGAATACCAGGGCGGCGCCGTCGCGCGCGTGAACAAGCACACGCACGAGACGCGCGACATCCAGCCCAAGGCGCGCGCCGGCGAGAAGCTGCGCTTCAACTGGAACACGCCCCTGCACCTTTCCCCCAACGAGAAGGGAACGCTCTACATGGGGTCGCAGTTCCTGTTCCGCACGCGCGACCAGGGCCAGACCTGGGACCGCATCTCTCCCGACCTCACGACGAACGATCCGCAGAAGCAGCGCCAGGAGGAAACCGGAGGCGTAACGGTCGACAATTCCGCCGCGGAAATGCACACGACGATTTACTCGATCAGCGAGTCGCCGAAGGCGGCGGGCACGATCTGGGTCGGAACCGACGACGGCAACGTGCAGCTCACGCGCGACGCCGGCAGCAGCTGGACCAACGTCACCGGTAACCTCAAGGGCTTGCCGCAGGCTTCGTGGGTGAGCTGGGTCGAGGCGAGCCGGCACGACGCGGCCACCGCTTACGCGACGTTCGACCGTCACACCTTCGGCGATCACGACCCCTGGCTCTACGTCACGCACGACTACGGCAGGAGCTGGCAGCCGCTGGTCACGCCGAAGGACGCCCGTGGCATCCGCGGCTACGCTCACGTCATCAAGGAAGACGTGCAGCAGCCGGGACTGCTGTTCCTCGGCACGGAATTCGGCCTCTGGGTCTCGATCGACGGCGGCCAGTCGTGGGCGGAGTTCAAGGGCGGGAAGTTCCCCGCGGTCGCGGTCCGCGACCTCGTCATCCAGCCGCGCGACAACGACCTCGTCATCGCCACGCACGGCCGCGGTATCTGGATCGTCGACGACATCACGCCGTTGCGCGCATTGAGCACCGACCTGATGACGCGGGAAGCGGCATTCATCGCGGCGCGGCCGGTGCAGCAACGCATCCAGGCCTCGGGTGGCTGGTCCGAGGGCGCGGCGCGGTTCACCGGCAAGAACCCGCCGGGCGGCGCAGTGATCACGTACTACCAGCGTACGCGTCACCTGTTCGGTCCACTCAAGCTCGAGATCCTCGATTCGACCGGTCGCGTCGTCGACGAACTGCCGGCCAGCAAGCGCCGCGGCCTGAACCGGGTCGAGTGGTCGATGCGCGAGAAGCCACCGCGTGTGCCGCCGGCCGTGCAGCTTGCGTTCGCGGGCACGCAGGGTCCGCGCGTGCTGCCCGGCACCTACACTGCACGCATGACCAAGGGTGGCCAGGTGTACGAACAGAAATTCGACGTCGGTCTCGACCGGCGCGTGACGTTCACCATGGCGCAGCGCAAGCAGCAATACGACGCGGCCATGCGCGTCCGCCAGCTGTTCGGCGAGGAAACGGCCGTGCTCGAGCGCATCCAGGCGTTGCGGGCGGGAGTCGCGGCGGCGAGCGGCAACGCGGCGGTCGATGCCGCGACCAGGGCGAAGCTCGCGGCGTTCGACGCGAGGGCCGACGAATTGCGCAAGCTAATCGTGGCCACCACTGAAGGCGGCGCCATCACGGGCGAGGAGCGGCTGCGCGAGCACACCGACCAGCTCTACGGCGCCCTCATCGGTTATGAAGGCGCGCCGGCCGCTTACCAGCTGGAGCGCATCGACGTGCTGGAGGCCGAGCTCGCCGACATCGAACAGCAGTTCGAGGGATTGCTGTCCGCGGAACTGCCGGGCGTGAACCGGGCGCTGCAGGCGGTGGGCCAGCCACCGATCGCCGTGCCGCCGAAAGTGCCGGCGGTGGCGGATGCCGGGATCAGCTCGGCGAACGCGCACTGGCTCGCGACGCGCACGCGCGAGGACAGGAAGGCGCTGTTCCACAGCCTGCCGCAGGAGGCGATCAGCTTCTGAGCAACGACGGCGCAGGGGCCGCCCGGATGGCCCGTGCGATGGGCTCGCCAGGGTCCAGGCGCGGTGCCCGCCAGGGGTCCGTCAGCGAGTTCTCAGTCGGGAACCAAGTCGGCTCCTGAGGGTCCCTGTGAGACGAGCCCGCTCGTCGCTTGCGGGCCATCGCGCGGCATACGGCCAGGGCTTCTTGTACTGTAGTCATCGCACCTGCACTCGGCCCAAGATGCTTCTCCCGGATCGGACCTTGAACGCGCGCCTGCTCCCGCTGCTCTTGCTCCTGGCCGGCACCGGCTGCACGGTCGGACCGGAGCCGCGAGTCCCCACCCCCGAGTCGATCGGGGTGCCCCGCGAATTTCGGGGTTCCGCGGCGCAACCGGACTCGACCCATGCGCTGGTCGCAGACTGGTGGAGTACCTTCGACGATCCGGTGCTCTCAAGTCTCGTCGAGCAGGCACTCGCCGCCAACACGAACATCGATGCGGCGGGCGCCAGGGTCCGGCAGGCCCGGGCGGCGCTCAAGAGCGCTCGCGCGGGATGGTGGCCGACGCTCGATTTCGGCACGTCCGCGTCGCGGCTCATGGGCGTCGGTCCGGACGCGCAGGTACCGGATCGAACGACCTACGACGCCGGCTTCGACGCCCGCTACGAAGTCGACTTGTTCGGCGGACAACGCCGGGCGGTGCAGGCGTCCACGGCCGACCTCGCGGCAGTCGAGGCGAAGCTGCACTCGACGCAACTTACCGTCGCGGCCGAGGTCGCGCTCAACTACGTGGATGCCCGGCTCGCGCAACGCCAGCTGGCCATCGCAGGTGCGAACCTGAGTTCCCAGGACGAGACCTTGCAGATCGTCCAGTGGCGCGTGCAGGCCGGGCTCGTCGGCGCGCTCGATCTCGAGCAGGCGCGCCAGCTGCGTGCGCAGACCGCCGCGACCGTCCCGCTGCGCGAGCAGGCGTTGTCATCGGCATTGAACAGGCTCTCGGTGCTGACCGGGTCCGCCCCGGGAACCGTCGATGAGATGTTCAATCCCGTGACTCCAATCCCGCTGGTCGTCGCGGCTGATATTTCGGTCCCGGCCGAAATGCTGCGGCGACGCCCGGACGTGACCGCCGCCGAACGCACGCTGGTCGCCGAGACCGCGCGCATCGGTGTGCGTGAGGCCGACCTGTATCCCTCGCTGGGACTGTCGGGCTCGCTCGGCGGCAACACGTCGAACTGGGGCGATCTTACGAACGCATCCTTCAGTCGCCTCGCAGCCGGACTGACCGCGCCGATCTTCCAGGGTGGCCGACTGCGCGCGGCCGTGGAGCAACAGCGTGCCGCGGCGATTGGGTCGCTCGCCGTGTACCGCGACACCGTGCTGGTGGCGCTCGAAGAATCCGAGAACGCGCTGGTCGCGATTTCCGTGACCGAGCAGCGTGAGCGTGAACTCGCCGTCGCCGAGGAAGCGGCACGCAACGCAGCCGTCCTGGCGCGCAGCCAGTACCAGGCCGGTATCATCGATTTCTACAGCCTGCTCGAATCGGAGCGCAGCGTGCTCACGACCGAGACCAGCCGCGCGGCCGCCCGCGCCGACCGGGCCGCGGCGGCCGTGCAGCTCTACAAGGCGCTCGGCGGCGGTTGGGAGAACGCGCCCGCCCCGCGCTCGCTGACCTCTACATTTCCGTGAAGGACCCAATGGAACCGCAGGCAAGCCCCAGTCCGGAGCGTTCGACGCTCGACGAGTTTCTGGGCCGGCAGCCGCCCTCGCAGCGCATGCAACGGCTGCGCAAAGCAGCGCCCGTCATCGGGTTGCTGCTCCTGGCGGGTCTTGCCGCCCTGTATTTCACGGGACGCAAGAGCGACCAGCCGAGCTACTCAACCACGCCCGTGCAACGCGGCGACCTGCGCGTCACGGTCTCGGCCACCGGCAACCTGCAGCCGACCAACGAAGTCGAGGTGGGCTCGGAACTGTCGGGCCTCGTGACGGAAGTGAACGTCGACAACAACGACCAGGTGAAAAGGGGCCAGGTCCTGGCGCGGATCGACACTGCGCGACTGCAGGACACGATCGCGCAGAGCCGCGCGTCGCTGCAGTCCGCGATCGCCAACGTCGCGCAGGCCGAAGCCACGGCGCAACAGACCAGGGCATCGCTCGCGCGACTCGAGGAAGTGCACACGCTTTCCGGCGGCAAGGTGCCGTCGGTCGCGGAACTCGACACCGGCAGGGCAGAGTACGCGCGAGCGGTCGCGGGTGTGCGGACCGCGGAAGCCGGCGTCGCGCGGGCTCGAGCGCAGCTTTCGTCGGACCAGACGCAGTTTTCCAAGGCCCTCATCCTCTCGCCGGTCACGGGCGTCGTGCTCTCGCGCCAGATCGATCCCGGCCAGACCGTGGCGGCCTCGTTCAATGCGCCCCTGCTGTTCCTGATCGCCGAGGACCTGAGCGTCATGCGGCTCGAGGTCAAGGTGGATGAAGCGGACGTGGGCCAGGTCGCCGCCGGGCAGTCGGCCACGTTCCAGGTGGATGCCTTCCCGGGACGTACGTTTCCCGCGCGGGTCGAACGTGTCGACGTCGGCGCGAATGCCAGCTCCGGTTCGAAAACTTCGAGCAGCTCATCCAGCACCGTGGTTGCCTACACGGCCGTGCTCACGGTGGACAACAAGGATGGGACGCTGCGCCCCGGCATGACGGCCACCGCCGAGATCGTCGTGAGCGAGAAGCAAGGCGTGCTGCTCGTACCCAATGCCGCATTGCGTTTCTCGCCCGACGCCACCGCGGCAAGCGGTGAGCGCGGTGGCGTCACCAGGGTATTGTTGCCGTCACGGCCGCGCGGGACCGCGGGCGACAAGACTCGCGAGGTCAAGATCGGGCGCGGCAGCGCCCAGACAGTCTACGTGCCCGGTGCCAACGGCGAGCCGCAAGCCGTGGCGGTCACCACGGGCGATACCAATGGCACGCTGACGGAGATCACGGGAGACTCGCTGCATGAAGGAACCGTGGTGATCACCGGACAGCTCGCAGGGCCCGGCGCCGGTGGCCGATGACCCGGCCGCCGCGCGCACCGACCGGGGCACCCCCCTGATCCAGCTGCGCGGCGTAACCAAGACCTTCGGCTCGGGCGCGGCCAGCTTCCAGGCTTTGCGCGGCGTGGATTTCGATGTTGCGACTGGCGACTTCGTCGCGATCATGGGGCCGTCGGGATCCGGCAAGTCGACGATGATGAATATCCTCGGCTGCCTCGACGTGCCGACAGCAGGCGAGTTCCTGTTCAGGGGCTTTCACGTCGAAAAGCTGAGCCGCGACGACCGCGCGCTGCTGCGTCGCCGCTACCTCGGTTTCGTGTTCCAGGGCTTCAACCTGCTCGCGCGCACCAACGCGCTCGAAAATGTCGAGCTGCCGCTGCTCTACCGTGGCGAGAAGCCGCGCGCGCGCCGGGAAGCGGCAATGAATGCTCTGGCACAGGTGGGACTGGCCGACTGGTGGGACCACACACCCGCCGAGCTTTCCGGAGGCCAGCAACAGCGCGTGGCCATCGCCCGGGCGATCGTCACTTCACCGCAGGTGCTGCTTGCCGACGAGCCGACCGGCAACCTCGACACGGCGCGCTCGCTCGAGATCATGGACCTGCTGACCCGCTTCAATCGAAGCGGAATCACCATCCTCATGGTGACCCACGAGGCAGAGATGGCCGCGTACGCGCGCACGGTTGCGCACGTTCGCGACGGACTCGTGGACCAGGTCGAGGTGCGCGCAACATGAGCATGCTCGGGCCTACGCTGGTGCTCGCCCTGCGGGAAATCCGGCGTCACGTGTTGCGCTCGTTCCTGACCGTGCTCGGCATCGTGATCGGCGTCGCGGCCGTCGTGACGATGGTCACGCTCGGTAAAGGGGCGACCGCGGCGGTACGCGAGCAGATCTCCGGACTGGGCGTGAACATTCTGCAGATCCGCCCGGGACAGGGTTTCGGTCGCGGCGGCGGTGGCCCGGCGCCCGCGGAATTCGACATGGATGACGTCGCGGCCATCCGCGACCAGGTCGCCGGTGTGGTCGTGGTCGCCCCGCTCTCGCAGTCGTCGGGGACGGCCGTGCGCAATGCCGCCAACTGGTCGACGACCGTCAACGGCACGACCTCCGACTACTTCACGGCACAGCAATGGGACACTGCCTCCGGACGCACGTTCACGGCTGCCGAAGAACAGGCAGGCAAGGCGGTGTGCGTGATCGGGTCGACGGTGCAGCGCAACCTGTTCGGCGGAGAAGATCCGCTGGGGCAACGCTTCCGCCTGCGCGGGCTGTCGTGCGAGGTGATCGGCACGCTCGCGACGCGCGGCCAGGGCGGCTTCGGCAATGACCAGGACGACGTCGTGCTGATGCCGATCAAGACCGTGCAGCGGCGCATGACCGGCAACCGCAACATCCGACTGATGATGGTGAAGGTCGACCCGGCCTACGACGTGGCGGCCGTGACGGCCTCGATCCAGTCGTTACTGCGCGAACGCCGCAACATCCGTGGCGCGAAGCAGGACGATTTCAACATCTTCGACACGGCGCAGATCTCGGAGACACTGCAGGGAACCACGCGCATCCTCACGTCACTGCTGGGCGCCGTCGCAGCGGTCAGCCTGCTTGTCGGCGGCATCGGCATCATGAACATCATGCTGGTGTCCGTTACCGAGCGGACGCGCGAGATCGGAATCCGGCTCGCCATCGGTGCCGTCGGGCGCGAGGTGCTGCTGCAGTTCCTGGTGGAAGCCGTCGTGCTGGCCTGCCTCGGTGGAGTCATCGGCCTGCTGCTGGCCCTGCTCGCAAGCTGGGCGCTGGCGCCGATGTTGCAGGTGCCGTTCCTGTTCGACGTTCGTATCAACGTCCTCGCCTTCGCATTTTCGGCGTTGATCGGCGTGATCTTCGGCTATTTCCCGGCACGCCAGGCTGCGCAACTCAACCCGATCGAAGCGCTGCGGCACGAATGACCGGGTACCGGGCAGCTGCCGGCGCCGTGTGCGACCCGGGACCCGGACCGCTCACGCGCTCACCATCGACTTACCGCGCTAGCGATCGAGGAAGTCGCGCGCCAGCCGCACAACCTCCTCGGCGTCCGCGTCGAGCACGTTGCCCGCGGGATGGGAAAGCTCGACGCGGCGCGCCTCGCGCAGCAGCGATTCGGTGCGACCCGTCGACTCCCAGAACTCGTCACGCGCGCGCAGGATCATCACCGGCAGCTTGAGCAGCGGCAGGCGTTCGCCGACCTGGTAGCTGCCATCCGACGATGGCACGCCGATCAGGATCAATCGGCGCACCTGCTCGGGCCTGGCAAGCGCGAGCTCGATGGCTGCCAGCGCACCAGCCTGGTAACCGATCACGTCCACCTGCTTGAGCCGCAGCGAGTCGATCAGGTCGACGAACGCGGCGGCGTGATCAGCCACGGCTGGCGCATGCTCAGGTGCGTCGGACTCGCCTGAACCCGGCAGGTCCGGGGCGTAGACACTGCGGTCACGGCCCAGGTCGCGCAGCAGCGGGCGGAACGCCCGGCCCGTCTGGTTGGGCGGGGCGACGCACAGCAGCGGTGTCAATTCGTCGAAACCGCCGCTGGAGGGAAACGACGTGTGCAAGTGCAATTGCCCGAAACGGCAGTCGACGTACATCTTGCGCAGGTGGATGGTCACGGGTGGGGAACTCCTGCTCGAAAGTGCGGCGCTGCGGGCGATCGTGCGGGCGGAAATGCGGGTCACTGGCTGATCCTCGGTGGGCAAGCGGCGTTCGTGCGATGCATTCTCCGCGCGCCCAGCCTGCCTCACGTTGATTCAGCTCTCACTCCAGCCGCGATCGGCATGACTTAATGCTGCACCGGGCATGCAGCGCGCGTCCACCGCAATGGAAGCGAAATTATGTCGCGTCGCGTTCACGCCGTGTCGAGGTACCACTCGTAGTCGCGGTCGCTCACCAGCGCGCCGAATTTTTCGGCCTCCTGGCGCTTGATCGCGAGGAAGACATCGAGGAAGCCCGAGCCCAGCGTGTCACGCAGGAACGCCGAGGACGCGGCGGTCTCGAGCGCGACGTGCCATTGCGTAGGCAGCGTGCCCTGGGGCTCCCGGGCGTAGCCGTTGCCCTCCACCGGCGGCCCGGGATCGAGCCGCTGCTCGATGCCGTGCAACATGCCGCCGAGCACCAGCGCGGCGACGAGATACGGGTTCGCGTCTGCACCCGCCACGCGGTGCTCGACATGGCGGCTCGCCGGTGGTCCGGCCGGCACACGCAAGCTGACGGAACGGTTGTTGATACCCCAGCCGACGGCGACCGGCGCATAGCTCATTGACCGGAAACGGCGATACGAATTGGCGTTGGGCGCATAGATCGCCATGCCGTCCGCGAGCGTCGACTGCAGGCCGCCGATCGCGTGGCGCAACAGCGGACTGCCGGCGGGATCATCGGCGCCGCAGGCATTGTTGCCGCTGCGGTCGGCGAGACTTGCGTGCAGGTGCATTCCCGAGCCGGCCCGTTCCGCGAACGGCTTGGCCATGAAACACGCAAGGCGTCCATGTCGCGCGGCGACGCCGCGGACGGCGCGCTTGAACAGGATGGCCTCGTCGACCGCGCGCATTGCATCGGCCCGGTGTTCCAGCGTGATCTCGAACTGCCCGGGCGCGTACTCGGACATCAGCGTGCGCACGGGCAGTCCCAGCGCTTTCGCGGACGCATAGAGATCGTCGAACAGTGGCGACATGTCGTCGAGACGGCCGAGGCCATAGGCGTCGATGCGACCGCGGCGCTCGCCGCTCAGCATGCCGGCTGAAGGCGCCAGCCGACCAGTCGTGTCACGTTCGAGCAGGTAGAACTCGAGTTCGACGGCGACGACCGGTGTCAGGCCGGCGTCTTCGCAGCGCGCCACGACCCCGGCCAGCGCGTGGCGCGGATCGGCTTTCGACGGCGAGCCGTCGAGTTGGTACATCGTGCCGAGAACCTGCGCCGAGGGCCGACTGAGCCAGGGCGCACGAGCCAGTGATCCGGCAACCGGCCGACAGCACTGGTCGGCGTCGCCGACGTCCCAGACCAGCCCGGTGCCCGCGACGTCCTCGCCGGTGATGTCGAGACCGAGAATGGAGCCGGCGACGTTGCGGCCGCTGCCGTACAGCGCCGCGAGTTCTTCCCGCGCCACGTTCTTGCCGCGGCCCACGCCGCACGCATCGGTGATGACCAGCTGCACGGCCTCGATGTCGGGGTTTGCGTCGAGGAACGCCTGGGCTTGCGCAAGTGTGCCGACGCCGCGTGGCGTTGTGTTATTTGCATGCATGGTGGAGCGGGCCCTTCGGCATGCGGCCTTGCATGCATAGTGACGGATGCACTCGCGCAGTGGCAAGCTCACCGCCCTTCGCCGCATGCCCCTGGAGGGCTGGATGGCCGCCGCGTATTCGCTTGCCTGGGACGTGCCATTGCGCGACAGGAACACGTTTCACCTGGACGCCCGCGCCCGTTGCCTGGCGACCGTGCACGATGCGGCCGCGCTGCCTGCCCTGCTGGACGAGCCCGCACTGCAGAACCTGCCGCTGATGGTGCTTGGCGCAGGCAGCAACGTGCTGTTCGCCACCGGGCGGTTCGACGGTTGCCTGGTTCACCTGCAATGCCATTCGGCCCGCATCCTGGGCGACGACGGCGATCACGCGCTGGTGCAGGTCGATGCCGGGTTCGAATGGGACGCGCTGGTCGACTGGGCGCTCGACCAGGGCCTGCAGGGCCTGGAGAACCTTGCGTTGATTCCCGGCCAGGCGGGCGCCGCACCCATCCAGAACATCGGCGCCTACGGCGTCGAGGTCGGCAGGTTCATCGCGGCCGTGCACGTCTTTGACCGCCAGGCGGTCGCCTTCGACCGGCTGACGGCCGAGCGCTGCGGATTCGGTTATCGCGACAGCGTGTTCAAGCGCGAGCCCGATCGCCGGATCGTCACGGCTATCGAGTTGCGGCTGCCACGGTCCGGCGCGACGAATCTCTCGTACGCCGGGCTTAGCGAGGAACTTGCCGCGATGGGAGGACTGGAGCCGACGCCACGCCACGTGGCTGAGGCGGTGCGACGCATTCGCCGGCGCAAGCTGCCGGACCCTGCCGTCACGGGCAACGCCGGCAGCTTCTTCAAGAACCCGGTCGTCGCGCGTGCAATCGCTGTCGAACTGCAGTCGCGCTTCGCGGGTGTGCCCGTCTTCCCGGCGTCGACCGATGCCGAGCGCAAGCTCTCCGCGGCCTGGCTGATCGAACAGGCAGGATGGCGCGGTTGCAGGGACGGCGATGCCGCCGTGTCGGCTCAGCACGCCCTGGTGCTGGTCAACCTCGGCCAGGCCACCGGTCCGCAGTTGCTGGCGCTCGCGCAGCGCGTGGCAGCTTCGGTGCAGGAGAAATTCGGCGTCGCACTGGAGCCCGAACCGCGCATCGTCGGTGCGAAGTTCCGGCTATAGCGAGAGTTCGACGCGCAGGATCAGCACCAGCGCATCGGCGATGTCCGGGTTGGTGTCGGGATCGACGACGTACTGCACATCCGGCTGCAGCACGAGGTGCTCACCGAAGGGAATGCGCCAGGTGAGTTCACAGGCCAGCTCACCTGAAGTCACGGCGAAGCCTTCCGCCCGCATTGCATCCTGATATTCGCGGCCG
>Ga0316195_10000371_pt1 | contig 17391 bp, 11 predicted proteins | sample Phised1_MG_FD_204937 | JGI IMG/M metagenome (GOLD analysis project Ga0316195, IMG submission 204937) | Coastal sediment microbial communities from Maine, United States - Phippsburg sediment 1 | ecosystem: Environmental > Aquatic > Marine > Coastal > Sediment | place: USA: Maine | collected...
CTCTAATCGTGACACGGCGATGCCGAGGTCCTGGTTTTCCTCCAGGGCAATGCGGATCAGTTCCTGAAGCTGCGGATCGGCGAACAGATTCCACCACGGTGAATTCGCGAAGCTCTGGCCTTCCTGCACCGGTTGAACGTAGCGCTCCGGCGTGTCGATCTCCGGACGTTCGTAATCCGGCCCTAGCGCGCAGCCGCCAATCACGAGCAACAAGGGCAGAATGACAAACCCGCGACGCATCAAGACGGCACACTCGGCGCGGTGCGCCTGCTGATGAATTTCTCGACGAACACGAACATGGCCGGAATCACCAGGACACCGACGACCGTTGCCACCAGCATTCCGCTGAATACGGTCATACCCATGACTTTGCGCGCTTCCGCGCCGGCGCCTGTCGCGACGAGCAACGGCAGTACGCCAAGGATGAAAGAGAAGGCCGTCATGAGAATCGGACGAAACCGCGACCGCGCCGCATCCATGGCCGCCTGCACGGCATTTTTGCCGGCAATCATCTCCTGATTGGCGAACTCCACGATCAGGATGGCGTTCTTGGCCGCCATGCCGATCAGCATCACGAGGCCGATTTGCGCGAAGACGTTGTTGACGTAGCTTTCGCTGAACAACCGGGCGATCCACAGGCCGCCGACGGCGCCGAAAACCGCGATAGGCGTGCCGAGCAACACGGAGATCGGCAACGACCAGCTTTCATACTGTGCAGCGAGGATCAGGAAGACGAACACCAGGGCCATGACGAAAACAACGGCGCCCGTACCCGCGGCTGCCTTCTCCTGGTAGGACATGTCGGACCAGGCATAACCCATGTCCGATGGCAGTGTTTCTTCGGCCACTTCCTCCAGCGCATCGAGGGCCTGAGCTGAACTGTAGCCGGGGGCAGGCTGACCGGTCAGCTCCGCGGAACGAAAAAGGTTGAATCGTGCCGTGAACTCGGCGCCTTGCGCCGGGCTGGTCGTCACGAGCGTCGACAGCGGCACCATACTGCCCTCGTTATTGCGCACGTAGAAACTGCGAATACCGTCCTCGCTGGCGCGATACTCGGGCTCCGCCTGCACGTAGACTTTGTACAAGCGGCCGAAGCGGTTGAAGTCGTTGACGTACGCGCCGCCAAGGAACGCGCCGATAGAAGTGTTTATGTCAGCGAGCGGCACGCCGAGCTTCAGGGCCTTGGGCTTGTCGATGCCCAAAGCCACCTGCGGCACACCGGCCCGGTACAGCGTGCCGACGCTGGCAATCTCCGGCCGCGCATTCGCCGCCGCGATGAACTGGTCGGCCTGGTCCGCCAGGAATTCAGGAGAATTGCCGCCCAGGTCCTGCAGCATCATTGTGAAGCCGGATCCGGTTCCGAGGCCCGGAATGGCTGGTGGCCCGAAGGCGAAGGCCAGGGCTTCGGTAATCTGCGCGGCGAACTGCTCATTGAGACGACGCACGATGTTCTGGGCGTTGTCGCGCTCGTCCGGGCGATCGTCCCAGTCCCTGAGCTGGATGAAAATGAATCCCGCGTTCGATGAGGTCGTCGAGGTCAAGGCGCTGAAGCCGCTCACCGCCGTAGCGCTTTCGACGGCGTCGAATTCCGCGATAATCGTCTCGATTTTGGCCATGACCGCCTCGGTTCGCTCGAGCGAAGCGGCGTCCGGCAACTGCACCGCGGCGACCACGTAGCCCTGGTCCTCTTCGGGCACAAAGCCGCCGGGCAGCGCGGCAAATAACATGACGAGGCCGACGACCAGCGCGGCAAGCAGCGCGCCCGCCCGGATCAGGCTATTGGTGAAAAAGCCGGTGAAAACCATGAACTTTTCCGTCGCCCGCTCGAACCCACGATTGAACACCTGGAAGAAGCGATCGAAGGTGCTCGTTTGTTCGCCGGGCGGTTTTAGCAGCGCCGCTGCCAGCGCCGGGCTGAGTGTGAGAGCATTGATCGAGGAAATTGCCACTGAAACGGCGATCGTGATTGCGAACTGCTGGTAGAGCCGCCCGGTGATGCCGCCCATGATGGCCACCGGCACGAAAACCGCGATCAGCGAAAGTGACGTTGCAACGATCGGTGCCGATACCTCGCGCATCGCTGCGATGGTGGCCTCCTTCGCTTGCATGCCGTCTTCCATCTTTTTTGCGACTGCCTCGACGACGACAATCGCGTCGTCCACCACGATACCGATCGCGAGCACGAGCCCCAGCAACGACAGCGTGTTGATGGAAAATCCGAGCAGCGGGAAAACGGCAAAGGTGCCGATCAGCGATACCGGCACGGCCAGCGTCGGGATCAGCGTCGAGCGGGCATTCTGCAGGAATATGTAGACCACCAGGATAACCAGTCCGACCGCCTGGAACAGCGTGACGACGATCTCCCGGATACCGGCCTCTACGGGACGTGTTGTATCCAGCGAAACCACGTAGTCGAGGTCTTCCGGAAAACGCTGCTTGAGGCGGTCCATCTCGGTGATCACTTTCCTGGCTACGTCGAGGCCGTTGGCGTCGGGCAGCTGGTAGATAGTCAGCGATGCCGTCGGTGCCTGGTTGAGCCTGGCCGAAACGACATAGGCCTGGGTGCCAAGCTCGATGCGCGCCACGTCGCGCAGGAAGACCTGCGAGCCGTCGGGGTTCGAACGCACGACGACGTTGCCGAACTCTTCGGCAGTAACCAGCCTGCCCGGGGTCTGCACCGTGTAGGTGAACTCGGTACCTGGCGGCGCGGGCGGACCGCCGATCTGCCCGGCCGGGATCAGCACGTTCTGTTGTCGCAGTGCGCTGGTAATGTCCGGCACGGTAATGCCCAGCTTGGCGAGCTGGTCGGGCCGCACCCACACCCGCATCGCGTACTCGAAGGATGTACCGCCGACGACCGTGGCGGAGCCGATGCCCTGGATACGCGACAACGCGTCGAGGACGTTGATAGTTGCGTAGTTGGTCAGGTAATCGGCGTCGTACGTGCCATTCGGTGAAACCAGAGAGATAAGGAGCAGCGGGAACGACAGCTGTTTTTTCACTGTCACGCCGAGCCGCTTTACTTCCTCGGGCAGCAATGCCTGCGCTTCGGAAACCCTGTTCTGTGTCAGCACATTGGCTGTATCGAGGTTGGTGCCTACGTCGAACGACACGTCCAGCTTCATCGAGCCGTCGCTGGCGTTGGTCGACTTCATGTAGATCATGTTTTCCACGCCATTGACCTTCTGCTCAATGGGTGTTGCAACTGATTGCTCGACATTGACCGCATTGGCGCCGGTGTAGCTCGCGGTGACGGACACCATCGGCGGGGTGATCTCGGGATACTGGGCGATCGGCAAGGAGCTCATCGCGAGCAGTCCCACGATGACCATGATCATCGCGATCACCATGGCGACGATCGGTCGGCGAACGAAGAACTCAGCCATCGCTTATTCCTGCGCTGTGGTGTCGGACGATTCCGGGTCCGCCGGCACAACGGTCATGCCCGTGCGTAGCCGCTGCAAACCTTCCAGCGCGATTCGTTCGCCGGCCTTCAGGCCCGACTCGACGATCCATAGCCCCTCAGTGCGCGGCCCGGTCACGATGCGGCGCAGCTCAACGGTATTGTCATCGGCGACCACTGCTACCTGGAACAGCCCCTGGGTCTCCATCACGGCACGCTGCGGCACGGCAATTGCGCCGCTGCGCAACTCGACCACGCCGCGCACGCGTGCGAACTGTCCTGGGAGCACCAGTCTTTCGGGGTTGGGAAAATCGGCTTCGAGTGACAGCGTGCCGGTCGTAGGATCTATCGCGGCGTCGAACGTCACGACCCGGCCGAGGTGCGGATGGATGCTGCCATCCGCGAGAATCAACTGCAGCCCGGCGTCCGTGGCATCGTCCGAATCGATGTCCTGCATCTCGCCTGAGAGGCGGCGCCGGAAACGCAGGTACTCGCGTTCGTTGATGGAAAACCGCACGCGGATGGGGTCGGTCCGGGACACGACATTCAGTACGACCGGATTCGGCGAGCGGCCGACATATTCGCCGACCTTGGCCTGAGTGATTCCAATCAGGCCAGCTACCGGCGCAGTGATTCGCGTATAGCCGAGCTGGATTTCCGACTGGTCGACCTGTGCCATGGCGGCCTGCATGGCGCCCTCCGCGGCTTCGAACTGAGCAATGGCCCCATCGAGATCCTGTTTGCTGACCGCGTCCATTTCGGCCAGCGGCCGAATGCGGTCGAGGTCACTGCGCGCCTTGGCAAGGCCCGTACGTGCCTGGGCCAGGCGTCCCTCTGCCTCGGCCACTTGCGATTGGTAGGGACGCGAATCGATGACATAAAGCAGCTGTCCCTTTGTCACCGGCCGGCCTTCGAGGAAATGCATCTCCTCGATGACGCCGTCCACGCGTGCCCTGATCGGGATGTCCACCGAACCCCCGGTCTGACCGACCATCTCGAGGTAGAGCGGTATGTCACGGGGCTCGACTTTCAGCACGGCGACCTTGAGCGGTGGCGCGACGCGCGGAGCCTCCTGCTCACAGCCTGCCACGCAGAGAAGCATGGCAGCGAGCGCCAGGAAAGGCCGCAGCGGGCCGTAATGCGATTCAGTTTGGGGCATTTTTAAGCAGGCCTTCGGTATCTGTCGAGCAAGTCGGAGCGCGCGGGCGGCATCCCCATGTCCATGGAATTCCCTGTCCACAGACAATCAGCGCGTGCGACCTGAAGGGGTAGAATAATCCTTCCGGTTAGCATAACAAGTTGTCGCCGGCGATAGTTGTTAGATAAGGACAATTATTTGGCTATTCACGACAGGCGCTGAGGCGGGTTTGTCATCAAAAGATAAAAAGATGTCGTCAAATAGCAATCACGTCGGACATTAAGTCTATAAAATAGCGAACCTTGAAAATTTCTCCCTGCCTCGTCACCGTCACGCGGCATCTCACGACCCGCACAGGTACATCATGATGAACCGTGAATTTCGTATCGTATCGTTTCGCTTTCGATTCGCCCTCGTGTGTGTCGCGGCATTGTTCAGTTACGTCGCGCTGGCAGACCAGGCGACAGCGTTGCCTCCTCTGCCGCCGCTGGCAGATCCGCCCACGCACGAGCAAATCGCGGGCAAATTCGTCTGGGCGGACCTGTTTGCCGAGGACGACGAAAAGGCGCGGCAGTTTTACTCGGAATTGCTGGGTTGGAAATGGCGAACGATCGGCAGCGGTGCCGATGCCTACCAGCTGGCGGAAAACGACGGTGTTCCGGTAGCGGGTCTCGTGCAGCGTGACCGTCAGGAGGGCGAAGTTGCTGGTGGAATCTGGATTGCCTACGTATCGGTCCCCGATGCCGTAACCTCGGCCGACCAGGTAGTTTCATTGGGCGGCAAGACGCTGGTGCCGGTTGTGCCGGTCAACGGGCGCGGTGATTTCGCCATTTTCTCCGACCCCATGGGCGCGTTGTTCGGCATTACACGCTCGGATAGCGGAGATCCGGCGGATTACCGGTCGCGCATCGGCGACTGGATCTGGATCCACCTCGCTGTAAAGGACGCGGCGCAGGCCGCGGACTTTTATGCCGCTATCGCTGGTTACGACACGATTTCACGCTGGGATGTTGATACGGATGACGATTTGCTGCTGTCGGCTGGCGGCTACGCCCGGGCTGGTGTCAGCCAGGTGGAAGACGACAGGCCACCGGTTTGGGTGCCGTTTGTGCGCGTCGCGGACGCCGCGGACGCCGCAGCGCGGGCACAGGCGCTCGGAGCGACGCTACTCTTGCCGCCACGGGACGATGTGCCGGGCGGCGATCTTGCCGTGATTGCCGATCCCACGGGGGCGGTCGTCGGGTTAATGACCTGGGACTACGAGGACACAAGCGAATGAAAAGCGAATTCCGCAAGCTGGCGCTGCTAGTTGCCGGCGCCGTTCTGACGGCAAGTTTGGCAGCAGGCTGCAGTTCCTACGGCGGCTCTTCCAGAATGTATGGAACCGTTGGTCTAGGCACCGGCGGCTATTACGGCGGCTACGGCGGCGGCTATTACGGTCCCTGGTACGGGCGGCCTTATCCGCCCTATGGCGGCCGGCCACCCGGCATGCGGCCGCCCACGTCAGGCCCCCCACGCCCGATGAATCCAATCGCCAGGCCGCCGAGCCCTGGACGGATGCCGTCGATGGGGGGTGGGCGCATGCCATCGATCCCGTCGATGCCACGCCCGGCGCGATTCTGAGCCAACCCGTTGTTGGCGGGATAAATTAACCAAGCGGCGCGAATGTTGGCACGGTGACCTAACTGCGCCCACCGGGGCCGCCAGAAACCGTGGCCGAACAACGAGAAGCGATGAGCGAGACGCATGCCGTGTCGTTGCGGCTGCGGACAACCGTCCGCGCTCTCCCCGCTCGTTCGTACCGGGCTGTGCTTGCAAGCCGGGCAAAAAGAGCGGCTTTTTTGGCACCTGCAACAATTTCGTCGCGGCGATCGCGAGGCGGAGCCGGTCAGCCAGCTTCTCGAACCAAACCTGTCAGCTCGGCTGCGTTTTGATCAGCCTCTCCAGCTATAGCCGAAGTTGACCTTGACGGAAAACTGCACCCGGAAGTCATCCGACATGAAGCTCACCGCCAGTGAAAGTGTGGAATTCTGGACGCTCTACCGCGAGTATCGCGCTGACGTTGCCAAGCTGGATGATCGGTCAGTGGCACTGGTTACGCAATTCGCGAATGAGTATGAAACGTTGCAAGGCGAACGGGCGCTGCGCTTGTTGAACGATTCGATAAAAATCGATATCGATCACGAAAAGCTGAGACAGCGCTACGTCAAGAAATTTGCAAAAGTTGTTCCTGGTGTGACGGTAGCGCGTTTCATGCAGATAGAAATGCGGCTCGACACCATCGCGCGACTCAAACTTCAGTCAGCAATTCCGCTCGCAATGTGACTATAGGCCAACTTCGCGTGATCTGCGCTGCTTACCGGCGCGGCTCGTCAAGCCTTGGTCTCTGATCAGTACGCCTTTGGACGAATCTTAAGTCCGGATGTCGAAAGGGGTTCGCAAGCCGAGTCCCGGTTGACGCGTAAGCAGACATACGCGCCTTCAAACTCCAGCGCGACGTTGCCGGTCCAGGCCGGTTTGTCAACGTCGAGCGACAGTCTGATTATCTGATACCCGGCACCGGTGCTGTCATCGGCGGGGAAACTAGCGTTCGGGCTTGGACCAGCGGACGTAACTGATGTCCAGCAGATTCGTTGGTTTTGAGGATATCCAGAGCACGGCGCGCAGGCCATCCGTAAAGTACGGGTCGCCGGTAAGGTTGCCCCGCGGCTTATCAATAGGTGCGGTGCCAACGCCGCCAACATAGGCGAACTTCGATAAGACCTGGTTATAGGCAAGATTTTCGATAAGGAACTCGCGGGTCTCATCCACGTCCGGATCGATCTTGTGTGTCGTGATCGTTTTCCTGGTGAACCGGACGCCGATATCGCGACTGATCTGGCCTATCCAGACGGTTTGACCCTGGAAAGTCATCGGCGCAAGCCAGAGACGGAAATGATTGCGCTCGTTGATGTTTTCGCGAATTCGCTGCAGCGCGATATCCTGGCGGCGGTCGAACAAGTAAAGGCTGCTAACCGGCGAGTAACGGTACTTGCCGCCGGTGATGAATGACATCGCTGTCCTTATTCCCGAAGCTGCCGACACCACCTCCGTTTCGTCCCAGTCAGCGCGTATGACCGCATAGTAAATGTCGAGGGGTTCCCCGATGATGACCAGGTTCAGCGGATCTCCATCATTCTCACCTTTGGAGTCTTTGACGCAGCAGGGCAGTTGTTCCAGTGCCTCGACGAATTTCGCAGCGTCGGTGTAGTGCGTGACCTGATCCTCCGGATACAACGACTCGAAATCCACATTGCTGTGATCGGTAGCCAGGCCGGGCACTGGCACGAAGAAAGTAAATCGCCAGGTATCACTGTCATTGAATACGTCGACATTGAAGGCCTTTGTGCCCTGATCCAGTTCAGTAAACACGAAACCTGACCGGATTTCGCCGGGCCTGATTCCCAAGTTCACGCCATTTCGCAGGAAATGCCGCTCCGCACTCTGACGTGCCGCGCTACTGCGTGTCAGCGCCGCGACTTCCATCGGTGTGTGATAGTCGCTGTCGACGCCGAATGGCAGAAACCACACATCCTCCCGCGTTTTGTTCTCGATCTCTATCCAGACTGGTTGGATCCGCTTCTTGTAAAGCGAAACACCAAACAGGTCGCGCGTTTCCGCCGCGTCAGGAACCGCGGTCGTAATCCGGATACCGTTCTCAACCTGCGTGACCGAGCGATCGCGGAACGGAACCTGATCGATCGGCTTGGGATCGAAACCGCTGGCACAACCGGAAAGAATAAGCGCAAGCAGTGCCCCGCAATACAAGGGCGGCAGTGGAGTGGACGATACCCGGTGGCTCATTTTGCCCACCGTGGCGGCTGGTCCCAATCCTTCACATTGATATTCACGGTCGATAGTGGCTCTGCGGACACCCACAGCACGACTCGATGACCATCCGTGAAATAAGGAGCGTTGATAAGTCGTTCGAGAAATGATTCAGCCGGTACGACTTCCTTGCCAGCCAGCCAGCCAACCGACTGTAGCGCCTGTCCGTAGAGAAATTTCTGCATGGCAAAGTTGCGGGCACTGTCCACGTCCGGGTCAAAACGCCGCAGTGTCTTGCCGAACACGTAGAAATGCCGGATCTGTCCGAGCCATACGGGATCCTGTCCGTACCGTATGGGTGCGAGCCAAAAACGAATTTCATACAGGCTGTCACCGGCCAACGAACGGTAACTGAATATCGCATCCTGCGTTCGGCCGTACAGGAACTCGGGCCGTCGCTCGGAAGCTTCCTGTGCCGAGGTTTCGATCCAGCCGCTGCGCAAGAGTGCCATAACCAGTTTCGGGCCACTGCCCACGAGTATGATGTTTATGGGTTCACCGACCGCTTCGCCGTTCTCGTTCGTGCTGCAGCACGGCATTGTCCGCAAGGCGTCGACAATCTGGTCGTCCTTGTAGGTGGCTATTTCGTCGTCGGAATAGATCGAAGCCGCGTCGAAATTGGCGTAATCAGGCACGAAGTCCGGAACGCGGAGCAGAAACGTGAAACTGGACAATTCGTCGGGGCCCATCACGTCCACATTGAAGCCTTTGGCACCCGCATCGAGGTGCGTGAACACGAATCCGGAACGGGTTTCCCCGGGAACGACGTAGCGCGGCATGGCGAGTTCGTTGAATCGTTTCTCCATGTCCGATCGGCCCTCATCCGAGTATCCGCCGCGGTTCTTGTAAGCGACTTCCAGCGGCGAGAAATAATCGCTGTCCGTGCTGACCACAGCGTACCGTACCAGGGCCTCGCCCGAATTCTGGATCTCTAACCAGACGGGCTGGATACCCTGTCCGTAAAGATCGATACCAAAAACCGACTTGGTCTCCTCGCGCCCCGGGACCGTGGCGGAGACCCGGATCGAAGGGTCAGTCTTCGTTTCCGCGCGGTCCTCAAGGCTGGGCTGGTCGACCGCATCGTAAACATAGGCACGACCGCCGCAACCGGCGAATGCGGTTGTACCGGTGACAATGGCAAGGGTTAAAAGATGCCGGATACGTTGCATTTGATTTGGCGGACCTTTCTCTGACTGAATGCCGGGATGCTCTCGCCTATTATACCGAGTATAAGCAAGCGATGAGGACGAAACTTCGTTTGTTGTTTGGGGGTACAGGCGTACACCAGCGGGGAAGCACCGGTCCGCCAATGATCGCGCCGACTCAGAGCTCGACCATCAATTTGCCCGTATTGCCACCGGTGAACAGCAGGTTGATGCCCTCGATTGCACTGTCGAGTCCGTGCAGCTTGTGCGCCCTGTACTTGAGTTTTCCGGCCGCGAGGTAAGCGCCCAGTTTCTGCATCATGTCCGGCACCTGGTCCCAATGATCCGGCATTGTAAAACCGGTGATCGTCAGTCGTTTGCGTATGATATTGAGCCAGTTAGGGCCCGGCGATGGCTTGTCCGTGTTGTAGTCGGCAATCATTCCACAGACGATGATGCGGCCGTGGGCATTCATTCTGCCGAAGACGATGTGCTGCACAGGGCCGCCGGTGTTCTCGAAGTACAAGTCGACCCCGTTCGGCGTCGCCGCTTTCAGCTGCTTTGCAAGATCGCTGGATTTGTAATTGATGGCTTTGTCGAATCCGAGTTCGTTCTCCAGCCAATGGCATTTTTCATCCGTGCCGGCAGTGCCGACGACGTGCAGGCCCTCGGCTTTAGCGATCTGCCCGACCATCGAGCCGACAGAACCGGCAGCGCCGGAGACGACCAGGGTCTCGCCCGCTTTGGGCCTGCCAATATTGATCAGGCCCTGGTAAGCCGTCAGCCCGGGCAGCGACAGCACGCAGAGGACTGCATCGGCGGAGACCTCGGGTGGCAGCTTGTGCAGGCCCTGGCCGCTACTGACCGCATACTCGGTCCAGCCAAGCATGCCGACGACGCGGTCGCCAACGGCAAAGGCGTCACTCCGCGACTCAACCACTTCGGCGACCCCGCTCGATCGCATGACGTCGCCGAGTTCGACGGGCGGGATATAGCTGTTGCGGTCCTCGCTCATCCAGCCTTTCATGGCCGGGTCGAGTGACATGTGTGTCTGCCGCAGCAGGATCTCCCCGTCTGCGAGCTCCGGCGTTTCGAAGGTAACGATCTCGAAAACGTCGGGGGTGATGTGCAATTGCGGTCTTTTGACCAGTTTGACGGCTTTGTACTGCATGACCTTCGGCTTGTCCTATCCAGGTATTGATGTGTGCATACTACCTTGAATCAGCGACGTCGAGCTGTGCCGTTGCGGCGGGTAGTGCAACAGTGCAATCGACTTCAACCTTTAAGGCTGCAAACGCGTCTGCTCGCGTACGTCCCCTGTTTACGATGACGATGGGGACGTTCTTCTGAGCGGCCTGGCGCGCAAAACGAAATCCCGAATACAACATCAGGGACGAGCCGACGACCAAAAGTCCATCCGCCTCGGCGATCTCGGCGGATGCTGTCTGGACGCGTTCCCTGGGCACGGATTCTCCGAACATGACGACATCCGGTTTGAGAGTGCCACCACAGTCGGCGCAGGCCGGCACGACAAAGCCGGCGTCGCTGCCCGGTTCCAGCTCGGCATCACCGTCCGGTTTGAGCTGCACGAACCGGGATTCCCAACCGTCGTTGGCCCGTTCGAGCCGCACCTGAAATTCGAACCGGGATTCGAGCGAATTGCAATCGAGGCAGCGAACGATGGTCAGGTCACCGTGCAGGTCGATAACGCGCTGGCTACCGGCCCGGCGATGCAGCTGATCGACGTTCTGGGTGATAAGGGTGCGTATCGTTCCATGCGACTCAAGTTCGGCAAGGGCCTGGTGCGCGGCGTTCGGTTGCGCGTTGCCGAAACGGCGCCAGCCGACATAGCTACGCGTCCAATAGCGTCGCCGGATAGCGGCGCTCTTTACGAAGTCGGGGAACTGGATCGGCTGTTGATGCTTCCAGTCACCATTATCGTCGCGATAATCCGGAATGCCGGACGCCGTGCTTATGCCGGCGCCAGTCAGGACGACCAGCGCTTGCGATTCCAGCAAAAATTGCCGCAGGGAAGAGACGTTGTGGTGCATTCGGGCATTGCAGCATCGGCTATTCGGCAGCGTCAAGCGGTAGTGGCCGCGAGAGCGCCTGGTTAGCGGAGCTTGCAGCGCATCGGGGCATGATTTAGCAGCCGAGCAGACCGATCAATTGCAGGGACAGTGACCGTAACTAATTGTGGTCACTGTCCCTCTAATTCGCGCAGCGCGGACCGACCAGGAATGTTTCGAGAATATATCTGATGCATTTTTCCCTTTTCCGGGCCTCGCCAGCAAAATAGCAAGTCAGGCCGCGCTAATGCCACCCTGCTTGATCTTCCAAAAATTGCGCGCAAGACTAATGCAGTGGTCGCCAGGCTGAAAACCACTGGCTCTCTTAACCGTTATCAGGGTAGATTCAAAGAGCGTCTGGTCGAAGCCATCGGTTAAAAAGGTGGCTCAAGCCGGAACGAGTCATTCTAACTTCGGCTCGCAAGCGAAATTGGTGGTGCGTAGGCCCGCTGAGCTTCTTTTTTATTGGCCGCGGAACCGGCAATTAGATTCACATTCGTCTTTCAAGAAAAAAAATAACAATCACATGGGGGACTTCATGAAGAAAAACTTATTGACCAGCACAACGGCGTTGCTCGTCGCATCGGCATTACTGGTGAGCTCGCCACAAGCACTCGCCGGTGACAAAGCATGTTCGAAGCGAGTAAACAACACTCATGACAAGCTGCTCGAATGCGTGACCGTCGACGGCGTGCGCACTCATCAGGCCGCATTTCAGGCGATTGCCGATGCGAATGCCGGAACCCGCGTCTCTGGCACGTCGGGATACGACGAGTCTGTCGACTACGCCGTGGACGTATTTGAGAACGCTGGTTACAACGTCACCGTACAGCCGTTCGATTTCCCGACATTCATCGTGCGCTCCCCAACCGTGCTGGAACAGGTTGCTCCCGCGCCCGCTGGTCCGGTTGTCAATAACATCTTCTCTAACTCGGGCAGTGGCGACGTCACCGCACCGGTGAGCACCTTGTCGGTCATTTACGGCTGCGAAGCGACCGACTTTGCCGGCTTTCCTGCCGGCCACATCGCGCTGATAAGCCGAGGCCTATGCAGTTTCGCGATCAAGGCGACCAACGCCTACAACGCCGGCGCAGTTGGGGTGATCATCTACAACATCATCCCGGGCACACTGAACGGAACGCTAGGCAATACTTTCACGCTGGACATCGGTGTGACATCAGTGACACAGGACGTTGGTCAGCAACTGGCCGCCACGCCGGGGCTGGTGATGCGACTCAAGACGGACGTCTTCAGCGGCGTCGCAACGAGCTACAATGTACTCGCCGAGTCGACGCACGGCGATGCCGGCAACGTTGTGATGGCCGGTGCACACCTCGACTCGGTAAACGCAGGACCGGGTATCCAGGACAATGGCTCCGGCAGTGCTGCGATTCTGGAAACAGCGGTACAAATGGCCAAGGTCAAACCGCGTAACAAAGTCCGTTTCGCGCTGTGGGGGGCTGAGGAATCCGGCCTGGTCGGATCGACCTATTACGTCAATAACCTGAGCCCGGGGGAAATCGATGCAACCTCCCTGTACCTGAATTTCGACATGATCGGCTCGCCGAACCATGTCTTCTTCATCTATGACGGCGACGACTCCGACGCCGTCGGCGCCGGTCCGGGACCCAGCGGATCCGATCAGATCGAATACCTTTTTGAGTCCTACTTCATGCAGGTCGGACAACCGTTCAAAGGCACAGACTTTACGGGCAGATCGGATTACGGACCTTTTATTGCAGTTGGCATTCCGTCGGGCGGGTTATTTACCGGTGCTGAGGGAATCAAGACGGATGAAGAGGCAGCCCTTTGGGGTGGCACGGCGGGTGACCAGTACGATCCCTGCTACCATCGCGCGTGCGATACTTACGACAACATCAGTCTGCAGGCACTGGATGTTAATTCCGATGCGGTCGCCTATGCTGTTCTCCAGTACGCCATGAATACCGAGGCCGTGAATGGGGAAAGAGGCAAGGGCAACTTCAAGATGCCACCGGCAGAGGAATCCGAGGAAAGCGTGGAATAATCGCCGCTCATAAGCAAGCTGACACAAGGACAGGGGTCGAACTGAAAAATGAAAAATTCGGTTCGACCCCTTTTTATATTGTGGCGATGGTGGAGCCCTTGAGCGTCGTCCGCCAGCGGATATTCAAATAACGCCCGCGTCGCTCATCACCGCTTCGCATTTATGGCGAATCTCGCGTGCAACCTCGTACGGATCACCTTGCTGGAATTGCGGCAGGAACAACTCGACCGAGAGCGGACCGGCGTAGTCTTTTTCCGCGAGTTTGTTAAGCATCGCTTTCAGAGGTGATACACCATCCCCGGGGATGATACGGGTGGAGTTGTCGAGCAGTTCACGCGGCAGGTCGGGCACATCCTGGAAGTGCACGTGCTGAATCTCTCCGGGGCGGATTTCATCCATGTCGTCGAGCTTGTTGAGGCCCGACCAGAAGTGATAGAAGTCGAACATCAATCCCAAGTTGGGGTGCGCGGCCTCCCGTGTGAGCTTTAGCCCGGTGAGCAATGTCGACATGTAGGCAGATGAACGCACGAACTCAACGCTCATCATCATGTTGAACGATTTGGCCGTTTCGCCAACGACGCGCATGTTGTCGACCACGATCTTGTACTCGTCCAGGGTGAGCTTCCTGCCGCCAAAGCTGGTTGTGTAAACCTTGCTCAGACCCAGCGCTGCGAACATGTCGAGACGGTCCTTCAGGTTCTCGATCGCGCTGGTGTGATCAGGATTCGGTTCCAGCAAGCCTTGCACCGAGACCGCACCGTGCACCGGTGTTAGATCGTTGTCCGTCAGAATCCTGCGCGCGCCATCGAGCGTGTCGGTTTTGAGGAAATCGTCCACCAGGCTGGCATTTAGCTCGACGTTCCTGAAACCGGCTTTCGCCCAACCTTCCAACGCCCTCCGATAGCCGGCCGCGTTAGACGTGTTCGTATGGATGCAGAGCTGCATCTTGCCGCTCGCCGCTGACGCCGATCCGGGAAAGGAGGACATGGCTATGGGGGATAAAGCTGCAGCTGCCGCCGCTCTGAGAAAAGTTCGTCGTGTTGCCATGATCGTCCCCGGGTGATTTTCAGATTTGCAGAAACGCATCTTAGTTTGATAAAGAGTTCGGAGCGAGCTGGCCGATCCGCCCTTTGTCTGACTGCCGCGAGCAGCGTTCTGAAAATCCGACCGTCCGGTACGGATATACGTAGAGTCAATCGAGTAGAGATATTCCGTGTCCGGTTCGAGTGATTCGCGCCATAGGCGCTCACTCCGTGGGCGGCCACGCTGCGCTCGTCGTCCAATGGAGGCGTCGCCGATTAGTCAGCCGCTGGCCATTACGTCTCATGTGCAATAATGCACACACAAACATACTGTCGGAACAATCTCCGATGCGGCTTAGCGTTCTTATTATTGCACTGACGTTAGCGGGCCAGGCTGGTGAAGTGGCACACGCCGCCACCGCCGTCCAGACTGCACGCTTCAGCAGTTATTCGGTCGATGACGGCTTGTCGCAGAGCAGCGTTACAGCACTATTGCAGGACCAGCAGGGTTACCTCTGGATTGGTACCGAGGACGGACTGAATCGCTTTGATGGCTACGAATTTCTGCAATTCGGTCTTGCCTCGGCAGATCGTCCTTATCTTGCTGACGGCGGCATCGCCAGTCTCGTGGAGGGGCGTGACGGAAAAATCTGGATTGGCACGATTACCAGCGGGTTGTATTGGCTCGATCCACAGTCGGGCATCCTGACCCATTGCGACAGTAATACCGGATCGTCATCGCAGGGGCTGGGCGGTCGGATCCGCGGTCTGTCGATTGACTCCAGCGGCGCACTTTGGGTGGTTGTGACAGGCGCCGTGTTTCGTCAAATCACAGACTGTACTTTCGAAACCATTACCATTGCCGACCAGAACAACGACTTCAAACCGGTTGCAATATCGCAATTGGCCGATGGCACCATGTGGGTCTGGACTCAGGATGGCGAGCTTTGGAAGGCCAGGACAGCCAGCGCCGGTCTCCAGCGCGTTAGTACTTTCGCCGGCCTAGGTCTTAACAACGTATTGATACGCGCTGTCGCCGGTTCCGAAACAGATACGTGGATTGCTTTCGACAGCCCTGATCTTTTTCGGGTGGATCATACCGGCAATATCGTGGAGCGATTTAATCTTGCATCGGCCACGTCATCCGACGCCCGTATCCGCGCGCTTTATGTTATGCCGACGGGAGAGGTCTGGGTCGCGGGGCTCGGGGTCGGGCTGGCGCAGATCCGGTCCGGGCTCGGCGTGATTACGACCCTGGAACACGACGCGGCCGACCGGACCAGTTTGGCGCACAACGATACCACTTCGTTGCTCGCCGACCGTAGCGGCGGTCTATGGGTGGGTACTCGTAGTCACGGCCTGAGTCGTTTGCAAATCAGCCCCGGCGGAATCGCGCACTATCGACACAGCGCCGCCAATGCTGGCAGCATCGCCAACGACATGGTGACCGCGTTTTGCGAGCGTCAATACGATGACCGCGTTTGGGTGGGTTCCGATGGCGGCGGCGTAGATCTCGTCGAACTGGGTGTTGGTGTGGTTGCTCATTATGGGCATGAACCAGAGAATCCGGCTTCACTAAGCAGTAACCGGGTTTGGGCATTGCACGAAGACCGTTCGGGCCGACTCTGGATCGGAACCTGGTTTGGCGGTTTGAGCGTCCTTGAGCCAAATGCCGATAGTTTTATCCGCTATCCGTCTGCGAGCGACGCGGAAAACTCGGCGACCAGTGTCGTACTGTCCATTGCGGAGTCCGCCGACGGGACACTTTGGTTCGGCACTTTTTCGCGCGGCGTATTCCGGTTGCCGCCGGGCTCCGACAGACTCGAATCAATGGCCGCAGGCAACGGACCAGGCAACCTGGGCAGTGACAATATCAGTACGCTGTTCGTTGACAGTCAGGACAGGCTTTGGGTTGGGACCCGGGATGCGGGCATCAGCCTGGTCGATCGAGACCTGGCAAACGTGAGACAGTTTCAGAAATCTCCAAACGGCAGCGGCGGACTGCCGCACGATACGGTTCGTGCCATCACGCAGACGGCGGATGGCGCTATCTGGGCAGGCACACTCAACGGCCTGGCGCGTATCGACCCGGTAACTTTTGAGGCAACGTCCTTTGGCGTCGATAGCGGACTGCCGCCCGGCACGATTTACGGCATCGTCGCCGATGATGATGTGCTGTGGGTAAGCAGCAACCGGGGCCTGGCACGTTTCGATCCTGCTTCGCGAACGGCACAGCAATTCGGCCCGGCGGATGGTTTGCAGGGATTCGAGTTCAACGGCGGTGCTTCGCTCAAGACACGCGACGGTCAGGTGCTGTTTGGCGGTACGCAGGGTTTCAATGCGTTTTACCCGGAGCAGGTTCACAGCAATCCATTCCCGCCACAGGTTGCCATTACGCGCATTACCGTTCAGGGGCATGAGCTCGAGCGGCCGAGCCATGCCGGCGCAGCCGTTGATGCCACCCCCAGGTTTGCACATGATGAGAACCGTATCAGCTTTGAATTCGCCGGCTTGCATTACTCGAGTCCACAACGAATTCAGTATTCCTATCGGCTGCAGGGGCTGCAGGAAGACTGGCTGTCCACCGATGCTACGCGTCGTGTCGCAACCTACGCCAACCTGGCGCCAGGCACTTACCATTTTAAGGTGCGTGCTGCAAACAACGACGGACTTTGGAGTACGCAGGATGCCGTGTTCGCTTTTGTCGTTGCGGCGCCATGG
>Ga0316195_10000372_pt1 | contig 17383 bp, 15 predicted proteins | sample Phised1_MG_FD_204937 | JGI IMG/M metagenome (GOLD analysis project Ga0316195, IMG submission 204937) | Coastal sediment microbial communities from Maine, United States - Phippsburg sediment 1 | ecosystem: Environmental > Aquatic > Marine > Coastal > Sediment | place: USA: Maine | collected...
GGACGCACGATCTCGACAACCCGGCGAACAGGCAGTTTGTCGATGCTTTTCGCCAGGCCTACGGGCGTACACCCACCTTGTATGCTAGCCAGGGCTACGATGCTGCCCGCTTGATCGCCAGTGCCTTGAAGAGCGTCGCTGGTGATGTCAGCAAGCTGGACGCGCTGCGAGAAGCGCTCCGAAAGGCCGACTTTGATTCGGTGCGCGGTAAGTTCTCATTCACCGCCAACCAGCATCCGATTCAGGATCTCTACATTCGCGAAGTGGTCGAAGATGCCGATGGCAACTATACCAACAAGACGTTGAAAGCGGTTTTCAAGGATCATGGCAACGCCTACGGCGAAGAATGTGAAATGAATTAAGGCTCGGATGAAAACGGCACCTGTCCGCCAGGTGCCGTTTTTTATCGCTATGGGTGTGCTGACTTCCGGGCTCTCCTGGAATTTCTCTTTACGAATGCGGGACTATGCTCTTAGTCATTGAACAGCTACTTAACGGCCTGCAACTCGGCATCACGCTTTTTTTAATGTCCGCCGGCTTGACCTTGGTGTTCGGTATCATGCAGGTGATTAACCTGGCGCACGGTTCATTCTATATGATCGGGGCCTATGTCGGCGCCACCGTGACCGCCCGCAGCGGCTCTTTCCCCCTGGGCATCGCGGCCGCCCTTTCGGCTGCGGCCCTGGCCGGCATGCTGACCGAAAGCCTGGTGCTGCGGCGCCTGTACAAAAAAGACCATGTCGACCAGGTGTTGGCCACCTTTGGCCTGATCATGTTCTTCAACGAACTGACCCGGATTGTCTGGGGTCGCCAACCACTGTTCATGGATGTTCCTCACTGGCTCTCGGGCAGCATTGAAATTATCCCAGGGATTCCCTACCCGAGCTATCGCATCGCAGTGATCGGAGTCGGCGCGCTGGTCGCATTGTTCCTTTACTTTCTCTTCGCCCATTCGCGCATCGGCATGCAGATCAGGGCCGGGGCCAGCAACCGGGATATGGCCGGGGCGCTGGGGATAAACATCAAGAGGTTGTACACCCTGGTCTTTGGCATGGGAACTTTGCTTGCCGGATTGGCCGGGGTCATGGCCGGACCGATTCTGGCGGTCGAAGTCGGCATGGGTGAAAGCATCTTGATTCTGACCTTCGTCGTCATTGTCATAGGTGGAATCGGTTCCGTACGCGGCGCTTTCGTCGGGGCTCTGTTGGTCGGTATGGTCGATACCTTGGGGCGGGCGTTCCTGCCGGGGTTCTTCCGACTTTTTCTCTCTGCTGCATATGCCGATGGCGTGGGTGCCTCACTGGCCTCCATGTCCATCTATATATTGATGGCAGCAATACTGGTCTGGCGACCGCGCGGGCTGCTTCCCGCTCACGCCTGACGAATGCTTGCCCCCTCTGCGAAGGCCAGCCGACAGATTACCCATGTTCAGAACACCAACCCGAAAATCTCTGTCCCTTGTCGCCGGCGGCCTCCTGTTGCTATGTTTGCCGCCGATCGCCCATCTGAGCGGTGAACCCTACCTGATCTCCCTGTTCAGCCGTATCCTCATTTATGCTCTGGCGGCCGTCAGCCTCGACCTGATTTTGGGTTATGGCGGCATGGTCAGCCTTGGCCATGCCGCATTTTTCGGCATCGGCGCCTATGTGACCGCAATTCTTTCCTCCCATAACTATGAAGGCATAGCGATCCTGCCCTGGCCGATAACGCTGGCCGGCCACGCCAGCGCCCTGGTTGCATGGCCGCTCGCGATGATGATCGCGGCCCTGCTGGCGGCCTTGATCGGAGCCTTGAGCCTGAGAACCAGCGGCATGCACTTCATTATGATCACCCTGGCCTTCTCGCAGATGCTCTATTACTTTTTTGTCTCCCTCGAAGCCTATGGCGGCGATGACGGTCTGAGCCTGTTTTCGCGCAACGCCCTGCCGGGTTTGGACCTGTCCAAGGATACGCATTTTTACTATCTGTGCCTGGCCCTGATGAGCGTGTTCCTGGTGATCGCCTATCGTTTGGTACATTCCCCCTTCGGCATGGTTATCCGCGGCTGCCGCGAAAATGAAAAACGTATGCAGGCTTTGGGCTTCCCCACCTTCCGCTACAAGCTGGCCTGTTTTGTCATCGCCGGTGCCGCGGCAGGGCTGGCGGGAGCTCTGGTTGCCAATCAAACCGAATATGTCAGCCCGGGGCTGATGCACTGGTCCCGCTCCGGGGTCATTCTGATCATGGTCCTGCTGGGAGGGACCGGAACGCTGTTCGGCCCCGTTTTGGGCGCCGCCACTTTTTTACTCCTCGAGGAGTTCTTGCCCATCTATACCGAACATTGGATGCTCTACCTCGGCCCTTTTTTGATCGTGGTGGTGCTTTTTGCCCGGCATGGCCTTTATGGCATCCTCGTCGGTCGTGAGCGAGACAATGGCTGAGATACTGCTCCGTACCGAAGGGTTATGCAAAAGCTTTGGGGCCGTGCAGGCTTGCAACAACCTTGCGCTGGAGGTGGTTGCCGGGGAGGTCCATGCACTCATCGGTCCGAACGGCGCAGGCAAAACCACCCTGCTCAACCAACTGTCCGGTGATCTCATGCCGGACGCCGGACGCATCTTTTTCTCCGGTCGGGAGATAACCCGGCTGCCCCTTTACAAAAGGGCTCACCTCGGCCTGGCCCGCTCTTACCAGATCACCTCGATCTTTCCGCAGCTTACGGTGGAGGAGAACCTGCTGCTTGCCATTCAGGCCCATTGCGGGCACAGTTTCCACTTCTGGCAAAAGGCCGGCGAAGAACCTCAGCTGCGTGCTGCTCTTGCCCTGGCCCTGGCACAGGTCGGGCTGACAGAACGGGCCAAGATTCAGGCGGCAACCCTCTCACACGGGGAGAAAAAACAGCTGGAAGTCGGTATGGCGCTGGCCTGCAACCCGAAGCTTCTGCTTCTGGACGAACCGATGGCCGGCATGGGGCCGGGCGGCACCGTTGAGATGTCCAACCTGATCATGAAACTTAAACAGCACATGACCATCCTGCTGGTTGAACATGACATGAAAGCGATCTTTGCCCTGGCCGACCGCATTACCGTGCTCGTTTACGGCGAGGTGATTGCGAGTGGTCCCCCGGAAGAGATTCGGACGGATCCTGCCGTTCGCCAGGCGTATCTGGGAGATGAGGTCCAATAATGCTGGCTGTCGAACAGATCGAAACTTTCTACGGCAGCAGCCAGGCGCTTTTCGGGGTCAGCCTGCAAGTCGCCGAAGGCGAGGTTGTGACCCTTTTGGGACGCAACGGCATGGGCAAAAGCACCACGGTCAAGTCGATCATGGGACTGACACCCGTGACCCATGGGGAAATATTCTTTGACGGCAAAGCCATCCACCGGTTGCCCAGCTACGCCATTGCCCGCATGGGCATCGGCCTGGTTCCCGAAGGCCGGCAGATCTTTCCCAACCTAACCGTTTACGAAAACATCATGGCGACGGCGGCCAATCGCCTTGGCGAGCAGGAGCCCTACAACCTGCGCGGGGTGCTCAAGCTTTTCCCCCGTCTCGCCGAGCGACTGGATCATTACGGCGATCAGCTGTCGGGTGGAGAGCAACAGATGCTGGCGTTGGTTCGAGCGCTGATGACCAACCCGAAATTACTGATTCTCGACGAAGCCACCGAAGGCTTGGCCCCCATGGTGCGTCAAGAAATTTGGCGGGGGCTGACGGTTCTCAAGGAGTATGGCCAGTCCATCCTGGTGATCGACAAAAACCTGGATGCCTTGATGCGCCTGGCGGATCGTCACTATGTGATGGAGAAGGGGTGCGTGGTCTGGTCAGGCGCCACTGCTGACATTGCCCACAATGAGGCCTTGAAAGCCCGTTTCCTGGGGGTCTGAAAGCAGCCCCGCGCTGCATGAGATTTAACTCTGTCCCTGCAAGAAAAGCATTAGGTACGCAGGCCATGGGCCGTGCCGATCATAGGCGCTGAAAGTCGCATACTTTTTAAGCTTCCGCCTCCTCTCGCATCAAAATGACGGAATCCCGGCGCTGCGTTGCTGATGCTCTGATGACCCTAACCTGTCAGGGTCGCAGAAAATTCTGTCGTGTTCCGGATCTCGCCAGCATCATTCGCAATTTATTTTTTACCTGCTAAAGTTTCTATTGGTTTTGCTTTCCAAACGTCGAATGTGTATGTACTCTGCAACAGTCTAGGGCGTATCCCATGGCTGTTGACCACCCCCTAACTGAGGAGAAAAAAATCATGAAGCGTTTCCTTTTGCTGATCACAGCAACCATGTTGGCCCTGACCTTCTGCGGAAACCTTTTTGCGGCAGACTTGGTCGTCGCCACTGACACCAACTTCCCGCCGTTCGAATTCAAGGACAAGTCCGGCAAGCACACTGGTTTCGATGTGGAGTTGTGGGATGCTTTGGCCAAGAAAGTCGGCGTCGCGTACAAACTGCAGCCGATGGATTTCAATGGCATTATCCCCGGCCTACAGACCGGTCAGATCGATGTCGGCATCGCAGGCATGACCATCAAGCCGGAGCGGGCTGAGGTCGTCGATTTTTCCGACCCCTACTACAACGCCGGCCTGCTGATCCTGGTCAAGGTCGACAATAAAGACGTCAACGACATCAAGGATCTCAAAGGCAAAGTGGTCTCGACCAAACTCGGTACGACCAGCGCCGACTTCGCCAAGGCCGAAACCGGCGCCGCCGAAGTCAAGCTTTTCCCCAACAACGACGCCATGTTCCTTGAGCTGCTCTCGGGCGGCGCCGATGCCGTGATCTTCGATTCGCCGGTTATCGCGGAGTTCATGCGGACCGCAGGCAAGGGCCAGGTCAAGGTCGCCGGACCGCTTTACATGGGCCAGTCCTACGGGATCGCCTTCCCGAAGGGGAGCGAACTGGTCGCCAAGGTCAACGCCGCCCTGAAGGCACTGCGTGATGACGGCACCTACCTCGCTCTCTATCGCAAGTGGTTCAATACCGATCCGAAGTAAACCCGCAATCCCGTCAATAACATCAGGAGGCAGGGGCGTCAGCACGCGTCCCTGCCTCGGTAATATCTGCACTCAACTGGCAAAGAGGAGCCCATGGCGTTTAAATTTGAACCGGATGTGATGGTTGAAACCTTCCCGATGCTGCTCAGCGGCGTAAAGCTGACCATCATCATCACCCTATGCGGGTTGCTGATCGGCTTCGTCATCGGTGTGCTGTGCGGCTTGATGAAACTCTCCAAAAACCCGGTGCTCCGCAAGCTTGCCGGAGCCTATGTCGAGCTCATTCGCGGCACGCCGTTGATCGTCCAGGTCATGTTCCTCTATTTTGGCATCCCCATGGCCAGCGGTCTGCGCATTCCACCCCTGACTGCCGGTGTGATCGCCATTGCCGTCAATTCGGGCGCGTATATTGCCGAGATCGTCCGCGGCTCGGTGCAGTCGATCGATTTCGGGCAACGTGAGGCGGGCCGCTCGATCGGTCTGACCCAGGCACAGACCATGCTCTATATCATCTGGCCGCAAGCCTTTCGGCGCATGATTCCACCCCTTGGCAACCAGTTTATCATCAGCCTCAAGGATACCTCGCTGCTGGTAGTGATCGGCGTGGCCGAGTTGACCCGTGTCGGCCAGGAAATTATCGCGGTCAACTTCAGGGCGTTCGAGGTCTGGCTCACGGTTGGGCTGGTCTACCTGATGATGACTCTGACCATCAGTCGGGTCCTGAAAACCGTTGAAAATCGCATCGAACGCCGCGGGGCGCGCTGAGAGGAACCATGATTACTATCAAGAACCTGCACAAGAATTTTGGCGCCCTAGAAGTCATCAAGGGCATTGACCTGTCGATCGAGGCGGGACAGGTTGTCTGCATCATCGGCCCGTCCGGTTCAGGGAAATCCACCGTGCTGCGCTGCATCAACCGACTCGAGGAGCTTACCTCTGGACAGATTGTGGTCGATGGTCACGATCTCTACGCCGCCGACACCGATATCAACTATGTGCGCACCGAGGCCGGCATGGTCTTCCAGCAGTTCAACCTATTCCCGCACATGAGCGTCTTGGAGAATGTTACCCTCGGGCCGATCAAGGTGCGCGGCATGTCTAGGCACGAGGCGAACAAGCTGGGCGTCGAGTTGCTCAAAAAAGTCGGTTTGCAGGAGAAGGCCAAGAACTACCCCGAGCAGCTCTCCGGCGGGCAGAAACAGCGTGTCGCCATCGCCCGGGCACTGGCCCTCAAGCCGAAGGTCATTCTGTTCGACGAGCCGACCTCCGCCCTGGACCCGGAGTTGGTCGGAGAGGTTCTCGAAGTCATGAAGAAATTAGCCAACGAGGGGATGACCATGGTCGTGGTGACTCATGAAATGGATTTTGCCCGAGAGGTTGCCGACCGGGTGATCTTTATCGACAAAGGGGTCATCCAGGAGGATGGACCGCCGGCCGAAGTTTTTAATAACCCGAAAAATCCACGGTTGAAGGACTTTCTCGGCAAGGTGGGACACGTTCACTGAGGCCGACGGTTTGCGCCTCTGCGGGGGAAACGGTGTTTGTACCGGAGCTGCGCAGAGGGAAAAGCCTGTTTGGTCATAAATATCTAGCAGCGAGCATTGGGGGTCATCCCCTGACAGTCGAGGCGCTATGACTGATTATATTTACGGGATCAACCCGGTCAAAGAAGGGTTGCGTGGCCGCCGTCAGGCTCTCGAACTCTTTATCGATGAAAAAGGCGGCGGTCCGCGCATCGATGAGCTGCTCGTCCTGGCCCGCAAGCGCGGTGTGCCGGTACGGCAGAGAAAGCGTCAGGAGCTGGACCGTCTGGCCGGCCAGCCTCATCACCAGGGGGCGGTGTTGAGCATGGAGCCATTCCCCTACACGGCGATCGAGGATCTGCTATCGACCTGGCAGGCTTCCGGCAAAGATGGGTTCTTCCTGCTGCTGGACGGTATCACCGACCCGCACAACCTGGGGGCCATCCTGCGCAACGCCGATGCCGCCGGCTGCCAGGGGGTGGTCATCACCAAGGATCGCAGCTGCGGTATCACCAACGTGGTCGATCGTGCCTCGGCCGGCGCAGTGGAGCATCTGGCGGTTTGCCAGGTGACGAATCTGGCCCGGACCATAGAGCTGCTGCAGAAGAGCGGTTTCTGGATCTACGGGCTGGCGGCCGGGGAGGCGGCGCAGCCACTCTTTGTCACAAGCCTGTCCGGGAATCTTGCCCTGGTAGTTGGCAGCGAGGGGGAGGGGCTGCGCCATCGTACCCGGGAGCTCTGCGACGGGCTGCTGGAGATCCCGATGATCGGCGGGGTGGCGTCCCTGAATGCCGCTTCGGCGAGTGCTGTGGCGCTTTTCGAAGTAGTGCGGCAAAGACTGGCGAGCCAAGCCTGATCCTCACTCCAAGGGGCACGTTAGAACCTCGAACCCTTGCCAGTGGAGGTCAACGTCGAGCACAATCTCCAGGGGGACCTTCCGGTTAACGACTGTGGTGGGGAGAACGACCGTGAGCCGAAAGCAACACCTACAGAAGTTGAAAGAAGATCGGATCTTTGACCTGCTCGTCGTTGGTGGTGGCGCTACCGGCTGCGGGATTGCCCTCGATGCGGCCAGCCGAGGTTTACAGGTAGCGCTCATCGAAAAGAATGATTTTGCCGAAGGGACCAGCAGTCGCAGCACCAAGCTGGTGCACGGCGGCGTGCGCTACCTGGAGATGGCGGTTACGAAACTCGACAGGGTACAGTACAACTTGGTGAAAGATGGCCTTCGGGAACGCTACAACCTCCTGCAGAATGCTCCACACCTTTCAAACCGCCTGGCGCTGGTCACTCCCCTCTACCGCTGGATCGATATCCCCTACGTGTTTTCCGGGCTCAAGCTATACGACCTCCTGGCCGGCAAGCGCAATATCGGTCACAGCCGCCTGCTCAGTCGCAGGGAAGCGCTGCGTCTCTTCCCGACCCTGAAAGCGCAGGGGCTGAAAGCCGGAGTCCTCTATTACGACGGCCAGTTCCACGATGCGCGCATGGCCCTTTCACTAGCCTTGACGGCAGAACAGCAGGGTGCGGTGGTTGCCAACCATGTGGCGGTTTCCGGGCTCATCAAGGCGGAAGGCAAAATTGTCGGTGCGCAGCTGACGGATTCTCTGAACGGCGAGAGCTGGACGGTCAGAAGTCGGGGAGTGATCAACGCAACCGGGCCTTTTGCCGACCAAGTCAGGCTGATGGACAATCCCGCGGCGCCGAGGATGCTCTCCGCCAGTTCGGGGATCCACCTTGTGCTGGATAAACGCTTCGCGCCGCCCGACACCGGCCTAATGATCCCGGAAACCGAAGATGGACGGGTTCTCTTCGTGCTGCCCTGGGAAGATCATGCCCTGGTTGGCACTACCGACGAGCCGGCAGACATCACCGAACATCCAAGGCCTCTGGATACAGAAATTGCTTACCTGCTACGCCATGTCACCCGCTATTTCAACCTGCAGGTCGAAACAACTGACATCCTGGCGGTCTGGTCAGGGCTGCGGCCGTTGGTCTCCGATCCCAAGGCGGCGGACACGGCCCACCTAGCCCGTGACCATGTGATCGAGGTGAGCCGGGACGGTTTGTTGACCATCGCTGGCGGCAAATGGACAACCTACCGGTTGATGGCCGAGGATACGGTCGACCATGCGATCGCTCAATTCAACCTCGCGGCCCGGCAGCCGTCGTGCCTAACTGAGCACCTGCCGCTGCTCGGCGGCGCGGCCTATGCGGTCAAAGGGGACCTTGTCCTGATGGAAAAATATCACGTGCCTGCAGACGTTGCCGCATACCTGAACCGGAATTACGGTGACCAGGCTGAACAGGTCGCTGTCTTGGCCGTGGCGGGCTACGGTGCACGGCTGGTCGAAAACCATCCGTTTTTGGAAGCCGAAGTCCTCCATGCGGTGCGCCTTGAACTGGCTGAACGGGTCATCGACGTCCTGGCCCGGCGCATGCCGCTGGCACTGCTGGATACTGGGGCCGCTAGGCAGGCTGCGCCCAGGGTTCTGGCCCTCATGGCGGAAGAGAGGGGCTGGGATCAAAACCGTTGTGAGGTCGAGGCCCGGTTGACGGCGACGCGGCTCTCTGAGGGGCTGTGAATGCAGGGTTTGTTTTACAGCCGTGAGGAACGACCTGCCGGGCGATCCGTACTGGCTGCTACGGAATCTCACGTTCCAGACCGCTTTATAATTACAGTTGACAGTGCTGAACCCCTCTTGGCAACAACAGGGGTTCAGCACTGCACCAAATGAGGAACGCCTGGTTCATGTTTGCTCAGTTATTTCGGATCTTGTTCAAAACTTCTTCCGAAACCACCGGGTTCACGGGGTAATCGTGATCTTTCTGGTATCGGGCGATGGCATCTCTGGTCATTGGCCCGTATACACCATCGACCTTGCCGCGGTAGTATCCCCGCTCTCTCAACTCGTTCTGGATGGCTTTGGTCATTTCAACTTTGCTGCTGGATGTTGTTTTCTCAGTGCCAGTTGGCTGAGTGCCTGCGAATCGTTTCATCGTGCTTCCCTGAGCCACGGCAAGACGCTGGTACTCCTGGGCACGCTTGACGTTCCGCTCAACCCCCAGCCCCTGCTGGTAGGCGATCCCCAGGTATTCATAGGCATAGCGGTTTTCCTTGCTGGCGGCGGCCTCGAGCAGTTGCACGCCCCGCGGTCGCTCCGCTGCTTTACTGAAGAGCAGTCGACTCCCCAAGATGACTTGCGACGTCTCGTCCCCCAGGCTCGCCGCCTTCTCCAGCATGCGGGTTGCCTCGGTCGGAGATTTGGCCGTTCCCTGGCCGTACTGATACATCACATAAAGTCGGTAGCAGGCGTAGGGGTTATTCAGGTCGGCCGCTTTCTTGAAATTCACTAAAGCCTCACTGTAGTTGCCTTTGAGATAGTCGCTTTCGCCGAGTTGGGTGGAATAAGTTCCCTGCATGGAATCGAGTGTTCCCGCACAACCACTCAATAGCAGTGCCAGGGCAACGGCCAACACCAATTGTTTCATACCGTGTGTGTGTTTCATTTGCCGCCACCTCCTCCGCCACCGGTGTTGTGGACGAGCAGGAAGGCTTCACCGTCGTTCGAAACAAAAAAATTGTGAGCGGTGTCGATGCGCAGATTGTAGACCGTCAGGGCGGTGGTCGTTTTGTCCAGGCTGCTCACTTTTTCGAAGCTGTTGCCGTTGAAGACCTCGTCCTGAAAAGTCAGGTCGCGGACCTTGCGCCACCCGCGCCGGGTCAGGAACCGTTCATAGGCGGTTGCCGCAACCCGTTCGTTGACCTGGTAATAGTGATTGTTTTCGGTGGTGAATATCTCCATGACAGGCGCGGTATCCATGATCTCCCTGGCAATATCGTAAACTATGACACGATCGCCGACCTTGACTTCCGCAATTGGCCTGGTGCTACCATCACTCATCAGGATGGTCGTGGCGGCTGGGAAGCAGCTCTTTGCCTGCTCAGCGAGGAGTTGGTCGATCTGGTGGTCGACTCGGCTGAGATCACGTTGCTTCTCGACAATCTCTGTTACCGCGAATTCACGCTCCGACTGCTTGTTCTGAATAAAGATGTGCGGATCTTCATAGACACTCTGGATATCCCCCCCGCCGATCATATGCTTGTTGCCCATGTTGGCGCCGCCACTCGAGAGGGCGTTGATGATATCAATATCCGCCCCCCGGCGCATGTTGTCGAGCTCGCTGATCCGGGTTTCGATATCGGCTTGTTGCTTCTTTAAACGGTCGTACTCTTGCCTGGTCTTCGAATCCATCCGTTCGACTGCTGAAAGCGGACGGTCGAGCAAGGGGGTGCCGCTCTCCAAGGAGTTTGACGGGTTAATATTGATGTCAAACAAGGAGCTGGGGGCTTCAGTCGGCGTATAGGTTAACGAAGGATCCGAAAGGGGTGGCGGCGGCGGGTTGCTCACGCTGGCTGGCGGTGTGCAACTGCATGTCACCATCAGGATGGCCCAGGCAAAAATGAGACGTCGACATGTCATTCACAGACCTCCTTGTCATTACGGTTGAAGGGAAGATGAAACGGCCCGCAATAAAATGTCAAAGCGATTAAACTTTGTGCAGGGTGGCACAAATATGCAAAATTCTGGGGGCTCTAATGGCATTAAATATTTTAAATACGGATAATAATTTACCACCCAGTCATGCAGTGTCAAGGCCATAGACCTGCCACGCTTTGCGAGCCATGAGATACTCAGTTGCTTCCGACAAATTATTTGTTGTTGCTACGCAGAAATTGGCAGCATGGAGACACAGATCCTTGACTTTGACGGAAAGCTTTGGGTAAGGTGGCGCATTAATTTCAGACGCCGCAAGGCTTAATAGGAAACCCGGTGTGAATCCGGGACGGGCCCGCCGCTGTAACCGGGGACGAACGTCGCATGAATGTCACTGGCTCTTTAACCGGAGTTGGGAAGGCGCGACCAGTAGGACGAACCGGGAGTCAGAAGACCTGTCTGAATGATGTGAAGCTGCTGTCCCCGCGGTCATGGGGCGGTTGCTGAAAATTCGTGGATATTCAGGGAATCCCCGGATCAATTTCGAATTGACCGGGGATTTTTGTATTGTAAGGTACCCGGTCCCTGGTGTGATGGGAGCAGGAGTATGTTCAGGATTTTGTTGCTTGTTTTAATGGGTTTGCTGGCTTGCGGCCAGTCTCTTGCTGCAGAGGCAGAGCTCCCGGCGGTGGTGATGGATGAAGTGGTGGTGACGGCGACACGACAGGAGGAGGAGTTGTCTGCGGTTCCCGCCAATATCACGGTCGTGACTGGAGACGAAATTGCGCGTTCTCCAGCGCAGTCTATCCCCGAACTGTTGCGAAACGTGCCCGGTGTGTTGGTCAACGATATCGCCGGCAATGGACGGACCTACACGGTCGACCTGAGAGGCTTCGGCGAGACAGCCTCCTTGAACACCTTGGTGCTGGTCGATGGCCGGCGTATCAACCAGGCCGATTTGAGCGGTGTGGATTGGACCCTGATTCCCAAAGACCGGGTTGCAAGAATCGAGATCGTCCGTGGAGGCAGGGGCAGTGTCCTTTATGGAGACAATGCCTCCGGCGGGGTGATTAACATCATTACCAAAAAAGGGACCCGCGAGTTGACCGGTTCCGGGAACCTCTTCGTCGGCAGCTATGAGACGCTGCAGGGGAATGCCCTCGCCACTGGATCGATCAAAGACCTGTCTATTGCCGTTAACGCCAACTACCGTGATTCTGATGGCTATCGCGACAACAGTGACACCCTGGCCAAAGACGCCGGACTCAGCTTGGGCTACGAAATATCCGATCGGCTGTTCCTGCGCTTCGACGGCGGCTATCACAAAGATGATACGAGTATGCCCGGTGGTTTGTACAAGAGTGACCTGGACAACGGTTTGTCGCGAAAAGCCACCATGTCACCGGATGACTATGCGGACACCAAGGATTGGTACCTGCAGGGTGGTCTGCAATACTATTTGACTGACGACAGTTACCTGGATTTGGGCTTTTCGAAGCGTAATCGTAAAGCAAAGTTCTACTATTTCTCGACGTACGGTAACTATGCCGGCGACACGGAGATCAAAACGGAAGCTTTTTCCCCTCAGCTGGTTTTACAGAAGCCGCTGTTCGGTTACGGCACGAAGATTCTATTGGGCTTTGATTACGAGAAGAACAAAGAGGACATCCGCAACGAATCTTCATACAGTGTCGCTTCATATGACATGCGCCGTAAGAGTTATGGCTATTTTACCCACGCGGAAGTCTCTGTCACCGAAGCCCTCGCCGTCTCTGGCGGGGCCAGAAAAGATCGGGCGGAATTCGATTTCAAGTCGGATGACGAAGGGTCTTCAGATTCAAAAAACCTCAACGAGAGTCTTTATACTCTGGGCGTGAATTACCGGTTTAAGCAAGGCTCGTCAGCTTATGCCAGCTATGCCAAAAGTTTCAGATATCCTGTGATCGATGAGTTCTTCAACTTTTATTACAATACCGTCAACGATACGCTGACCGCTCAGACTTCCGATGATTTTGAAGCGGGCCTGCGGCTCCAACTCGACTCGGGCCTTGCCGTTAACATAAACCTGTTCCGGGTTGTCACTAAGGACGAGATCTTCTACAACCCAACGACCTTCGCCAATGAAAATCTCGACGGCGACAGTATCCGCCAGGGCGTGGAGTTGTCTGCTAGCAAAAACATCTATGATATTCTTTTGAGTGGCAGTTATACCTACAGAAACACTGATATCGATGGTGGACAATATGACGGCAATGACTTGCCGAATGTCCCTGAGCATCAGTTCACAGTGGGTGTACAGAAGACCTTCTACGAACGTATCCAGGTGGGCCTTGACGGCACTTATGTAGGTAAACGGCGGTTTATCTCGGATTTCGATAACAGCCTTGGTTATCAGGACGACTATTTCAATCTGTCCGGCAAGATCGCCTATCTGCTGAAGAGCGGATCGGCCTACATCGCGGTCAATAATATCCTCAACAAGGAATACGAGGAATATGGTGTCGATTACGGCGCAGAGTATCTTTACCCCTCGCCGAAAATCAATTTTTTGGCGGGCGTCGATTTCAGGTTTTAGTTGTTGCCTATGAAAAGGGCGTTACTCTTTCTGCTGACATCTTTTGCTTTGACCATACCCGTCTATGGCCGCGAGCTGGTTGACCAGGTCGGCCGCAAAGTCGAAGTTGCCGAGCCTTTGACGCGGGTCGTATCCCTGGCCCCAAACCTCACTGAAATAAGCTACGCTACAGGGGGGGGCGGAACTCTGGTCGGCGCGACGCGTTTCGCCAACGTCCCTGAAGCTGCTGCGAAATTGCCGAAGGTCGGTACATACGTGGCGCTGGATATTGAAAAGATTGTCAGTCTGAAGCCGCAACTCTGCCTGGCGATCAGGGACGGCAACCCGAAGGCCACGGTTGACAGGCTCGAGGCTCTGGGCATCCCTGTCTATGTCTTTGATCCTCAAAATCTTGAAGAAATTATCGATACCGTCGAGCGGCTGGGTACGATATACCGGGCTGAAGCCCATGCAGAGGCGCTGGCGGCAGACTATCGACAGCGCCTCGATTTGGTTGACCGGCAAGTCGAAACGGTCAGTGCTCGTCCCAGGGTTTTTTTTCAGATCGATGCACAGCCGGTGATTTCTGCCGGTGCCAATACTTTCCTGCACCAGTTGTTGACCCGGTCGGGAGCCGTTAATCTGGCTGCCGACCGGTCCGGTTATCCTCGTTACACCTGGGAAGAGCTCCTGGTGCTCGACCCGGAAGTGGTTCTTTTGGCATCAATGGGAGGCGGGTATACGGACCAGGAGCTTCGCTTCCGCTGGGAAGAATGGCCCCAGATTTCGGCCGTGCGCAACCAGCGGCTGCATGTTGTCGAAGCGGACCTGTTTGATCGCCCGACGCCGCGACTGATCGATGCCCTGGAGTATCTGGTCGGTCTCTTGCACCCGGAGTTGCAGCACACGCGCTTGATTGAGCAACGGCCCTGATATGGCAGGTTATCGCCGCGTCTACATAAAGCTGCTTGCTGTGGTGCTGGCTCTTGTGCCGGTACTAGTCGGCTGTGTTCTGCTCGGGTTAACCATTGGTTCGGCGGGGAGTGTCAGAGATGCCTGGGATGTTTTTCTTGGGCAGGGTGAGCCGAATGCAACTCTTGAAGTGATCATTTGGCAGCTGCGCTGGCCGCGGGTCGTTCTGGCGGCAACCGTCGGTGCGGCCCTTTCTCTTGGTGGCCTGGTGTTCCAGGCCCTGTTGCGCAATCCTCTGGCGGAGCCTTATATCCTCGGCATCTCCGGTGGCTCGGCGGTCGGGGCGATCTTCGGCATCCTGGCTGGCTTTAGTTTCTTCCCCGGCCTGGCGCTGAGCTCTTTCGCCGGTTCGCTTGTCGTTTTGTTGCTGGTCCTGCTGCTGACCGGGCGCAAGGAAGGTTCCAGTGACTCTCTATTGCTGGGCGGGGTGATGGTGAACGCCTTTTGCGGTGCGATCATCATGTTCCTGATTTCCATCAGCCAGGCTGGCCAGATGCATAAAATCATCTTCTGGCTCATGGGGGATCTTTCGACCGCCGGTGTCGACAACCTGCCGTTGCTGCTCGGTGTCCTGCCATGTTTCCTGGTAATCTTTATGCTGGCCCAGCCCCTCAACCTACTGTTGACCGGCCAGGAAAGCGCCTCGGCAATGGGCGTCAACGTCAAGCTGGTGATGCTGGTTCTTCTGGTGACTACGTCACTCATGGTCAGCCTGACCGTCTGTCATTCCGGTTTGATCGGTTTTGTAGGATTGACGATCCCACATGCCCTGCGCATGACGGTCGGACCGGATCATCGCGTTTTGATTCCTGCCTCTGTCCTGACCGGCGCTTCCTACCTGGTTGTTTGTGACCTGCTTGCCCGCAGTCTGCCCAGCCAGGGTGAAATGTCCGTAGGTATTGTGACGGCACTGATCGGCGCGCCGCTGTTTATCTGCTTGCTTTGGAAGGAGCGGCGATGAGCAGCTTAATAGAAATTCGCAACGTCAACTTACAATACGGTCCACGTGTGGTGATCAACAATGTCTCTGTACATATTGCGACCGGTGAGTTTTTCGTCATCATCGGGCCGAATGGGGCTGGCAAGACCACGCTGCTGAAATCCCTGGCCGGTTTGCAGCCATTGACTGCAGGGGACATCCTGGTCCGTCAGCGGTCGGTTGGAGATTACACCAGGAAAGAGTTGGCACGTTGTCTGGCGCTGGTTCCGCAACATATCAATGCTGAATTCCCGTTTACGGTTGCTGAAACCGTACTGATGGGGCGTTATCCGCATCTGGGGTTGTTTGCCGTGGAACGCAAGCGTGACCTTGAGCTGTCTGAACAGGCCATGGAATTTACCGAGGTGAGCCACCTCGCCACCCGGCGACTCGGGCAGCTTAGTGGCGGTGAACGACAGCGGGTCATCATCGCCCGTGCCATTTGCCAGCAATCGGAAATCCTGCTGCTGGATGAACCGACCGCCTCGCTTGACCCGGCCCATCAGCTACGCATCATGGACCTTATGGAGCGCCTCAGACAGCAGGAAAAGATTACCATCGTCATGGTGTCCCACGATCTCAACCTGGCTTCCGCATACGCTGACCGTATGATGCTTCTGAAAGACGGCGCAGTTGCAAAGACGGGAACCCCGCGGCAGGTCCTGACCCGTGAGCATCTCACCCGAAGTTATGGCTGCAACCTGATTGTCGATCAGAACCCTTTGTCAGGTACGCCGCGCGTCAGCCTAGTTTCGGAAAAGGCTGTGACCTCTTTGGAGAATGGCGAATAACGCCGGTGGCGGGTAGAATGCGAAGATAAAAAATAGTGTGTCCTCGGAAGGGAAGGGGGATACTGCCATAAACGGGTTTCTATGGCGACTCCATTTAAAACCAAAATCATCATAATTGACAATGGCGGACTCTGCCCACTCGCGGATTTAACAAGAAAATAAGTTTTGTTGTTTGACATGGGCATGGATTTTAGTTATAACTGCGCACTTATGGCGACGTACTCAGTATGGGGCGAATTTTTTCTTGCAATTTGCCTGCTGCTGATGTATATAACGCCCCCTGTGCTGGCGTAGCTCAATAGGTAGAGCAGCTGACTTGTAATCAGCAGGTTGCGGGTTCAATTCCTGTCGCCAGCTCCATTGAGCTGCAAGGGGGCTCGGCTCCCTTAAAAAATAATACCGATGTCCCCTGGAGGGGTTCCCGAGCGGCCAAAGGGATCAGACTGTAAATCTGACGTCGAAGACTTCGGAGGTTCGAATCCTCCCCCCTCCACCAATTAAAGACTTGCCGGAGAAAAGCGGAACTGTTTGACGCAGGAGGTTGTTAACCGTAGCAACTGCGAGAATGGCCATGCACGACTCCACAAAGAAGACTTCATAAGGTTTAGGCATAAGCCCAGAAAGAAACGATTTATGCGGGAGTAGCTCAGTTGGCTAGAGCATCAGCCTTCCAAGCTGAGGGTCGCGGGTTCGAATCCCGTTTCCCGCTCCAATTTCTTAGCTGTCTCAGAACAGGACGATGTAACAAGCCCACATAGCTCAGCAGGTAGAGCACATCCTTGGTAAGGATGAGGTCATCGGTTCAAGTCCGATTGTGGGCTCCAGTCGCCGTCAGGCAGGCAAGAGGCAGTTCGAGGTAATTGATTCGTTTCATGTGGGCCCGGCGGTCACCTCTGCAAGCAGTCCGCCGGCAAAATACGCAGACATTATTCAAGAGAAGACACAACAAGGGAGGATAACGCAATGGCCAAAGCCAAGTTTGAACGGACTAAGCCCCATGTCAACATCGGGACGATCGGTCACGTTGACCACGGCAAGACGACCCTGACGGCAGCCATCACGAAAGTGCTGTCGACGAAAGGCGGCGCAG
>Ga0316195_10000373_pt1 | contig 17372 bp, 13 predicted proteins | sample Phised1_MG_FD_204937 | JGI IMG/M metagenome (GOLD analysis project Ga0316195, IMG submission 204937) | Coastal sediment microbial communities from Maine, United States - Phippsburg sediment 1 | ecosystem: Environmental > Aquatic > Marine > Coastal > Sediment | place: USA: Maine | collected...
TATTTTACAAGATAGAAATAGAAATAGAAAAAAAGGATAATTTTTTGCCTTAGGACTGATATATTTTTCATCCTGCTGACTCACAGCATCAACAATTTGTAATTGGATTAAAGTATTTAAGTGAATTTTTGGTCATTCCAATTAATGTGTTGGGGTGAAATGGGATATAGAAAAGAATGCGATAATAGGTTCAGTGCTCACACATCTTAATACCGGTCAAAATAAAAAAGCTCCACAAATTGCGAAGCTTTTTGTACTTAGGGCGCCATAGTACGGCTAATTTGTACCTCGGGTGGGACTGAATTACTTTGCAATTCTTCCCAAGAAAGCACGCTTTGAAAACCACAAAAGGAAACACATCGCTTTATTTCAAAAAAAAGCGAGCTTCATTTTTGAAACTCGCTTATATTTCCACTCTTTTGTGGTTTATTCGTACCTCGGGTGGGAATCGAACCCACACGTCCGAAGACACTGGATTTTGAATCCAGCGCGTCTACCAATTCCGCCACCGAGGCAAAGGGTTTGCAAATCTAAAAAATTATTTCGTTTGAAAAACTAAAATAACCCACATTTATCCTTTAGCAACCCAAATAAATTTTTAAATTTGCACCTCCTTAAGAATCAGGGGATTTAAGAAACTAGAAAACAATAGATTAAGTATGCCTTATCAAGTACCTGAACCTAAAATTTTTGCCTGTACCCAGAGTATGGAACTGGGCAAAAAAATTGCACAATCTTATGGCGCAGATTTGGGTAATGTTTTGTTTTCGCATTTCAGTGACGGAGAGTTTCAACCCTCATTTGAAGAGTCTATTCGCGGAACAAGAATTTTCGTAATAGGTTCTACGAACCCAAGTTCTGAAAACCTTATGGAGATGCTGCTGATGCTTGATGCTGCCAAGCGTGCATCTGCCAGGCATATTACCGCCGTGATCCCTTATTATGGCTGGGCCCGGCAAGACCGGAAGGATAAACCCCGGGTTCCTATCGCAGCCAAATTAATAGCCAAAATGTTAGAAACAGCAGGGGCGACAAGGATAATTACCATGGACCTGCATGCAGACCAGATACAGGGGTTCTTCGAAAAACCGGTAGATCATTTGTTTGCTTCTACCTTATTCCTTCCATATCTGAAAAGCTTGAATTTGGACAATCTGACTATTGCCTCTCCGGACATGGGTGGTTCAAAAAGAGCATATGCCTATTCCAAGGCACTCGAATGCGATGTAGTGATCTGTTATAAACAAAGAGCAGTGGCGAATGTAATTTCCCACATGGAGCTCATTGGGGACGTACAGGATAAAAATGTAGTTCTGGTAGATGACATGGTGGATACCGCAGGCACCTTAACAAAAGCTGCTGATCTCATGATGGAACGCGGTGCAAAAAGCGTCAGGGCAATAACAACCCACGGATTATTATCGGGCAATGCCTACGAAAAAATAGAAAAATCACAATTATTGGAATTGATCGTTACAGATTCTATTCCCATCAAAAAAGAAAGTGGTAAAATAAGGGTTTTAAGTTGTGCGGACTTGTTTGCGGATGTCATGAACAGGGTTCATCACAATACCTCAATTGCCTCGAAATTTTTAATGTAAATATTAATTAAATATAAATAATGAAATCAATTACAATCAAAGGATCAGAAAGAGAAAGCGTGGGCAAAAAGGCAACGAAGGCCCTACGTAATGCTGGAAAGGTTCCTTGCGTGGTATACGGAGGGGAAAAACCATTACACTTTTCAGCGGATGAATTAGCATTCAAAAATTTAGTGTACTCCCCAAACGCCCACACTGTAAAGGTTGATTTGGACAAAGGTCAAAAAGTGAAAGCCGTTATGCAGGATATTCAGTTTCATCCTGTTACCGATAAAATTCTACATATAGATTTTTATCAATTATTTGACGATAAAGAAGTCTCCATGGATATTCCTGTTCGTTTACAGGGAAATTCCCCCGGGGTACGAAATGGGGGTCGCCTGTTATTCAGAAATAGAAAACTGACTATAAAAGCCTTGCCTGACAACCTGCCGGATTTCTTTGACATAGACATCTCTAAATTAAAAATTGGAGATAACATTCTCGTAGAATCCTTAAAAAATGATGCCTTTTCAATTTTACAACCAGATTCTACGGTAGTAGTACAGGTTAAAACTGCGCGGGCTGCTGTGGAAATTGAAGAGGAAGATGAAGAAGGAGTAGAAGGAGTAGAAGGAACTGAAGGAGCAACTGAAACTGATGCTGAAGGTGGAGAAGACACTACGGAAGCTTCAGAATAAATAACCCAAAAGCAATTCAAAATAAGCATCCCGTCCTGATAATTATCAGGATTCGGGATGCTTTTGTATTTTTACCCTAAGACCAGCGAAGAGGTATGAGCAAATTCTTTGATTTTCTTTTTGGGAAGAAAAAACAATTTTTAGAAGCCACAGATCCTATGAAAAAGTATCTTATAATTGGCCTTGGAAACATTGGCGATGAGTATGTTGATACCAGGCATAATATTGGATTCCAAGTACTTAATAAATTAGCCGAAAAACAAAATTTCTCGTTTGAGACCAGGAGATTAGGGGATTTGGGCTCTTATAAAGTAAAAGGCAGAAATGTGTTATGTTTAAAGCCTTCTACCTATATGAACCTCAGCGGTAAGTCTGTAAAATACTGGATGGAAAAAGAAAATATTCCCTTTGAAAATATCCTTGTCGTAACTGATGATATTAACCTCCCTTTCGGAACATTAAGGTTAAAAACAAAAGGAAGTGATGGCGGCCATAACGGTCTCAAGGATATTCAAAATAGCTTACAAACTGTCAATTACAACCGATTACGAATTGGGGTTGGTTCTGAATTTAGTAAAGGAAGTCAAGTAGATTATGTGCTGGGAAAATGGAATGAAGAAGAAAAAAGTACACTCCCTGAAAGACTGGAAAGGGCCAATGAACTAATCAACTCTTTTGTCCTTGCAGGAGTCAGGATTACCATGAATACGTATAACAACACTTAGCCTCCTCTATATAACAATCTGCCGCGCAAATACGGCAAGGTTTAAACCTATAGTGCTCTAAAGGAATAGACACCTGAATCCGAACGGTTTCCCTCACTATCTATGGTGATCACCTTCCAATAATATACAGAATTGGCTATGGTAATTATTTTAATAGTGGAAACGGTAGGTGACGGGGAAGCAGCCAAAACCCCGGGCGGAGATGAAGTATCAACAAATACCTCAAAACCTGCTATATCGTTATCCACATCTGCACCGGACCATTCCAGTGTAATTTCCCCATTAATATCCCGTACAACCGAAGCCCCGGAAAATGGAGCAATTATTTGTGCGGGAAAGGGCGCATGCGTGATTTGAGAACCCGCATTGTAAAATTGCCAGGTCGTACTTGATACAGTTTCCTGTACTTCCGTATTTCTGGTAATAATCACCCATGAATAGGGAGCACCTTTGTCCAGTATAAGTTCTGCACTGGTGGATTGCGTATTCACTGTTTGGGTATTGCCGGTTAAAAGATTGGTCACCCTTAATTCGTATGTAGTGGTGTTATTTGCGGTTTGCCATATAAACTCTACCCTGCTGGTCGTAGGAGTTATAGTGACCCCGGTGGTACAAAGGGAGTTTTGTTCGGGGGAAATTAATAAAGCAGCTTCAGGAGGTTTAGGAGAATCCTTTTTACAGGCTGTAAAAAGCAGGCTTATAAAAACAATTAAAATAATCCTCATCGCTTCATCACTTTATAAGTTCCTTTGATATTTTCTCCACTGATATTTACATAATACAATCCTGAAGGTAATTCTACAAAATTGAGTATAAGCGCATTCTCAGTGCTGTCATACTTTTGGCTGCTCACAAGTCGGCCATCAGTGGTAAAAATGGAAATGTCCACCGCCTGAGAAGCAGCACCCAAAAATATATTCAAAGTCTCCACAACCGGGTTGGGATAAAGAACAGGAGCAGCCGGAATAAAAACGGCCTCATCATATACACCCTGACAAGGCAGATTGGTAGATACTTTTAGGTTATTCAAACCTTGTTTCAAATCCAATACAATTTCTGAGGCATCTGTCTGGATCAGGTCCCCATTTAAGTCGATATTGTACAAACCGGAACCGGATAATGTTAGAATTGCCTGCAGCCCATCCAGGGAAACCACAGAACTTACACCTAACGGTTCAGGCTCAGTAATTACCACATCAAAACAAATATCCTCAAAGGTGTTTACCCCATCTGTGCCCACAATACAAACGGTATAAGTACCGTTGGCCAGGTTTTCCAATTTATAGACTTTGCTAAAGTCCTCTATAATATTCAGCCCGTTTCCTATAACATTCACCGTATAATCCATGGACATTGCGGCTGTAATTTCAAACGATCCATTATTACTTGTAATGCAGGATTCACTTTCAATAGCCAGGTTAAAATTATCAGTTGAGAAACGATATACCGGACAACCGTCCGCATTCACCTCGGTTCCGGGGGGTGTTCCAAGGCAAAGATCATCTCCATCATCAAAAACCCCGTCTTCATCATTGTCGGGTCTTAATTCCCCTTCCCCACAGATTTCAAGAGAAAAGTTATTTATGCTCCCGCCATCCGCAGGGGCCGTATCCAAAACCGTCAAGACCCATTCACCAAAAGAAGATTCCCCGTTAAAGGATGCCAATGAACCAAGAGGGCGCACGACTCCACTTATGGCAGCGGCTCCACCACCACAGGTTAATTGATCGCCGTCATCATCAAAAACGGCATCAATATTCTCGAGTTCCCCACATGAATTAGAGGTCAAAACAACCACTGTACCCTGAGGCGAAGTAAGGCTGATTATCAGATCTGCCAGAAAAGTATGCTCTAATTCCAGGGTTACATTTACATCGGTAACCGGCAGATCATTTAAGACCGTGATTTTTGAAGTAACTATAGGGGTGCCAATAGAAGATATAGTTACAGGCAGATCTTTTGCTGTTTCAATATCGCAGCTTATGGTTATAGTCGTGAAACTAAATGATGGTCCAAAAGTACCCTCTCCACAAGAATTTTTTGGTTTTACCCTCCAATAATAAGTGGTTTCTTCCTGTAGGTTTTGCGGTAAATAGGTATTAAAAATAATATCGCTGGCAGATTCAATGACTGTCGTGAACAGCGCATCCGTCGCAATTTCAATATCGTATGCTGTATACTTCGTATTGACATCCCAGGTCAAAAGGGGTTGAGTACTAACCGCTAAAGCCATATCTATGGGAGCCTGGAGGACCACATCCGGGAAATTGTTATCGCCAATATTTATATCAATTTCCACATCCTTAGTAATGCTCAATGAAGTGGCCGTGACAGTAACTGGATAATTCCCTGGAGACACAAGGTCTGTATTTGAGAATGTAATGGAAACCGGAGTATTGTTAGTTGTGGCGGTCTCCGGGGTAAAAACTGCCGTGAGGCCTGCTGGCATACCTTGTACACTAAACGCAACCTCTTCGGCAAACCCCAAATAGGTTTCATAAATAAATGGCACAATCAGATCACTGGGCTCGCAAACTTCAAAATCGAGCTTTTCAAAATTTAAGATCACCTCAGAATCTTCAATGACAAAATCAGAAGAATTTACAGCGAAAAATATATTGTCCTTTCCTTTTACCATGATACGAGCCCTTGCAGTCCCATTACCGGGGATAATAACTTCATGGCTCCCGTCATTTGGAACTGCGGTTGCTATACTTATTGGGAAAGTAAGCCCTCCGTCTGTAGATAAGAATATATCTACCTGCTGCGCATTTATAGGCGTAATATTAGTGTTGGCAACATCCCAGCTAATAGTTTGTACAGAACCCGCGGTATAGGTCACTGCCGTATTTTGGGAGGTTACAACAAATGGTCCTGCGCTTCCTAATATATCAAGTTTTACCAGTTCCGAGGCTACCTGCCCCCCTCCTGCTGCATTGTCCCTAACGGTTAAGGCAAAGTTCATTTCACGTTCCACATTGGAAACGGTCTCCCAGGCTGAATTCATCTCGGGATTTGTCTGGGTAAGATTTCCAAGGATTACCTCTGCTAATTTTGGAAAATACCTTGAAGTGCTTTCCGTTGGCGGAAGCGATCTGAAATTAGCCCCGCTGGGGTTGTCCGGCCCAAAATTTTCTGTAGTGACTACTCCGTCATCTACCTGCTCCCATGCGTAAGTCAGTATATCAGCTACGTCAGGATCTGTGGCGTTCCCGGTTAAAACAAAAGCCGTTCCTTTGGGAATGATATAATCCTTTATCGGGTTAATAACCGGAGGGTTGTTTGTTAAAGTAATATCCACTCCACAAGTTGTAGTCTGAAGATATTCCATAATTTGGAATATACTGTAGTAATGGAAATAATCATCCCCGTTTGGGGCGACGTTTTGACCGGGTATAATTCCTGCATACCCCATAATTGTTGTTCCTGTTCCAGGTTCTGCCTGTACCAATGTCCCTTCGGATTCAAAGGACCAGGTATGATTTGCTCCAAACTGATGCCCCAATTCATGGGCAACAAAATCCAGGTCATAAAGATCCCCCTGTGGATTTAAAGCGGCAGCATATGCGCTTCCTTTTTGGTTATCCTGGCATACAGACCCTATAAAACCAGCATTCCCTCCATCTATATCCTCGTGAAACAAATGACCCACATCATAATTGGCTTCACCAATAATATCCGTAAGCGTATTTTGAACTTCCGTATTTAAATTTCCCCCATAAGGATCCGTTGCAGGGTTCGTAAAAATTACAAGGTCTGTATTTGCAATCAGCTCCAAATTAACACCCAAATCGGTTTCAAAAACCTGGTTTACCCTGGTAAGAGTCGCATTAATAGCGGCCAATGCATCTGCTACAGTGCCTCCATGAAATTGGGTATATTCCCCTGTAGTTGAAATCGCAATTCTGTATTTTCTCAACACCTGGTCATCCACGAGTTTTGATACAGATCCATTGCTGTTTTTTTCAAACACTGCTTGGGTAAAACAAATAAAGTCACTATCAGCTTTCGAATTTAAATTCCGGTCATAAACCACATAACTGCTTCCCCCATCCGAGACTTTCTCCATAAACGTAGTCCTTTCGGTTCCTGTATGAACAATCATACTTTGAACGCCCTTATGTGAAATGCTAAAACGAATACGATCGTTATTTCCATCTATACTATAACCGGAAAAGGATTTAATACCGGGATATTTTCGTGCCAGTTCGGGAGCAAAGACCGAATTTTCTGAAACCCTGAAAGCTTTTAATTTTCCTTTGACATCCGGAAAATAAACAATTCCGGGAGCTTTCTTCAAGGCAGATACAGTTGCTAATTCCTTATATAATGATGCCTGGTCTAAATCAAAAACCTTTACTTTTTTTACGTCGGCTTTAGTTAAAGAGGGTGAAGAAATTTCCTTTGCAGAAATCTCCTCCTGCCAATATTTGGATTGCGCAGATCCGTAAAAGGAAAGAAAAAATATGGTAATTGATAAAACAAGACGTAGTTTTGCTAGCATCAAGGGATTTTTAAATCTTCAAAAGTAAGTCTTTTTATTATTTTATTTGTGTGGTCACAGTTCAAAGCATTTCCAATTACGATAAAAAGCACCCTACTGCTATTACCATTGGCACTTTTGACGGTGTTCACATAGGTCACAGGAAAATACTTGAACGCCTCATAAATGATGCCAAAAAAACAGGTCTGCAATCTACAGTACTTACTTTTTTCCCGCATCCAAGAATGGTATTACAGAAAGATACCGAAATAAAACTCCTGAATACCATCCAGGAAAAGATAAATATTTTAGAATTAATTGGATTGGATTGCCTGATTATTCAACCTTTTACGATGGAATTCTCACGCCTTTCTGCCACAGAATTTGTTCGGGACATCCTGGTAAATAAGTTAAATTCCAAAAAAATTATAATAGGGTATGATCACCGATTTGGCAGAAACAGAAATGCGAATATTCAAGACCTTATCACCTTCGGGAATGCATTAAATTTTGAAGTGGAAGAAATAGCAGCAGAGGAAATAAATGATGTATCGGTAAGTTCTACAAAAATTAGAAATGCCCTTATTAATGGAGATATAAAGACCGCTAATGACTATCTGGGGTATAATTATATGCTCACTGGTGATGTGAAAAAAGGCAAAGGTCTGGGGCGAAAATTAAACTTTCCCACAGCAAATTTATTTATTGAGGAAGAATACAAACTGATCCCCAAAAACGGGGTTTATGTAGTAAAGAGCTTCCTTAATGAAAAACTTTTTTACGGGATGATGAACATTGGCTTTAATCCTACGGTAGGCGGTTCATCGAAGAACATTGAGATCCATTTTTTTAACTTCAAAGCGGATTTATATGGGCAAAATATCCAGATTGATATCCTTGAACGCATCCGTGATGAACACAAATTCAACTCGCTCGAGGAACTTAAAGTACAATTGGCAAAAGACAAAGAAACTTCATTGGCCATAATTTCCAGCTAGATGTTTAATTCCCTTTTCTTTAAAAGAACAGACAATAGTCCCTTAATTATATTTCGCATATTCATGGGCATTCTCATCAGTCTGGAGTGCTATGGCGCCATTTTAACCGGGTGGGTGCGGAGAACCTTGCTTGAGCCAACATTCACCTTTTCTTTTATTGGTTTTGAATGGCTTAAGCCCTTACCGGGTCCGGGTATGTATATCTACTTTTTAATCATGGGTACCCTGGGTGTTTTAATTGCCCTCGGTTATAAGTACAGATTCAGTATCATTTCTTTTACTATTTTATGGACTGCTGTATACCTGATGCAAAAAACATCATACAACAATCATTATTATTTGCTGATACTTATCTCCCTGATGATGTGTTTTTTCCCTGCTCACCAGTCATATTCTTTAGATGCCAGAATGAGGCCAGAGTTAAGGAGTGAAAGCATGTACAGCTATGTAAAATGGATTTTTGTTCTTCAACTTTTTATAGTTTATACCTATGCGGCATTTGCCAAACTTTATGCAGATTGGCTCGATTTTAGTTTTATCGGAATTTTAATGCAAAACAAATCCGATTATTGGCTCATCGGTGGACTATTACAGGAATCATGGGCCCATAAATTCATTTCACTAATGGGGATTTTCTTTGATTTACTCATAATCCCTGCCTTATTGTGGAAACGCACCAGAAATATTGCTTTTGCATTTTCAATATTCTTTCACCTGTTCAATTCCATAGTCTTACAAATTGGGATCTTCCCATACCTGGCACTGGCCTTTTCCGTATTCTTTTTCGAACCCGGGACAATAAGGCGTATATTCTTTAAAAAGAAACCCTTACCAATATCTGACCAGGTCATTGTCCCTTCCTACAGGAACATTTTTTTATTGGGGTTTGGAGTCTACTTTTTAGTTCAATTAGTTCTTCCCCTAAGACATCATTTCATTGAAGATGATGTGTTATGGACAGAAGAAGGACATAGGATGAGCTGGCGCATGATGCTGAGAAACCGTTCCGGAATTATCAGTTTCAAAATAATAAATAATGATAATGGCGCTATTGTAAACGTGAATCTGAACGATTACCTTACCAGGAAACAAAAAAGCAGAGTTTCTGCATATCCTGATTTTATTTGGCAGTTTGCCCAACATCTTAAAAAGATCTATTCCGAGGGCGGTGCCGATATTTCCGTTTACGTAAATTCAAAAGTTCGGATAAATGGCAATGAATTAAAGCCTTTTATAAATCCTGAAGTCGATCTGGGCGCTGAGCGCTGGGACCATTTTAGGCATCATAACTGGATACTGCCTTCCGAAAAAATTAAAGCTGAACTATCAATTGTTAAATAGGTCATTACATTTCTTTTAAATTAATTATCCGGAATTTAAAATAATGTAGACCCCCCAAATTGATACATTAATCAATTAACCCTAAATTTGGGCCTTAAAATGTTTAAACATGTTGCAGCTGCAAACCCTAAGAACTAACAGAGATCAGATAGCCAAGGCTTTAAAAAAGCGCAATTTTGATGCAGAATTTCATTTGGATAAGGTAATTGGCCTTGATGAGAAACGTCGTTCACTGCAAACAGATCTGGATAATACACTGGCGGAAGGCAATAAACTTTCCAAAGAAATTGGTTTGCTTTTTAAAAGTGGTAAAACAGTAGAAGCAAACAAGCTGAAGCAAAAAACAACGCAACTTAAAGAAGTTTCTAAAAGACTTACGGAAGAATTGAATGCTGTTTCGGTTAATTTGGAAGATGCTCTGTATCAAATCCCTAACGTTCCGCATGAATCAGTACCGGCCGGAAACAGCGAAGAAGATAATGAAGAAATCTTTCGGGAAGGAGATATCCCTGTACTCGGCACCGATGCCAAACCACATTGGGAACTTGCAAAAAAATATGACATCATAGATTTTGAGCTGGGCGTTAAAATAACAGGAGCAGGGTTTCCCGTCTACAAGGGTAAAGGAGCCCGTTTGCAACGCGCCTTAATTGCCTATTTTCTGGATAAAAACACGGAGGCAGGGTATACTGAAATGCAGGTCCCCCTCCTGGTTAATGAGGCTTCTGGTTATGGCACAGGACAGCTCCCGGATAAGGAAGGGCAGATGTATCATGTTACGGAAGATGATCTCTACCTGATACCCACGGCAGAAGTACCTGTCACAAATATATTTAGAGATACTATCCTCGATAAAAATAATCTCCCTGTCTGTTATACCGGATATACACCCTGTTTCAGGCGGGAAGCTGGTAGTTATGGGGCACATGTAAGGGGCCTGAACCGACTCCACCAGTTTGACAAAGTAGAAATTGTTCGGGTAGAACATCCTGATCATTCTTACCAGGCACTGGATGCCATGGTTGAACATGTGAAAAATATCCTGAGGGAATTAAAATTACCCTTTCGCATCTTGCGCCTTTGTGCCGGCGACCTTGGTTTTACTTCGGCCCTGACCTATGACTTTGAGGTATTTTCAACGGCCCAGGACCGTTGGCTGGAAATTAGTTCCGTCTCTAATTTTGAAACTTTTCAGGCGAACAGGTTAAAGCTTCGCTACCGGGATGAAAACAATAAGACTCAATTAGCTCATACGCTAAATGGCAGTTCATTAGCCTTACCAAGGGTTTTAGCCGGAATTTTGGAAAATTACCAGACTGAAGAAGGAATAAATATCCCGGACATCCTGGTACCCTATACCGGCTTTAGCAGAATAGATTAATTGTTTTAGACACTTTTCTTAATGCGGAAATGTCATTGAATTAAGACAAGTCCAGCGTTCAAGTAAATTGGCACAACGTTCAATTCAGCGATATTATGTTTTCTTTGACAGTGTTTTTTAATGAGCTTGTTTAAATTTGATAAATTTCCCATATGAAATTTGCCTTTTTATTTATCGGCCTTATCTGTAGCTTCCAATGCTGGACACAGGAAGATTTTCTGGCAAAACAGTATTTTAATGATGGTGAATTTAAGAAAGCTGCAGTCTTTTATGAGAACCTGGTTGAAAAGAATCCCAGGCGAACAGATTATGCAGAAGGCCTGATTGCTTGTTATCAGCAGTTGGAAAAGTATGAGGAAGCCCAGGCATTTCTCTTAAAGAAAATTGAATCGGGCAACCCATACCCCACTATTTATATTGAATTAGGGTACAATTACCGACTACAGGGACTGACTGAAAAAGCCAAAGAGAATTATGAAATCGCACTTTCAAAAATTGATGAAAATCCAAATTATGGCTATGGAATCGGGTTCAGATTTCAGCGATATACCCTTTTAGATTACGCACTAAGGGCTTATTCCAGGGCTATGGAACTAAATCCGCAACTGGATTATAATTTTCAAATGGCCCGCATTTACGGAGAGCAAGGAGACATCGAAAGGATGTACAGTGCCTATTTAGAGTTAATTTCTTCAGGGAAGGCTACCCAAACAAATGTGCTGCGAAATCTTGATAATTTTATCACCTCAGACCCAGAAAACCCCAATAACCTTAAGCTCAAAAAAATCCTGCTGCAAAAGGTTCAAAAAAATCCCGATATCCTTTGGAATGAAATATTAAGCTGGTTGTTTGTGCAGCAAAAACAATACAACAGTGCCTTAAACCAAGAAAAAGCCATTTACAAAAGATCAGGGGTAAGTACACTCGAACGACTTATTGGTTTAGGCGATATTGCCCTGGAAGACAATGCTGTTGAAGAGGCCAGGGAAATTTTTACCTATATCGATAAAAATTCTGATGATCCGGTTATCAAACTTAACGCACGCCTGAATCTTATAGATATTCAGCTTTTGGATGCAAGCCAAAAACAACTGGATGAAATAGAGGGGCAGTTTGATGCATTAATGGAAATTTACGGGTACGAAAATCACACTTTACAATTGCAAATTGCCTATGCCAATTTCCTTACCTTTAAAAAAGGCAATCCAGAAGAGGCTATTGCCATCCTTAAAAAATGTTTGGAGCTTCCCCTGGAACGATTTAGCATAGCCTATATAAAACTTGCCCTTGGAGATATCCTTGTTTTTGATCAGAAGTTCAATGAGGCACTTATAAATTTTTCCCAGGTACAAAAAAGTTTAAAAAATGATGTCTTAGGTCAGAACGCCAGATTTAAAGTAGCGCAGACCAGTTTTTACAAGGGAGATTTTGATTGGGCATTTACCCAATTAAAGGTATTACGAGGCTCTACTTCGCAACTAATTGCAAATGATGCTATGCAGTTAAGCCTGTTAATCTCAGATAATTCTTTGGAAGATTCAACGCAGACTGCATTAAAAAAGTATGCCAGAGCGGACCTCCTGGCGTATCAGCAAAATACTCTTGAGGCAATAAAAGTATTCGATGATATTCTGGTTAACCACAAGGGAGAAAAAATAGAAGATGAGGCTCTTCTAAAGCAGGGAGAACTTTTAGAACTTATCAAAGATTATGAAGCCGCCGAATTTAACTATCTTAAAATCGTTGAATTTTATGGAAATGATATTTTGGCCGATGATGCTCATTTTGCGCTGGCAGAACTCTACAGGAACATCTTAAATGAACCTGAGAAGGCCAAGGAACATTATGAGAAAATAATTTATAATTACCAGGACAGTTATTACTTTCCTCAGGCGCGTAAAAATTTTCGAATTTTACGCGGTGACAGTATTAACTGATTTTTCATTTGCCGATTTATATATTTGAAATATGATTATCTACAATGTTACCATTAATATAGATGAATCTGTACATGACCAATGGCTAACATGGATGCAGGAAACACATATTCCTGAAGTGATGGAAACCGGGAAATTCATAAATGCCAAAATGGTAAAAGTACTGGTAGAAGAAGAAATGGGTGGACTTACCTATTCCATACAGTACACTGCTGAAAACAGGGAAACATTAAATAAATATTATACTGAAGATGCAGATAGAATGCGGAAGGAGGTGGTAAAACATTTTGGAGATAAATTTGTCGCCTTCAGGACAGAATTAGCCGTTATAAGCGAGCATCAGGCACCTAAATTGAATGCAACAGAATATCTGTTTACCTATGGCACTTTACAGCAGGAAAAAATTCAACTATCTGTATTTTCAAGAACACTTTCGGGGTTTAATGACAGCCTTTTAGGCTATAAGCTATCAACTGAAAAGGTGGCAGGTGCATATCCTGTGATACAGAGTTCGGACAAGCTTACAGATTTTGTGAACGGGCAGGTGTATATGTGTACCAATGCAGAAATTTTAGAAGCTGATAAATACGAAGGACCGGCATATAAAAGAATAAAAGTGATTCTGAACTCCGGCAAAAATGCATGGGTTTATATAAGCAATTCCCCGGAATCAGATTAAACCATGGCTAAAAAACGCAAAAAACACAGCGCATATAAAAAGAGCAGCCGGCAGGAAGAAAGTCCGGTTAGAGCTAAAAAGTATCTGGGGCAGCATTTTCTTAAAGATGAAGAAATAGCCAGACGAATTGCCGATACGCTTTCTATGCTTGGGTATACCAATGTGCTTGAAATTGGACCCGGCACAGGAGTTCTTACAAAATATCTATTGCAGCGCCCTATGAACCTTGTGGCTATGGAATTAGATGAAGAATCGATCATATACCTCAACCATAGCTTTCGATTGGAACATAAAGAAATTCTGCGACAAAACAATTCTCTTGAAATAATTCAGGCCGACTTCCTAAAATACAATCTTTCAACATTATTCAATATGGAACCTTTTGCCATAACCGGCAATTTTCCCTATAATATTTCCACACAGATTGTTTTCAGATTACTTGAGATTCGAAACCGGGTTCCCGAATTTTCAGGAATGTTTCAAAAAGAAGTGGCCCAGCGAATATGTGCCAAAGAAGGAAATAAAACCTATGGCATTCTTTCTGTATTGGTTCAGGCATTTTATGATGCGGAATATCTTTTTACAGTAAATCCCGAAGTTTTTGATCCCCCTCCAAAAGTGGAATCAGGGGTATTAAGACTGGTAAGGAAAGATAATTTTACCCTGGCATGTGACGAAAAACTACTCTTCAAAGTAGTAAAAACAGGATTTAATCAACGCCGTAAGACATTAAGGAACAGTTTAAAACCATTTAACCTTTCTGATAATCTAAAAGAAGATGCTATCTTTGACCGGCGCCCTGAAGAATTGACGGTTACCCAGTTTATTGCGCTGACCAAGAAGATAGGTGATGACTCCATTTAAACTCACAGACGAACTACTGGCAGAAATTGAACTGCTTATAGAATCCAGGAAAGACACTGCGTTAAAGTCTCTCATGGAAGAGATTCATTATGCTGATATTGCTGAAATAGCAAATGATCTCAGTGAAGATTCAGCAACCTATCTCATTAAACTGCTGAATAGCGATAAAACTTCCGATGTACTTATTGAATTGGATGATGATGTTCGGGAAGCTATTCTTAACAACATGTCCTCTAAAGAAATAGCCGGAGAATTAGATGAACTGGATACAGATGATGCCGCGGATATTATTGGAGAGCTTCCACAGGAAATTGTTGAGGAAGTAATTTCGGAAATAGAAGACCGGGAACATGCCAGGGACATTGTTGATCTTTTGCGTTACCATGAAAATTCTGCAGGCGGACTCATGGCCAAGGAATTGGTAAAAGTAAATGAAAATTGGAACGTACTTACCTGCGTTAAAGAAATGAGGGCCCAGGCCGAAAATGTTACCAGGGTTCATTCCATTTATGTTGTAGATGATGATGACAAACTCAAAGGCAGACTCTCTCTCAAAGATCTGCTTACAACCTCCACAAAATCCCCAATTAAAGATATTTATATCCCAAAAGTGGATCGGGTTAATGTTAATGAAAAGCCGGAGGAAGTGGCAAAAATTATGTCTAAGTATGACCTGGAAGCCATTCCTGTGGTAGATGAAATTGGCAGATTGGTTGGCAGAATTACCATTGATGACATCGTAGATGTTATAAAGGAAGAAGCAGAGAAAGATTATCAGCTGGCAGCAGGTATCTCTCAGGATGTAGAAGCCGATGATAGTATTTGGGAATTGACAAGAGCCCGTTTACCCTGGTTGTTTCTGGGTCTAATGGGCGGTATTGGTGCAGCGGCTATCATGGGGGGCTTTGAAGAAATGATAAGCAAGCATGCTATCCTGTTCTTTTTCACACCTTTAATCGCCGCCATGGCGGGAAATGTTGGGGTTCAATCCAGTGCTATCATAGTACAGGGTCTCGCTAATGACGATCTTAAGGGAAGCATAAGTAACCGACTGATTAAGGAAATGCTTTTGGCTGCATTGAATGGAATTATTCTGGCTATGGTACTACTGCTCTTTACATGGTTCTGGAAAGGAAATTTTCCTGCGGCCGTTGCCATTTCAATTTCCCTTGTGGTGGTAATTGTCGTTGCCGGAATAATTGGAACATTTATTCCTTTATTTTTAAATAAAAGAGGCATAGACCCGGCTATTGCCACCGGGCCTTTTATTACCACAAGCAATGATATTTTCGGGATCCTGATTTATTTCTGGATAGCGAAAGTTATTTTGGGCATTTAGACTTCACTTTTATTTAATTTGGATACCTTAGAGTCCCCGAAATCTAAATCACATACACTTTAAGAATTTCAGTTTATGTCAATTAAAGTAGGATTAGTTCAGGAAAGCCCTGTTTTTTTTAACAAAGGGGAAACCATTTCTAAAATTGCAAGGCTTACTAAAACTTATGCACGTGAAGGATGCGATTTATTGGTTTTTCCGGAGTCATTTATTCCGGGATACCCGCGGGGATTTACTTTTGGGGCCACTATAGGCAGCAGATCTGAAAAAGGGCGCAAGCTTTATGCCGAATACTATGAAAACAGTATTAATGTAAATGGTGAAGATCTTAAAAAACTTGAATCCATTTCAAAAAAACACAAGATCTACCTGGTAATCGGGGTAACTGAAAAAGACGATATAAGTGGCAGTTTATTCTGTTCAATGTTGTATATCTCCCCAACTTCAGGATTGCTCGGTACGCATCGAAAAATTAAACCTACCGGAACTGAAAGGATAATATGGGCTGAAGCTTCCGGTGAATCACTAACTACCTATCAAACGAAAATAGGCAAGTTGGGGGGGCTTATCTGCTGGGAGAATTATATGCCTCTGGCCAGGATGTCCATGTACAGAAAAGGAGTTGAGGTTTATATAGCACCAACGGCCGATGCACGGGAAGAATGGACCTCCACCATGCAACATATAGCCCTGGAAGGTCGTTGCTATGTACTTGGTTGCAACCAGTATTTTACAAAAGCCATGTATCCGGAAAACTATCGTTCCCTTGTTCATGATGAACCTGAGGCAATGTGCCGTGGAGGCAGCCTTATTGTGGCTCCAAACGGGAAAATTATAGCAGGCCCTCTCTATGATAAAGCCGGTGTTCTAATGGCTGAAATTGATCTTGAGGAAATTAAATTAAACAAACTCGATTTTGATGTAATAGGACATTATGCCCGTAATGATATTTTTAAATTTGAAGTAAAAGATCAACCCGAGATTAAGAAGGAAAAGTGACAACATTATGAAAACCCATATGCTTTATTTTTTTGTCCTAATCTATTTGATTAATGGTTGTACAAATGAAAACAAGGTGATATTAGATCTTGAGATTAATCCTGAACAGCTTGAAGTATTTGGCCAGGATTATATTTCCACCCCCTTATACGAAAGGGATATTGCTATTTCCCCTGAGGGAGACCAATTGATCTATACCCTTGGAAATTACCAGCAGACTGTCAGGAGTTTGGTAAGCTTAAAAAGGGAAGGAGATCAGTGGGGAGATAAAGAAATCTTATCATTTTCAGGGAAGTACAACGATATTGAACCTTTTTTTGCTGCTGACGGCAGTAAATTGTTCTT
>Ga0316195_10000374_pt1 | contig 17349 bp, 14 predicted proteins | sample Phised1_MG_FD_204937 | JGI IMG/M metagenome (GOLD analysis project Ga0316195, IMG submission 204937) | Coastal sediment microbial communities from Maine, United States - Phippsburg sediment 1 | ecosystem: Environmental > Aquatic > Marine > Coastal > Sediment | place: USA: Maine | collected...
AGCCTGCCACTATCCCGGCACCTACAATCCGCCGGATCAGGCCGAGTCGTTGCCTGCCAGGTTGTCCGCTTCCTACGAGAACGAAACCTGGGATCGGAAGATCGGTAATGTGCCGGCTTACGTGACAGGTCCCACTTCGAAAGCCTGCGGCGGATGTCACCGGGCTGCTTTCATCAACGAGGATGATGCGAGTGGGTTGACCACGTTCTACCAGCACACCAAGTCAAACGGTTATCTGGTCGAGGACGATGGCGAGATCTGGGATGAGGTCGTCGCGGAAATAATGGAGTACTTCCAGTAATAGCCGGGAGCATGGGGTGGGCCACTGGCCCACCTCGATTCCTGCGAATAGAGGAGAAAAAAACCGGGCGGTTCCGCCCGGTTTTTTTTGCCCGGAAGCTTATCGATCTGGAATCCCGCTTCCGTTCTGTCACGCGCCGCCGCGTTTCGGCTGCACCTTTTCGTCTGCGGCTTTATCAATGTCAATCAAGAGGAAAGCTCATTTGCCCCGAGAACGTGTCTCCAGTCTGCTGAAGGCCCAGCAGCAACAGGCCCCTCAAAAGGGATTGTGGCGCGTCAGGCGTTGGCTGAAGGTCCAATTCCACCAGGCAGATCGTTGTCGTGCACTGAAACGAAGCGTTACCGGGAACCAGGGGTTGCGAATTTGTCAGGACGCCTGCGATGGCATCGCCTTCACCGGAAAACTGCAAAACTGGCGAGCCAATGGGCCAGTGTTCCGAGTCCAGCTGCAGCGCTGCGTTTTGCCAGTCGAGCTGTCCCTTCAGTCGGCTGGGTAATAGTGTGTCTGCGGTAAGCTGCGCTGCTTGCAAATCGATCACGAAATCCCCCTTTAAGCCCGCCCCGACCCTGAACCACGGATCGAGTGAACTGCCGGAAAGCTGCCAGTGCAGCCCCTGCAGTTCGAGTTGCCGCGACAGCAGCTTAAGCTGCATGTGCCCGCCGTTCGTGGGGTTCTGTTGTTCCTGAAAATCCGCTTTGAGTGTTGCTGTGAGCAGCGCAGCAGGCCTGACCGTCCAGTTCAGATTTCGAACCGGCAGGGCTTTGCCGTCATACATGATCTGCTTGACCTCACCCCGCCACAGAGTGCCGCCGATACCCAGGAACTGAAACTTACCCGATCGTTCCGGCACCACCAGCTGCGCCGGCAAATGGGCCAGCAGGCTGAAGCCGAATACGATGCAGGCCCCCATCAAGAGCAACCGTTTTTGCATAATGCCCACCAGAAGCTGATTTGAAAAACAAATGGGAATAAAACCCGGGTCGGGTCAACGGGCAAGTACCAGCTGTACTCCAAGAAGGTCCGATGCGCGATCCAGCTGAATGTCCACCCGCTGCGCCCTGACGCCACTCTGATGCAGGCTGCTCAACCACTGGATCAATTGAGTATAGGAAGCTTCCTCGAGACTCACCTGGATCTGGTCGTCGCCGCTGGGTTGCAGGCGTTTGAGCGCGCTGCGCAAGCCCTGCTGCTGAGCGCTGCTCTCGACCTGCGTCAACAACGATCCGGACGCCGGGGTCTCGTGGTTCGATGAGGCTGCTTTGAGGTCGAGGGCCTGGCGCCGTGCTACAGAAAAAGCCTCTTGAGCAGAGCGCAGCCTCTGTTGCGCATCGTCGCGACCGGAATAAACGGGATCGATGATCAACAAGTAGAACAACAGCAAAGCGACAAGGACAGCACTGAAGCGCAGAATTTGCTGTTCCCGTGCCTGTAAAGCGTCCCAGCGGGCCTTGAAAACCTGGATAAGTCCCATCAGCCTGCGCTCCGGGGCTCTCGTGGCCCTGCGGACTTGATGGCCAGATTGCTGCGCGCACTGTCGGCATCGGTGCTGGCGTCGAGCAAGGAGGCTTCAAGCCCCTGCTGTTCGACCTGCTGGCGCAGGTCATCCAGTTGTTGCAGGCTGCTCCCCTGCAACGCCAGGGTTAGCATGCCGTCTCTGAAATTGATGCCGAGCACGGTGACCGGCTGTTGGCTGATGGTGGCGGATACCCGGTTGAGCAAAGGCAAAAACTCCGTATCGCCCGCACCGCCATTATTCAACTGCCGCCAGGCAATCAACAATTGAGTTTGTGGATCGCGAATCTGTTGGGCATCAGGCAATGCCTCCCGGGCCAGTTCGACCATCGATGCCTGCAACTGGTCGGCTTCCCGATTCAGACGGATGGTTTCCAGCCCGGTTTCCAGCAACCCGAGGGTTACGGCAACCAGAGCCAGCAGGGCTGCCGTCGCCCAGGGACGCCATTTCCAGCTGTCCTGCTGTATCACCCTGAATTCGCCCTGCAACAGATTCAGCGTTTCGCTCGAAGGCTCGGCAGCGAGGTGTTGCAAGGGGCTGGCAACCAACTGCTCGTCGATTTGCCAGCTGCCGGGCAGCACGGGTGCGGCGGCATCGGTCTGCCTGATGACTCTTACCGCCCTGTTGGGATGGTCGCTTTCCAGGTCCTGCCCCGCGTTCAGCATAAGGGCCAGCCGGGACAGGGGAGCCGAGAAGCCGGTGCCATCCGGCGAGCGCACGATGGCCCGGTCACCGCTGACCAGAATCTGCCAGGCGTCGGGGAGTTCCTGCAGCATCGCGTAATCCGGCAGGATCCGGTACGGCGTGATACCGGCATCAGTAATCAACTGCAGCAAATCGCGCAGTGGCTGCCTCCGCGTAACGGCGACCACGGTTTCGCCCTGATCGTTATCGGGACCGACGGCCAGGTGTTCCAGCGCCACATCAGAGGCGATGCTGTCTTCGAGCATGAAAGGCAATGCTTTCACTGCCTGGCGGCGGCGCTTGCTGGGTAGCTTGACGGTTGTCGTCAGGACTTCTTCGCCGGGAATCAGAACAATCCATTGGCAATCAACAGGCGGTTCTTGCAGCAAGCGGGACAGTTGCCCGCTTTCAGGATGAGAGCTGTCGGGTGTCGCTTCATCCGACAGGTGCAACCATTGCGCGGCACAGTCGATGGCGCCGGCTTCTTCTTCACCCCCACGGCTGATCGGTGGGATCAGTTGTACGATCAATGTATCCGCCATGGTCACTCGTTCTGGTTGCCTGCTACCAAGTTGCCGCCGGTCTGAGTCAGTACTTGCTCCCGCGAGGGGCCAAACCGGCGTTGCACAATGCTGATTTGTCCTTGCGGTGTTCGGTATAGCACAGATTGCATCGTCAGTGGCGCATCGCCCAGCATCACATCTGCAGTAAGCAGAAAATATTGGCTGCTCACAGTCAAGTGGTCTTCGCTGATTTCTTTCCCTGCAAAAGCTTCATCTCCCACAAAAAACTCGATGTCCTGATAAGGATTTTCGCTGCGAAGGCCGACAATTCGCTCTACATCCGGCACAGTCACGTCACGGGTCAGGCTCTGGATCAGCTGAGGCGATGCGGAATTCACGTTGATACCACCGCTTTGCGGCAATGCGCTTGTGTAAAACGCCAGGATATTGTAGTCCTCGACGCTCACACCCTTGACCAGCAACAACTCGCTGGTGTCGACGAGATTACGGTTGGCGGCCCGGTAAGGGGGGGCCAACAGGGTGTAACTTTCGTCTTCGGCGCCATCCTCACGGACTTCCGTATCGCCATCTATCCAGTCCTGCAGGGCAGGGATAAAGCCAGGGTCGACGTTGATGGCCTGGCACAGCCGGGTAAAGCGCTCTGCCTGTATGGGATCGAGCACTGAATTGAGATTGAAGCGTCCCTGCAGATCCTGGATTCTGCCATTGATATAACCACCATCGATGGGCAGGGGCGGCAAATCATAGGCCCAGTTCTCTCCCAGATGATCGAAATTGTTCTGCTGGGCGTCTCTGCTGAGTTCGACGCCCGCCCAATACTCGGCACCCAAAGCGTACGCGATGGCCTGATCCCGGTGGATGATATTGGCGGTGCGCCGGGTGTCGAAATTCTGACGACTCATCATCGAGGTGGCAATGACGGCGGCGATGGCCACCACAAGGACCGCGGTAATCAGCGCTACCCCTTGTTCCCTCAGGGGCAGTGTGGGCTGGCTAGCCCGGCGTTGGGAACAGGCGGCGAATTTCACCCCAATCCTCCAGTTCAAGCGTTACTTCCACTGCGCGTATTTTACCGTTAGCCGCTATCGGCCAATCCAGGCGCCAGACGCCGTCCTGATCGAGAACGCGTATTTGCAGATTGTTGACATTGCTCAAGAGAGAGGCGCTGAGTGGCTGGTCTCCTTGCGTGCTGTCCAGGCGGAGCCAGTGTGACCGGATCAATTGTGCGTCCCGCAAGGACCAGGCGACCCGTGTCAAATCGGTTTGGCCGAGTTTCAGAGATGAAAAATTACCACCGCGAGTGAAGGACAGCTCTTGTCCATTAAACAAGACGACGGCGGATTCACTGTCGCCCAGGGCATCGCGGATGCTGCGCGGACTCAGCTGCATGATATCCCGCTGAAAAATCGCCAGGCTCATTTGCACTGTTTCCAGTTCCTGCATGGCCCTGTCGAAATTTTCCTCGGCCTTGAGACTGCTTTGCAGGCTGCTGTACGCGGTGGCGCTCATGATGGCGAAAACAGCGATGACGACCAGCAACTCCAGGAGCGTGATACCGGTGGACCCGCCGGTCCGGTTGGATCGGGTCCTGTGCGGGCCCAGGGGGGCTAATCTGTTCACAATGGCTTACCCAAGAAAGTGACCAGAGAGGCCACCTCTTCATCATCCAGGCTGACGCGGATCGTGACGAGCCGCAGTTCGGGAACGGCCGTGCTCTGTACTTCGGCCTCCCATCGCCAGGTTTGTTCCGCCATGGTTTCCGTGCCGGTGATCACGCCAGGATCGGGCCACTCTTTGTTAATCGAAAGTTCGGCGGCCTGATTGCTGGCGACCCAGTGAGCAACTGTCTTTTGTTTGAGAAAGGCGCCGGCATAGCCGGCCTGACTGGTAGCGTGCAACACGGCAGTCATGCCAATCGCCAGCACGGCCAGCGCAACCACGAGTTCGATCAGGGTAAAGCCGAAGCCTGGATTGTTCCTGGGGTTTGCGCCTGTCACTGTAGCGGCTCCGGTTTCAAGTCGAATTCGCCCAGGGCATTGGCAGACAAGCGCCATTGATTGTTCAAAGCCGGATCTCTCAGGGTCCATCCGAAAGGGGTAACCTCGCCGGTGGAAAAGAACAGGATTTGTGGCTGTGGCACGTCACTGCCGGTCGGGCCCCCCTCATTGGCCAGCCCATCGAGCCACAGGGTCTGTGAGAGGTTGTCGGGCAGGCTGTATTCAGAGAACCGGTCGGTATCCAAAGGCCACCATCGTTGCGCCTGCCACTGCAAGACCCGGTAGTTGTTTCCCCTCAGTTCCACGCCCAGTTCCTGATTGAACAATACGGCCTGTTCCCGGGCCGCTTCCAACACCTGGTAAAACCGCCGGCTTTCCCGCTGCGGGGAGGGATCATTGGAAGGTATCGAAAGTGCGATCAGGGAGGTCAGCACGCCGATGATGACCACGACCACCAGCAGTTCGATCAGCGTAAAGCCTTCACCTTTGCGAGTTGTCGGCATGAATCGTCGGCAGGCGGCGTCACTGCTCAGCATTCCAGTTGCCGATATCGGCATTCATGCCCGTTCCTCCCTGCAGGCCATCGGCGCCCAGCGTGTACACATCCATATCGCCGTGCAACCCCGGACTCAAGTAGAGATACGGGTTGCCCCAGGGGTCGTTGCTCAGACGGGCAATGTATTTCGGCACCAGCGCTTCGAGGCCCTCGTCGGTAGTGGGGTAGTCGAAGTTGTCCAGTTTGTAGAGATTGAGGGCACTCTCGATGGCGCGAATATCGGATTGGGCTTTGACCAGCCGCGCGGTGTCCGGACGATCCATGACCTTGGGGACGATAATCGCCGCCAGAATGCTGAGAATGACCACCACGACCATGACTTCGATAAGTGTAAATCCCCGGGTTTTTTGTCTCATAAACGTCCCTTCAGCTCTATTTCACCAACTGGTTCATTTCAAATATGGGCATCAGTATCGCCAACACGATGACAAGGACGATCCCTCCCATGGCCAGAATCATCAACGGTTCAAACAGACCCAGTGCCGTAGCGGTTCTGGTTTCAATTTCCTGTTCCTGGTTGATGGCGGCGCGCTCCATCATTTCGGGTAATTGACCACTGGCTTCACCGTTGCGAATCAGTTCCAGCGTCAATGGCGGGAACAGCCCAGTATTGGCCAGGGATTGGCCAATGCCGGCGCCTTCCTTCACCCGTTGACCCGTTATGTCGACCGCCTCAATCATAGCTTGGTTGTGTATGACCTGCTTGACAATGTTGAGCGATTCGATGGCGGGCACGCCGCTGCCCAACAATATGCTCATGGTGCGGGTGAAGCGTGCGGATTCCATGCCCTTGATCAAACCGCTGACCAGCGGGATGCGCAATTGAAACAGGTGCCAGCGTTTTTGCCAGAGCGGGTTTTTCAACAGGAACTTCATAGCCAGAAAGGTCAAGCTCAGCAGCACCAGCAATAACAGCCCGTAACCCTGTATGAATTCACTGCTGGCAATCAGGCCGCGGGTCAGGCCTGGCAATTGTTGCCCGGTGCTTTCAAACACCTGGACCACGGTGGGCACGACAAAGGTGAGCAGGGCGATTACTACGCCAACGGCCACCACGGAAAGCACCAGTGGATAAATAAGCGCCAGACTGGTTTTTTGCTGTACGCGATTTCGTGCTTCCAGGTAATCGGCCAGGCGTTCCAGGACGTGGTCCAGTTTTCCTGCCTGTTCGCCGGCGAATACCGTGGCGCGGTAAAGTTGCGAGAATGTCTGGGGGAATTCCCCCAGACCTGTGGCGAGATCGTGGCCCTCGAGCACTTTGGCGCGAACGGCCAACAGAACGCGATTTTGAGCGCGGTGGTTGCTTTGACGGGCAACCGATTGCAGGGCCGATTCAACCGGAGTTCCGGCGGCGATCAGGGTCGCCAACTGGCGTGTGATCAGCGTGAGTGTGCTGGCGCTGAGCCGATGTCCCCGCTGGAAGAAACCACTGAAACTGTCGAAGTTTTGGGCGGCCCTTTCTTTGACCGGTACGACTTCCAGGGGCAGCCAGCCCTTTTCGCGAAGTTGTTGCCGGATCTGTCGTTCTGAATCACCTTCCAGCAGGCCGCGTTCTTTGCCGCCATCGGCCCTGAGCGCTCTGTATTCGAAGGCGGGCATGGAACGCTATTCTTCCTTGGTGACGCGAAGAACCTCTTCCATTGACGTTGTGCCATTCAGGACCTGCCGCCAGCCATCCTGGCGCAGGCTGGGATAAAGCGGTTGAATGTAATCACGAAGTTTTTGTTCCGAGGCGTTGTCGTGGATCATGTTCTGGAAGCTTTTGTCGATGGCAATGACTTCGTAGATGCCGGTGCGGCCCATGTAACCCCGTTGTTGACAAAGTTTACAGCCTTCCGCCTTGAACAAGGTGGGGGGGGCCTGGCTGTCGACTTCCATGACCCGGCATTGATCCGCAGACGCCGTGTAGGGCTGTTTGCAATCGGGGCAGAGAACCCGTACCAGGCGCTGGGCGACTACGGCCAGCAAACTGGATGACAACAGGAAACTTTCAACGCCCATGTCACGCAGTCGCGTAATGGCGCCGATACCGCTGTTGGTGTGCAAGGTGGAAAGCACCAGGTGCCCGGTCAAACTGGCTTGCACGGCAATCTGCGCGGTATCCAGGTCGCGAATTTCGCCGACCATGACCACGTCCGGATCCTGGCGCAAAATGGCCCTCAGGCCCCGTGCAAAACTCATGTTGATCTTGGTGTTGACCTGGGTCTGGCCGACGCCATCCAAATCGTATTCGATGGGGTCTTCGACCGTCAGTATGTTGCGCTCGGCATTGTTCAGTCGGGTCAAAGCCGCATAGAGTGTCGTGGTTTTACCGGAGCCGGTTGGACCGGTTACCAGGATGATGCCATGCGGTTTGTGAATCAGTTCGTCCAGCAGTGCCAGGGGCTGTGGCGCCATGCCCATGCTCTTCAGGTTCAGCCGCCCTACTTTTTTGTCCAGCAAGCGCATGACGACGCGTTCGCCATGGCCTGAAGGCAGCGTGGAAACCCGGACATCCACCGGATGGTTGGCTACTTTCAGGGCAATACGGCCATCCTGGGGAAGACGTTTCTCGGAAATATCCAGTTTCGCCATGACCTTGATTCGCGATGCCAGCAAAGGGGCGACCTTGATTGGCGGGCTCAATACCTCGCGAAGTGTTCCATCGACGCGAAAACGCACCGACAATCTTTTTTCGAACGGCTCGATGTGTATATCGGATGCATCTTCGTTAATGGCTTCGGTCAGAAGCGCGTTGATCAGGCGAATGATGGGTGCGTCGTCCTGGCTCTCCATCAGGTCTTCGGGTTCGTTCAATACCTCGGCGAGATGGGCCAACTCATTGTTGCCGCCTATATCTTCCATCAGCTGGGCCGCCTGATAGACACCCTGTTCATAGAGGGAGCTCAACAATTCGTCGAAATCCTCCGTGGCCAGTTCTTCCAGCTGAAACTGGCTGCCGTATTGACGCTGGATTTCGAGCAAGCCCAGGGACCTGGTATGCGGGTGGCAGGCCACGGTCAGCGGGTCGGTTTTGACAACCGCAACACCGTAACGGCGCGAAAAAGCGTAGGGAACCAGTGTTGCCGGGCTCACCTTACGGGTTCCCGTCACCCGTCGGACCGCTTGCAGACTCAGGGCCGTCTGGTTCTTTATCAGAAACGACCGGCGCGTCTGGAAATTCGTCCAGCTCAGGTTCTACGTCAAGGTTTTCCAGATCGGGCAACTGCTCCTGCTGTTCGCGTAAGTACGTATATTTGGACTGGCTTATCAGATGGCCCTGAGAAGGATCATTGATAATGGTCGGATGGATGAATACCATCAGGGTTCGCTTGAGCTTCTTGGTTTTGTCGAAGCGGAACAAACGGCCCAGAATGGGAATGCTGCCCAACACCGGGACTTTGGACTGGCTGATCTGCACATCTTCATCGATCAGTCCGCCCAGTACGAGCATGTCGTCGTTGGCCACCAGAACTGTGGTTTTAATGGAGCGTTTATTCGTCGTCAGATCGGTCTCGCTGGCCGAGGTCGCACTGACCGCCGAGATGTCCTGCTCAATGGTCATGGTGATGGCATCGCCTTCATTGATCTGCGGCTTGACCTTGAGGGTAATGCCCACGTCTTCGCGCTGAATTGTTGTAAAGGGGTTCAACTGGCCTATGCTGCCCTCCGTAGTGTAAGAGCCTGTTTTAAAAGGCACATTCTGACCAACGACAATTTCGGCTTCCTGGTTGTCAAGCGTTGTCAGGGATGGTGTGGACAATATGTTGGTCGAAGAGTCTGTAGCCAGGGCGCGCAACAAGGCAGCAAACTGGACACCACCGTCGGTGGTTCCGCCAACACCCAGGCTCAGCCCGCTTCCGATGGCAGGAAGGGTGCCTGCAACAATGGATCCAACAATGTTGCCAAGGGTGCCTCCATTATCGGGGAAGTTGGTGCCGCCAACCGGATAGGTCTGATTACCACTGGCAGCGCCATTGACGAACCATTCCACGCCCAATTCCTGTGCCTTCTCAAAAGAAACCTCTGCAATAATCGCTTCGATATGCACCTGTGCACGGGGTGCATCCAGCTTCTGAATGACGGCCCTTAACGACTTGAAGCGGGCTGCCGGAGCCGTAATCACCAGCGCGTTCGATTCCAGGTCTGCCTGAATCTGGCCGCCATCGCCAGCTGCTTCCGCACCTGCGGCAGCGTTCGTTCCGCTATTCAGGCCAGAGAGAATGCGAGCGATATTCTCGGCGTTCGCATAGCGCAGGTAAATCACCTGGGTCGTACCGCCAGAATCCAGGGGGGTGTCGAGATGGGAGATCAAGGCCCGGATTTCCAGGCGCTTTGCGGAGTTACCGCTGATCAGGATACTGTTGCTGCGCTCGTCGACTCCGACCGAAATTCTGTTCGCGGTATTATCCGCATTCTGTGGCCACAGTTTGTCCAGCAGACGAACGATTTCCGAGCCAAGGGCGTATTGCAGCGGAATCACTTCAATTTCCTGCTCGGCGTTCTTATCGACACGTTCGATAATAGCCAGCATTCTTCGAATGTTGCTCGCATTATCCGAAAGGATCAGGCTATTGCTCGCCGGGGAGGCTGCCAGGTGGCCATTATTGTCCATCATCGGACGCAAAATCGGCACCAGTTCCTCGGCACTGACATAGTGCAGAGACTGGACGTGGGTGACGACCTCGTCGCGGTTGCTGGTCACTCTGTCGACGACCGGTTGCGGGGTATTCCTCATCTGGGTATTGGGAACGATCTTGATGGCTTTGCCCACGGTCACGGTGGTAAAGCCATGCACTTCCAGCATGGACAGAAAAACGTCCAGTACTTCATCTTTGTTCAGCGGTCGGCTGGAAACAATATTGACCTGGCCTTTTACCCTGGGATCTATGATGAAAGTTTTCCCCGTCAAATCGGCAACGGTATTGATGACTGCCGTGATATCGGCATCCTTGAAATTAAGCGTAATTTGATCGTCTGCCGATAGAGCCTTTGGAAAACACAAGACTGAAAAGGCTATAACAACACTGATCAAACGGAGAAGATTGCCCATACTATTGTTCCAGTTGCCGGAGCTCATTCATAAAGGTCTACGGTAATGGTTCGGCTATTACCGCCATTGATCAGCGTCAGCTCAAACTCTTTCTGTTTCTTCAGCTTGTCGTACAAGACCATTATTCTGCCCTGAGAATTCAGTGGCATGCCATTCACAGCCGTTATTACATCATCGGGATCGATACCCCACTCGTTCAAGAGTTCCGGGTTTCGCAGAGCTTCTAAACGAAAACCCACCAGCTGCCCCTCTTCCATGACCGGTGTCGCCGAAAAATCACGCATTACGTCGGCTGTTTTTTTGGGGGTGCTTGCTGCATTCTGACCTGATGCCGATGGTGATTCGGTGGATGCCTGGTTTCTATTGGGATCGTCAGTCGGCTGATTATCGGTGCCTGATTGATCGCTGGAAGCATCATCTTCGGGATCCAGCAGCAGGGCTTCCTGCCGTCCGGCATGCAATAAAATTACCCGGTCTGGCTCAATGCTGTAGACCTCAACTTTTTCGGCAACTCGTTCATGGGTGGAATAGCTGCGTGCACCATCCGTTTGATTCTCAATAATTGCGCGGGCCTGATCTTTATCCGTGGAATACATCAAGCCTACCAATTTCAGGTTCAATGATGTTTTGGGCGTGTCAATGGAAGCGGCGCCCTCTGTTGCCGGTTGTGATTCAGATTGGATCAGTGGGTAGCGCAGTAAATCCTGTAGTGATTCCGGTTCCGTGTCTTCAGGCGATAATGCAATGAGGGCTTCCGCTTGCGGCGATTCGTTGTCGAGGAGCCACAACTTCCATACCAGAGAACCCGCCTGCCACAAAACATAAAAGGCCAGTAATGCGGTAACGCAGATCACCGTAATCCGGTGATTCAGCAATTTCCGGAGATCGAACAAAAGAATGGACAAGCCGCCTTTTGCCATCGTTACCATCTGGCCAGATTCCTGGTAAACCGGCAACTTAAATATATGGGACAAAATCGTTTCAAATGATGCTTACATCCTCGATGGTAAAACGCCAGTCCGCGGGTTTTGACCGCTGATTGTGCCTGTCAACCCAAGCCCCTACTTGAGTCGTCACTTTAGCTTGTCAATGGATTCCGGACTTCGCGGGTTCGGATTCAAGAGGAACTTTCACCTCACAAAGTTCATGGCGATACAGCACCGTGCTTGGAGTATAGCCGATGTCCTTGGGCCGATGTATTCCGCATGTTGTGTCTGATGACGCGTCTCCGGAAAAGTGTTCAAAAATATTTCAATTGAACAACTCAGGGTGGCCACTCTGTCGGAAATTGTGCGAAAGCTCCCATGTCGGAGCTGTCGTTTCAAGCTGCAGTTATCCACTATTTCAGTCCGTGCTATCAAGCGCATCGACGCTCGGCGGGTTGGGCAACCGGGTGTCCCCGATCCGAGATTTGGCGGACGGTGTGGACCCACTGGAGTCGCCGCGATAAGCAGATTAATCGGACCCGGGGTCGCTCGTGACCTAAATCAAGATGGCCACGCTCCGAAATAGTGTAAGATTTTGCATTATTTATGTGCAAATGGAGGACGACTGATGAAGAACCGATTTTCCTTGTGGCTTGCCGCCTGTTTCGTCCTCTTGCTGGGCATCAGTCTTTCGGTCCCCGCCAAGAGCGCAGAATCGGGCAACGCAGGCTTTACCGAGGCTGATCAGGCTTATTACCTGCCCGAGGCGCTGGTGCTGTTACTCCGGCCCGGCATTGATTTCACGCTGATCGACTTCGTGATCCCCGCCGACCTGCAGCCCGAGGTGACTTTTTCTCTCACCGATGTGGACGGCGACCCACTCGACCTTTTCGGCGATCCTGCCATGGGGACGATTGACGTACGCTTCATGTTGACGTACATCCCGGTCGGTGAAGAGAACAAGGTCAAATTGACCTCGGGGTCGCGTGACCAGGGGGGCGAATACACCGATATGGGCGACGGCGTGTACATGTACAAGTTCGCCACGGTGCTGCCGGCAGACTACGAAATGGACGCCACCTATACGCTGGCCTCGGTCGCGACTCAGGATTTTCGGCGGACGGAATTCGCCGCGTATGGCTTGAGCCGCTACTACGACAACGACGTTTACAACTTCGTGCCGTCGGGCGCCTCCGAGCCGATGCCGCGCGACATCGTGGTCACCGAAACCTGCAACAACTGCCATAATCCTCTGGGGTTGCATGGCGGCCGTTACCAGGAGGTGCAGGTCTGCACTCAGTGCCATAATCCCGATTACCTGGGGTCTGAAGATCCTGCGGAACTGAGCTACGAGTTCAGCGCACTGGTCCACCGCATTCACTCCAGCCAGGAACCTGAGATCGGCACGGTGCACTACCCGGCTGAGATCAACGACTGCCAGGTCTGCCACACGGGCGGCACGCCCACGGCCGATATGCCGCTGGTCGCGACCCCGAACCCTGCACCGGTCTGCGATGGCAGCGGACTTGGCATGACCACCATCAACTGGGGTGACCAGGGCACGGTCGATATCCGGATTAACTCAGCCAATGGCAAGTTGTTCGGCAGATCCAATGGCGCCGGCTCCGCCGACACCGGCAAATGGGTGAATGATGGCAAAGCCTTTTACCTGATCGACAACGCCAGCGGTGAAGTGCTGCAGAAAACCAATGTTGACCTGACGGTCTACGGTTGCGTCGCCAATGCGCCTTACAGCTATGCCAACGCAGACGGCACGGTGGGTGCGCTGCACAGCAACTGGATGACCCGCCCTTCGCGTGTGGACTGTGGTTCCTGCCATGTGAATATCGACTGGGAGACCGGTGAAGGCCATGCCGGCGGCCCGGCTGACGACGACGAATTCTGCAGTTTCTGCCACGCGGCGAACGGTGAAGAATTTGATCGCTCCGTCGCCGGTGCGCACACTGTGCCTTTAGCTTCGTCAGCACTTGCCGGTGTGTTGGTGACGATCAAGGAAGTCACCAATACCGGTCCGGGCATGAATCCGACGGTCGTATTTTCGCTGACCAGCAAGAACGGGCGCATCGACCCGAGCACATTGGATCGCCTGCTGTTCGTTTTGAGCGGCCCGAACGAGGACTTCGACTTCTATGCCCAGGAAAATGTTCTCGGTGGCTTGACTGCGATCGGCAGCGACTGGAGTTACACGTTCAGCGCCAAGATTCCATCAGACGCCATGGGTTCCTACTCGGTCGGTTACGAAGGGCGCATCACCACCGAGGTGAATGGCAGTGACGAGCGTGATTCAGCCGAGAACGCTATTTTCCCGGTCGCGGTAACGGATTCCGAGCCGATGGCCCGGCGCATGGTAGTCGACGATGCCAAGTGCGAGGCCTGCCACTCGAACCTCAGCCTGCACGGCGACAACCGCAAGAACGCCAACGAGTACTGCCAGACCTGCCATATGCCTGGCGCGACCGACGAAGAAGTCCGGCTGGAAGGCGAGCCCGAGGGCATCCACTTCAAGTACATGATCCACAAGATCCACCGTGGCGCGGCATTGGACAATGGGTACCTGGTGTATGGTTACCGCAACAGCATCAACGACTACAGCGACGTGCACTTCCCGGGCGACCTGCGCGACTGCGAGACCTGTCACGTGGAAGGCAGCTACGGTGTGCCGCTGCCCGAAGGCACGCTGCCCACGCACAGCCCGGCCGCAGCGATTCCGGACATGGAGCCGGTCACGGCGACCTGCCTGTCCTGCCACGACAGCAACGCAGCAGCATCGCACGCACTCGCGAATTCGAGTGATTTGGGCGAGTCCTGCGCAACCTGCCATGGCGACGGCAAGACCTACTCGGTAGAACGGGTACACGCTCGGTAAGGCGTAACCAACGCAGGTTGCACAACCTGCAGCAAGCCACGGGGCAGGATGTTTCGACATCCTGCCCCTTCTTATTGCGCGGGTGATCCTGCCTTGCGTCGGGCTACGTAGTCGGCGAGTGCTTCGTCGATCGCCGGATCCAGCGTTGGTTGCTGGTAGTTTTCCAGCAGGGATTTCCAGATGCGGTTGGCGCGGTGTTGCGCATCTTCGGCTCCTGCCTCCTGCCAGGACTCGAAATTACGCCGGTCACTCAGGAAGGGTTGGTAAAAAGCTGTCTGGTAACGGCTCATGGTGTGCTGCACCCCGAAGAAATGGCCGCCGGGCCCGGCCTCCGCGATGGCGTCCAGCGCCAGAGTTTCCGGGGTGACCTCGATCGGCCGCAGGTACTCGGCCATCATCTGCAGCATCTCGGCGTCCACGACCAGCTTCTCGAACGACGCGGTGAGCCCCCCCTCCAGCCAGCCGGCGGCGTGCACGATGATGTTGGCGCCGCCGGTGATCGCGGCCCACAGTGACATGGCGCTTTCATAAGTGGACTGAGCGTCCACCACGTTGGACGAGGTCACGCTGCTGGAACGGAACGGCAGGCCATACCGTCGCGCCAGCTGACCGCTGGCCTGGGCCGCCTTGGCGTACTCCGGCGTACCGAAAGCGGGCGAGCCCGAGCGCATGTCCACGTTGGAGGTGAAGGCGCCGTAGATGGCCGGGGCGCCGGGCCGCACGACCTGGGTCAGCGTGATGCCCGCCAGGGCTTCGGCGTTCTGCTGGGCCAGCGTGCCCGCCAGGGTGACCGGCGCCATTGCGCCGGCCAGCGTGAACGGTGTCACGCAGACGGCCTGGCCGGCCGAGGCCATCTCGATCAGGCCCTCGGCCATCGGGATGTCCAGCTGCAGCGGCGAATTGGTGTTGATGATGGCGAACAAGGCCGGCTTTTCTGCCAGTTCGTCCTCCGACCACCCGAGCGCGATGCGGGCCATGGCGATGGCGTCGCGGGCCCGTTCGCCGCCCAGCGCCACCGGCTGCCAGTTCTTGTCCAGCAAGCGGATCTGCGACAGGTAAAGGTCGAGATGGCGGGTCTCGGCTGGCAGCTCGATCGGTTCGAAAGCGCCGCCGCCCTCCTGGTGGATGATGTCCAGGCTCTGCACCAGCCGCAGGTAGTCGCAGGCATCTTCGAAGCGCCCACGGCGGCGCCCGCGGTCCAGGTCGCTGCAATAGGCGGGCCCGCCGACCGAGGTGAAAGCCAGGTGTTTACCGCCCACCCTGAAGTTCCTGGCCGGGTTGCGGGCATGCAGCGTGAATTCCGCCGGCGCCCGGGCGACCTGCTCCAGCACCATGGCGCGGTCGAAACGCACCATCTGGCTGTCGTTGTTCACCGAGGCTCCGGCTTTTGCCAGCAGGCTGCGCGCGCCTTCGTGCAGCACCCGCATGCCCTGGTTTTCGAGCAGGTCCATCGAGGCCAGGTGGATCGCCTCGACCTGGTCGGCGCTCAGGACCTCGAGCCGCGGGTATTCGTTGACGATATCCCGCCAGGGCAGTTGGCGGATGCCACTGCCCCCGCGGTTGCTCCGCGTATCCCGGCTGCGCCTGCCCATGGGCGTGGCTCCGCGCTAGTTGCCCAGCACCGTGACGTGCTCGACGCCGCGGTCACGGGCCCAGGCGTTGAGCGGCAGGAGGTGCTGGTCCTTGATGGCCTGCAGTTCGCCGCGACGCTGCGCCCACTCGGCCTGCAAATCCGCCAGCCGCTCCAACTGGCCGCCGGTGATGGGGGCGCCCGTGCCGTCGATGACGTCCAGCAGGTAACGGACCTGGCCGGCCAGCATGGTCTCCCAGGCATCTTCGTCCTCGTAGGTTTCGTGCAGGTGCTGGATGAGCATTTGATCCCAAGCGGTGATGGCTTCGACCGCTGCCTGGCCGGCCTGCTGCAGCCCGTCGTCGTCCGTATAGTCGGCCATCAGCCCTTCGATTTGTGCCTGGGCCTTGCGCGCCTCGCCCAGCCGCCGCAGGATTTCATCGAGCAGGTCGGCGGTTTCATCCAGGCGGGCCGACCATTCGCGCATTTGCGCGGGCGTCGCCGTCAGCCGCGGGTCCGGGACGAGCGTGAAGGATGCCTCCGCGCTGGTATCGCCCTGGGAAACCCGCGCCCGGTATTCGCCCGGCGGCACCGTTGCGCCGCCGAAGCCGGCGAAGATCTTGACGTCTTCGATGCAGTGCACGCCGTCGCGGCGCAGATTCCACACCCACGTGTTCAGGCCCTTTTCCTTCGCCGGGTACTCCAGTTCGAAGGGCCGACGCATGTCCATGTTGGCGAGCAGGCAGCGGTCGAAATCGGTCTCCTCGCTGCTGTAGCTGCGGACCAAGCTGCCGCCGGCGTCGAAAATCTCGATGGCCAGTGGCTCATCGCTTTCTGCGTCCAGCACGTAGTAAAGCGGCACGCCTCGCGCCGGGTTGCTGCCTTCGAAATCGTCGATGCCCCAGCCTTCGCGGCTGGTCATTGTGACGGTGCCCGGTTCGAACAGCTTCAAACCGTCACCGTTGACATCTTTCTCTGCCTGGCGCACCACGAACAGATCGTCCAGCACCCAGAAGGCGCGCCCCTGGGTGGCGGCCACGAGCTTGTCGTGGCGCAGCGCCAGGTCGGTGATCGGCACCGGCGGCAGATTCAGCTGGAGCGACTTCCAGTCCGCGCCATCGTTGTAAGAGACGAACAGGCCGGACTCGGTGCCGGCGTAGAGCAAGCCCCGGTGTGCCGGGTCTTCGCGTACCACGCGCACGAAGGTATCCTTGGGAAGCCCCTCGTCGATACGTTTCCAGCGTTTGCCGTAGTCGGTGGTCTTGTAGATATAGGGGCTGAAGTCGTTCAGTTTGAAGCCGGCCACGGCCAGATAAACGGTACCGGGGTCGTGCGGGCTGATCTCAATCGCGTTGATGT
>Ga0316195_10000375_pt1 | contig 17349 bp, 28 predicted proteins | sample Phised1_MG_FD_204937 | JGI IMG/M metagenome (GOLD analysis project Ga0316195, IMG submission 204937) | Coastal sediment microbial communities from Maine, United States - Phippsburg sediment 1 | ecosystem: Environmental > Aquatic > Marine > Coastal > Sediment | place: USA: Maine | collected...
GCCGAACGAACGGTCAGTTCGAGGTCGTCGACGGGGCGCAACAGGATCGGATCGACCTGCGGCGAACGCGACGAAGGCGCGGACGACGACTCGGCCATGCCTTCCAGCGCGCCGAACACCTGCAGCTGATCCATCAGGATGCGGGCCGACGCCCGGACGGCCTCTTCCGGCGTGATGGCGCCGTTGGTCTCGATCGTCATCACGAGCTTGTCGAGATCGGTGCGCTGCTCTACACGAGCAGCCTCGACCGCGTACGACACACGCCTGACCGGCGAGAACGACGAGTCCATCACGATGCGGCCGATGGTCTTGGAGTGGTCGTCGCGGAAGGCGCGCACGTTGCCCGGCACGTAGCCGCGGCCCTTCTCGACCTTCAGCTGCAGCTCGAGGCGACCGCCGCCCGACAGGTGGGCGATCACATGCTCCGGATTGACGATCTCGACGTCGTGCGGCACCTCGATGTCGCCCGCGGTGACGACGCCTTCGCCCTCCTTCGCCAGCCGCAGCGTGACTTCGTCGCGGTTGTGCAGCTTGAAGACGACGCCCTTCAGGTTGAGCAGGATGTCGACCACGTCCTCGCGGACGCCGTCGAGCGTGGAGTATTCGTGCACGACGCCGGTGATCTGGGCCTCGGTCGGGGCATAGCCGACCATCGAGGACAGCAGGATGCGGCGCAGCGCATTGCCGAGCGTGTGGCCGTAGCCGCGCTCGAACGGTTCCATCGTGACGATGGCGGAATTCGGACCGATCGCTTCGACTTCGATCGCCCGCGGCTTCAGCAGTGCAGTGCCAGTCATTGGAGTGACTTTCCCTTCAATACCCTCGGCTCGTTACGCCGATAAGGCTGATGGTTAGGGCAAGAAAGACACGAACGCGGTTGCCCAACCCGCCTTCGTCGCCGGACCGCGCTCGCGGGCCGGCGTATTTCGGTTCGCTATCGCGAGTAAAGCTCGACGACCAGCGACTCGTTGACGTCCTGCGCAATCTCGCCGCGGTCAGGCGTCGACTTGAACTTGCCTTCCATCTTCTTGGAGTCGACATCGACCCACGACGGAAAGCCCGAGCCCTCGGCAAGCGACAGCGCCTCCTGGATCCGGCCCTGCTTCTTGGCCTTCTCGCGCACGGAGATCACGTCACCCGGCCGCACCAGCATCGAAGCGATGCCGGCCGTTTCGCCGTTCACGGCGATCGCCCGGTGCGAAACCAGCTGGCGCGCCTCGGCCCGGGTCGAGCCGAAGCCCATCCGGTACACGACGTTGTCCAGGCGCGACTCGAGCAGCATCAGCAGGTGCTCGCCCGTGTTGCCCTTGCGGCGCGCGGCCTCCTGGTAGTAGCGGCGGAACTGGCGTTCGAGCACGCCATACATCCGCTTGACCTTCTGCTTCTCGCGCAGCTGGGTGCCGTAGTCAGACTGCCGGGCGCCCGAGATCCGGCCATGCTGGCCGGGCTTGCTGTCCGCCTTCGCCTTCGAGTCGAAGGCGCGACGCGAGCTCTTGAGAAAGAGGTCGGTGCCCTCGCGGCGCGAGAGCTTGAGTTTCGGTCCTGTGTAGCGTGCCACGTTGTCTTCCTATCCTGCGATGTTTTGCATTAAGTCCCCGCTCGTTGGCGGAGACGCCGAGGCAGTTTCCTGCCCTTACATTCAAGGGGTTCGACCGGCTTAGTCAGCGAACCCTTTCAAGCCAGATCGCGCAAGAACAGGTCTGGGTTCTTCCGCCCTCAAACCCGCCGCTTCTTCGGCGGCCGCACGCCGTTGTGCGGGACCGGCGTGATGTCCTGGATCGACACCACGCGGATGCCGATGGCGTTCAGCGCGCGCACCGACGACTCGCGACCGGGGCCGGGGCCGGTGATGCGCACTTCGAGGTTCTTGATGCCGTGCTCCTGCGCCGCGCGGCCAGCCGTCTCGGCCGCGACCTGCGCAGCGAACGGCGTCGACTTGCGTGAGCCCTTGAAGCCGGCCCCGCCGGAACTTGCCCACGACAGCGCGTTGCCCTGGCGGTCGGTGATCGTGATGATCGTGTTGTTGAACGACGCATGCACGTGCGCGATGCCGTCGGACACGACCTTCTTGACCTTCTTGCGCGCGCGCTGCTGCGCGGCGACCTGCTGCGGAGAGGGATTCTTCGCCATCGATTACGTTCCTTTCTTCAGCGACACGCCGGCCTTGCGCGGGCCCTTGCGCGTGCGCGCGTTGGTGCGTGTCCGTTGCCCGCGCACCGGCAGCCCGCGGCGGTGCCGCACGCCCCGGTAAGTGCCGAGGTCGATCAGGCGCTTGATCGACAGCTGCGTTTCGCGACGCAGGTCGCCTTCCACCGTGACGCGCGCGACCTCCTCGCGGATGCGCTCCACTTCGGCGTCGTTCAGCTCCTTCACCTTCTTGGTGTAGGGAACCGCGGCGGCGTCGAGAATCGCCCGCGCACGCGCGCGGCCGATGCCGTAGATCGCCGTCAGGCCGATTTCCGCATGCTGCTGCGGCGGAATGTTGATACCAGCAATACGAGCCATTCTGAGTCCTCGTTATCCGCTTAGCCCTGGCGCTGCTTGTGACGTGGATCCGTGCAGATCACGCGGACCACGCGCTTGCGCTTGATGACCTTGCAGTTGCGGCACATCTTCTTGACGGAAGCCATCACCTTCATCTCGTTCTCCAATCCGCGCTATTTGGCGCGGAACACAATGCGCGCCCGCGACAGGTCGTACGGCGTCAGTTCCACAGTCACCTTGTCACCCGGAAGGATCCGGATGTAGTGCATCCGCATCTTCCCGGAGATATGCCCCAGCACCACGTGCCCGTTCTCGAGCTTGACGCGGAACGTGGCGTTCGGGAGATTCTCGAGAATCTCCCCCTGCATCTGGATTGCGTCGTCCTTGGACATGTCCCGTGTTCAGCGCGGCAACTGGCCGGGGCCGAAGCCCTTGAAATTCGCCTTCTTCAGCAACGACTCGTACTGGTGAGTCATCAGGTACGCCTGCACCTGCGCCATGAAGTCCATCGTGACGACGACCACGATCAGCAGGGAGGTGCCGCCGAAATAGAACGGCACCGAGAACCGCTTGTTCAGGAACTCGGGCACGAGGCACACGAGCGTGATGTAGATCGCGCCGGCCAGCGTCAGGCGCATCAGGATGCGGTCGATGTAGCGCCCGGTCTGCTCGCCCGGACGGATGCCCGGAACGAACGCGCCGCTCTTCTTCAGGTTGTCGGCGGTTTCCTTGCTGTTGAAGACCAGCGCCGTGTAGAAGAAGCAGAAGAAGATGATCAGTGACGCGTACAGCACCATGTACAGCGGCTGTCCCGGCGACAACGACGCGGCCAGGTCGCGGATCCAGCGGGTGGCGTCGCCGGTGGTGAACCAGCTCGCCAGGGTCGCGGGGAACAGGATCAGCGACGAGGCGAAGATCGGCGGGATCACGCCCGACATGTTGAGCTTGAGCGGCAGGAACGAACTCTGCCCGCCATAGATCTTGTTGCCGACCTGGCGCTTGGCGTAGTTGACCGTGATCTTGCGCTGCCCGCGCTCGACGAACACCACGAAGCCGGTCACGAGCACGATCAGCGCGATGATGAACAGCGCGGCGAGCGGCGCGATGCCGCCGGTGCGCACGAGTTCGAACAGGCCGCCGATGGCGGTCGGCAGGCCCGCAACGATGCCGGCGAAGATCAGGATCGAGATCCCGTTGCCGAGGCCGCGCTCGGTGATCTGCTCACCCAGCCACATCAGGAAGATCGTGCCGGTCACGAGCGACACGACGCAGGTGAAGCGGAACATCAGGCCCGGGTCGAGCACCAGGCCCTGCTGCGATTCGAGCGCGACGGAAATTCCGATCGCCTGGAAGATCGCCAGCCCCAGCGTCCCGTAGCGGGTGTACTGCGTGATCTTGCGCCGTCCCGACTCGCCCTCCTTGCGCAGAGCCTCGAGTGAAGGCATCACGTAGGTGAGCATCTGCATGATGATCGACGCCGAGATGTACGGCATGATCCCCAGCGCGAACACGGAGAAGCGCGACAGCGCGCCGCCCGAGAACATGTTGAACAGCCCCAGGATCCCGCCCTGCTGGCTGTTGAACAGCTGCCGCAGCTGGTCCGGGTCGATGCCCGGTACCGGGATGTGCGTCCCGACGCGATAGACGACGAGCGCCAGCACCAGAAACATCAGGCGCCGCTTCAGGTCGCCGTACTTTCCGGTCTTGCCGATCGTGCTGGGCAGGCTGGTCGCCACGCTATGTGTCCTGTCTACTCGAGATGGGGACGATTACTTCTTCTTCGGTGCAGCTTTTTTCGCGGCCGCGGCCGGCTCGGCCACCGAGCCCCCGGCGGCCTCGATCGCAGCGCGCGCACCCTTGGTGACGCCGATGCCGCGCACCGAAACCTTGCGGGAAAGATCGCCCGACTTGATCACGCGCGCGTCCAGCGCAAGCGTCGAAACGACGCCCGCCTGCTTCAGGACCATCAGGTCGACTTCGTCGACGCCGAGCTTCTGCAGGTCGGACAGACGCACCACCTCGACGTACCGGCGCGACAGCGACGTGAAGCCGCGCTTGGGCAGGCGGCGCTGCAGCGGCATCTGGCCGCCCTCGAAGCCGACCTTGTGGAAGCCACCCGCGCGCGACTTCTGGCCTTTGTGGCCGCGGCCGGCGGTCTTGCCCCAGCCGGAACCGATGCCACGGCCCACGCGATGGGGCGCGCTCTTGCTGCCGGCAGCGGGTTTGAGGTTGTTCAGGCGCATGGTGTCGTCCTTGCGTGCGTCACGCGACCTTCACGAGGTGCGCAACCGCGTTGATCATGCCGCGCACGGCGGGAGTGTCTTCCAGTTCGCGCGTCTGGTGCATGCGCTTCAGCCCAAGGCCGCGCACGGTCGCCTGATGCGCGGCCTTCGCCGAGATCGGGCTCTTCACCAGCGTCACTTTCAGAGTCTTCGTCGTCATCGTGGTTCCCTGCCGGGCATCAGCCCAGGATGTCCTCGACGGCCTTGCCGCGCTTGGCGGCGATCTCGGCCGGAGTCCGCAGTTGCGCCAGCGCGTTCAGCGTCGCGCGCACCAGGTTGTACGGATTGGTGGACCCGTGCGATTTCGCCACGATGTTGCGCACGCCCATGACATCGAACACGGCGCGCATCGGGCCGCCCGCGATCACGCCCGTGCCGTCGGCCGCAGGCGACAGCAGGACCTTCGAAGCGCCATGCTTGCCTTCGACCAGGTGATGCACCGTGCCGTTCTTCAGGGGAATGCGTTCCATGCCGCGGCGCGCGGATTCCATCGCCTTCTGCACCGCCACCGGCACCTCGCGGGCCTTGCCCTTGCCCATGCCGATGCGGCCGTCGCCATCACCGACCACCGTCAGCGCAGCGAAACCGAGAATGCGGCCGCCCTTCACCACCTTGGTGACGCGGTTGACCGCAATCATCTTTTCCTTCAGGCCGTCGTCGCGCTCGTTCTGCGGCATGCCCTTGGGTTGAACTCTCGCCATCGTTTGCCCCTTAGAACTTCAGACCGGCTTCACGCGCGGCCTCGGCCAGCGCCTTGACGCGGCCGTGGAATCGGAAACCGGCGCGGTCGAACGCCACCTGCTCGATGCCCGCGGCCCTGGCCTTCTTCGCGATGCGCTCGCCGACCAGCTTGGCCGCGCCGGCGTTGCCGCCCTTGCCCTTGACCCCCAGCTGGTTGCGCACTTCGGCTTCCATCGTCGACGCCGTGACAAGCACCTTGCCGCCATCCGCGGAGATGACGCTCGCGTAGATGTGCAGGTTGGTGCGGTTGACCGTCAGGCGGTTCACCTTTGCCAGGGCGATGCGCGCGCGCGTGGCGCGCGCGCGGCGGAGTCGGGCTTCTTTCTTGTCGATCATGGTCTGCTTCTCCCGCCGCTACTTCTTCTTGGTCTCTTTGATGACGACCTTCTCACCGACGTACCGCACGCCCTTGCCCTTGTATGGCTCGGGCGGCTTGTAGCCGCGCACTTCGGCCGCGACCTGTCCGACCTTCTGCTTGTCGGAACCCTTGATCACGATCTCGGTCTGCGTCGGCGTCTCGCACTTCACGCCAGCCGGCATCTGGTGAACCACCGGGTGCGAGAAGCCGAGAGACAGGTTGAGCTTGTCGCCCTGGGCCTGCGCCCTGTAGCCGACGCCCACCAGCGCAAGGCGCTTTTCGAAGCCCTTGGAAACACCCTGCACCATGCCGGCGACCAGCGCCCGCATCGTGCCGCTCATGGCCTTGGCCTCGCGCGACTCGTCCGCCGCCGCGAACGTCACCTCGCCATTGGCCACCTTGATCGCCACGCGGGCGGTCATCGGCTGCGTCAGGGTCCCCAGCGGGCCCTTCACCGTGATCTTGTCGGCGCCGACCTGGATGTCGACGCCCTTGTCCACGGTCACCGGTACTCGTGCAATTCGAGACATGTTCTTCTCCGCCTGCCGCCTACGCGACGTAGCAGATGACTTCGCCGCCCACACCCTGGGTGCGGGCCTTGCGGTCGGTCATCACGCCACGCGACGTGGATACGATCGCCACGCCCAGCCCGTTCATCACCTGGGGCAGGTCGTTGCGGCTCTTGTAGATGCGCAGGCCCGGGCGTGACACGCGCTCGAGGCGCTCGATCACCGGGCGACCCGCGTAGTACTTGAGGCCGATCCGCAGTTCAGGCTTGCCGCTGTTCGGGTTGACCTCGAAGCCGTCGATGTAGCCCTCGTCCTTCAGCACGCCGGCGATGGCGACCTTCAGCTTCGATGCCGGCATCACGACCTCGGTCTTCTCGACGCCTTGGGCGTTCCGAATGCGGGTCAGCATGTCGGCGATGGGATCACTCATGCTCATTGTTCGATCTCCTCGCTTACCAGCTGGCCTTGATCAGGCCCGGGATGTCGCCCCGCATGGCGGCTTCGCGGATCTTCGTGCGCGCCATGCCGAACTTGCGGAACGTGCCGCGCGGCCGACCGGTGATCTCGCAGCGATTGCGCAGCCGGCTGGGACTGGAATTGCGCGGCAGCGCCTGCAGGCGCTTCATCGCGTCCATGCGCTCGTCCATCGAACGCGTCTGGTCATCGATGATCGCTTTCAGCTCGGCGCGCTTGGCCGCGTATTTCTTGACGGTCGCTGCGCGCTTGGCTTCGCGGTTAATAAGCGAAAGTTTTGCCATGTATCCCTCTAGGACACCGTGCTCAATTACGGAACGGGAACCGGAACGCGGCGAGCAGCGCTTTCGCTTCCTCGTCCGTCTTCGCGGTGGTCGTGATGCTGATGTTCATGCCCCGAAGCTTGTCGATCTTGTCGTACTCGATCTCCGGGAAGATGATCTGTTCCTTCAGGCCGATGTTGTAGTTGCCGCGGCCGTCGAAGGCGCGTCCGGAAACGCCGCGGAAATCGCGCACGCGCGGAAACGCGACCGTCACCAGGCGGTCGAGGAACTCGTACATCCGCTCGCCGCGCAGCGTGACCATGGTGCCAATCGCCAGGTTCTCGCGGATCTTGAAGTTCGCGATCGCCTTGCGGGCCTTTGTCACCACCGGCTTCTGGCCGGCGATCTTCGTCAGGTCGCCGACGGCCATGTCGATGTTCTTCTTGTCGTTGACCGCTTCGCCGACGCCCATGTTCAGCGTGATCTTCGTGATGCGAGGAACCTGCATCACGGTCTTGTAGCCGAACTGCTTCATCAGGTCGGGCACGACCTTCTCGCGGTACTGGGTATGGAAACGAGCCATGCCAGCTCCCCTTATGCCTTCGCGCCGACGACGGCGCCGTTGCTCATGTACACGCGCATCTTCTTGCCATCGACCACCTTGATGCCCACGCGGTCACCCTTGCTGGTGGCGGGGTTGAAGAGCATCACGTTGCTCTGGTGGATCGGCATGGTCTTGTCGACGATGCCGCCGGTCTCGCCCTTCATCGGGTTCGGCCGTACGTGCTTCTTGACGATGTTGATGCCCTCGACCACGAGGTGGTCGGAATCGACCCGACGCAGCACGGTGCCACGCTTGCCCTTGTCCTTGCCGGCGATGACGACGACTTCGTCGCCCTTGCGGATACGTTCCATGGCGTTTCCTTACAGCACTTCCGGAGCCAGCGACACGATCTTCATGAAGCGCTCGGTACGCAGTTCACGCGTGACCGGGCCGAAGATGCGGGTGCCGATGGGCTCCAGCTTCGCGTTGAGCAGCACGGCGGCATTGCCGTCGAACTTGATTGCCGAACCGTCGCCGCGGCGCAGGCCCTTCGCGGTGCGGACGACCACCGCGTTGTAGACCTCGCCCTTCTTCACCCGGCCGCGCGGCGCGGCTTCCTTGATCGACACCTTGATGACGTCGCCAATGCCCGCATAGCGGCGCTTGGATCCGCCCAACACCTTGATACACATCACTGAGCGCGCGCCGGTGTTGTCGGCGACGTCCAGCACCGTTTGCATCTGGATCATGGCTGCCTTGTCCGATGACTTCCGCTGTCTTTCAGCTGAATCTTCACCAACTTGCCTCGTCGCCGGTGCTGCACTCGGCGACGGGCAGTCTTGGCCCCGTCCGGGTTGAAGAGCCCGCCGCGCGCCTGTCCTCGGTTCCGATCACCGGAACCCGTCCCGCTTCGCGGGTGGACCGGGCGCGCCTGCCTGCCCTGGAAAACCTGGTGCTACCTGCTGCTACCTGCTGCTACTGACTGCCGCCAGCCAAACCGGCCGTTGGCGAAGCCCGACAGTATATCCCGCGGCACCGCAACGCCGCAAGCGGCCGGGCCCGCCCCCGCCTCAGATCATCTGGGCGGCTTCCACCACCCGCGTGACCGCCCAGGTCTTCGTCCGCGACAGCGGGCGCGACTCGGCGATCTCGACGATGTCGCCCTCGTTGAGCGCATTGGTCTCGTCGTGGGCGTGGTACTTGTTCGACTTGACGATGTACTTGCCGTACAGCGGATGCTTGACGCGACGCTCCACGAGCACGGTCACCGTCTTTTCCATCTTGTTGCTGACGACGCGACCGACCAGGGTGCGCGTCAGTGATTTCTTGTCGGCGTTCATTTGGCGGCAACCTTCTGGTTCAGCACGGTGCGCACGCGCGCGATGTCGCGGCGGGTCCGTTGCAGCTGGCTCGTGTTCTGCAACTGCTGGGTCGCATGCTGCATCCGCAGCGAGAAGTGCGCCTTCTGCAGCTCCTGCAGTTCCTTTTCCAGCGCGGCGACATCCTTCGTGCGCAGTTCCTTGGCGTTCATGGGCGCTCTCCCTTACTGGCCGAGCTGGCGGACGACGAAGGTCGTCTTCAGCGGCAGCTTGGCGGCGGCGAGGGCAAACGCCTCCCGCGCCATCGTTTCGTTGACGCCGTCCAGTTCATAGACGACCTTGCCGGGCTGCACCTCGGCGACCCAGTACTCCGGGTTGCCCTTGCCATTGCCCATGCGGACCTCGGCCGGCTTCTGCGAAATCGGCTTGTCCGGGAACACGCGGATCCAGACGCGGCCGCCGCGCTTGATATGGCGGCTGATCGCGCGGCGGGCCGCCTCGATCTGGCGCGCCGTGAGCCGGCCTCGTTCGGTGACCTTCAGGCCGAACTCTCCGAACGAGACGTGGGCGCCGCGCATCGCCAGGCCACGGTTACGGCCCTTCTGCTCCTTGCGGTACTTGCGTCGAGCGGGTTGCAGCATCGTTACTCTCCGTCTTTCGCGCCGCCCTCGGGCTTGGCGTCACCCGGGGTCTTGGCTGCCACCTTGCGCACGCGCTTGACGACGGGCTTGGCAGCCGCGTCCTTCGGCGCTTCGGCAGGAGCCGCCTCGGCAGTCTTGGTCTCGGCCGTCTTGGTGTCGGCCGTCTTGCGCGGGCGCTTGGCCGCGGGACGGTTGCCCGGGCGATCGCCGCTCGGACGATCCGAACGCGGACGACGCTCCTCGCGCTCCGGCGCCGGCGTCTCGGTCGCCGCCGGGGCGTCGTTGCGGCCCAGCGTGTCGCCCTTGTAGACCCAGCACTTGACGCCGATGACGCCGTACGTGGTCTTGGCCTCGGAGAAGCCGTAGTCGATGTCGGCGCGCAGGGTGTGCAGCGGCACCCGGCCCTCGCGGTACCACTCCGTGCGCGCGATCTCGATGCCGTTCAGGCGGCCGGCGCTCATGATCTTGATGCCCTGGGCGCCGAGCCGCATGGCGTTCTGCATGGCACGCTTCATCGCGCGGCGGAACATGATGCGTTTCTCGAGCTGCTGGGTGATCGAGTCGGCGATCAGCTGCGCGTCGAGCTCCGGCTTGCGGATCTCCTCGATGTTCACGTGCACCGGCACGCCGAGCATCTTCTGCAGGGTCGACTTCAGCGTCTCGATGTCCTCGCCCTTCTTGCCGATCACCACGCCCGGCCGTGCCGAGTAGATCGTGATGCGGGCGTTCTTGGCAGGGCGCTCGATGACGATGCGCCCGACCGAGGCGCTGCGCAGCTTCTTGCGCAGGTATTCGCGCACCTTCAGGTCCTCGCCGAGCATGCGCGAGAACGACGGGCCGGTGGCAAACCAGCGCGAAGTCCAGTTGCGCGTGACGGGAAGGCGAAAGCCGGTGGGATTGATCTTTTGACCCATGGTTGACCTATTTCTTCGGTTTGGCGTCGCCGACCGTCACGAAGATGTGACAGGTCTTCTTCTCGATCCGCGTGCCGCGGCCCTTGGCGCGGGCGGCGAAGCGGCGCTGCACCGGGCCCTTCTCGACGTAGATGCGCGTCACGCGCAGTTCGTCGATGTCGGCGCCGTCGTTGTGTTCCGCGTTCGCGATGGCGGACTCGAGCGCTTTCTTGATCAGGCCGGCCGCCTTCTTCTGCGTGAAGGCCAGGATGTTCAGCGCCTTGTCGACCGGCTTGCCGCGGACCAGGTCGGCCACCAGCCGGCCCTTCTGGGCCGACAGGCGCGCGCCTTTGACGATTGCTGTGGTTTCCATCGTGCTCACCCTACTTCTTGGCCACGGCGGTCTTCTTGTCCGCCGCGTGGCCCTTGAAGGTCCGCGTCAGCGCGAATTCGCCGAGCTTGTGACCGACCATGTTTTCGTTGATGTAGACCGGCACGTGCTGCTTGCCGTTGTGCACGGCGATCGTCAGGCCGATGTATTCGGGCAGGATGGTCGAACGCCGGGACCACGTCTTGATCGGCTTCTTGTCGCGCGTGGCCTGTGCGGTTTCGATTTTCTTCTGCAGATGCCCGTCGACAAACGGGCCCTTCTTGAGAGAACGAGACATTCAGGACCCCCTACTTCCGTTTCCGGCGCTGCACGATCATCGTGTCAGTCCGCTTGTTCTTGCGCGTGCGATAGCCCTTCGTGAGCGTTCCCCACGGGCTGACCGGATCGCGCTTCGTCCCGGTACGGCCCTCGCCGCCGCCGTGCGGGTGGTCGACCGGATTCATCGCCACGCCACGCACGGTCGGCCGCACGCCGCGCCAGCGCATGGCTCCGGCCTTGCCGATCTGACGCAGGTTGTTCTCCTCGTTGCCGACCTCGCCGATGGTGGCCCGGCAGTCGATCAGCACGCGACGAATCTCGCCCGAACGCAGCCGCAACTGGGCGTAGCTGCCGTCACGCGCCAGCAACTGGACCGAGGTGCCCGCCGAACGCGCCAGCTGGGCGCCCTTGCCGGGCAGCATCTCGACGCAATGCACCGTCGTGCCCACCGGGATGTTGCGCAGCGGCAGCGTGTTGCCCACGCGGATCGGCGCCTCGTTACCGCTCATCAGCTGCGCGCCCACCGTCAGGCCCTTGGCCGCGATGACGTAACGGCGCTCGCCGTCCGCGTAGCACAGCAGGGCGATGTGGGCCGAGCGGTTCGGGTCGTACTCCAGCCGCTCGACCTTGGCCGCGATGCCGTCCTTGTTGCGCTTGAAGTCGACCAGGCGGTAGTGCTGCTTGTGGCCGCCGCCCTTGTGGCGCACCGTGATACGCCCGTGGCTGTTGCGACCGGACCCGCGGATCTTCTTCTCGGTCAGCGACGCGACCGGCTTGCCCTTGTGCAGGTTCGCACTGACGACCTTGACGACCCCGCGCCGGCCGGCAGACGTCGGTTTGACTTTAACCAGCGCCATTTACTTCACCTCTTGCGCGAAGTTGATTTCCTGACCGGGCTTGAGCCTCACGTACGCCTTGCGCACGTTGCTGCGGCGACCCTCGAAGCGGCCGAAGCGCTTGGTCTTGCCCTTCTGGTTCAGGATCTGCACGGAATCGACCTGCACCTTGAAGAGCAGTTCGACCGCGGCCTTGACTTCCGGTTTGGTCGCGTCGTGCTTGACGCGAAACGCGACCTGTTCGTTCTTCTCGCCGATCATCGTGCTCTTCTCGGAGACGATGGGCGCTAGCAGCACGCTGTAAAGACGGTCCTGGCTCATCCCCACATCTCCTCGAGCTTGGCGATCGCCGGCTTGGTCACCACCACGTTCCGGTAGTGGATCAGCGACAGCGGGTCGGCGTAGCGCGGCTCGACCACCATGACGTTCTTCAGGTTGCGCGAGGCGAGGTAAAGGTTCTCGTCGAGCGCCTCGGTGATGATCAGCACCGAGTCCAGTCCCATCGCCTTCAGGCGCTGCGCCAGCGGCTTGGTCTTCGGCGAATCAACTGCCATGCTGTCGACCACCGCGATGCGGCCGTCGCGAGCGAGCTGAGACAGGATGGAGGTCATGCCTGCCCGGTACATCTTCTTGTTCACCTTCTGGGTGAAGTTCTCGTCGGGCGAGTTCGGGAAGGTGCGGCCGCCCCCGCGCCAGATCGGGCTGGAGGACATGCCGGCGCGCGCGCGACCGGTGCCCTTCTGCCGCCACGGCTTGCGGGTCGAGTGCTTGACCGTCGTGCGGTCCTTCTGCGCCCGGGTGCCCTGGCGCGCATTGGCCTGGTACGCCACGACGATCTGGTGCACCAGCGCCTCGTTGTACTCGCGGCCGAAAACGGTCTCCGGCGCCGGCGTCGTGCCGTCGGCCTGCCCCTGGGCGTTCAACAATTTGAGTTCCATCGCGCCCCCTTATGCCTTCGCGCCGGACTTGCCGGCGGCCTTGGCCTTGACTGCCGGGCGAACGACCACGTTGCCGCCGGCAGCGCCCGGGACGGCGCCGCGCACGAGCAACAGACCGCGCTCGGCGTCGACGCGCGCCACGACCAGGTTCTGCGTCGTGCGCTGCTCGTCGCCCAGATGACCCGCCATGCGCTTGCCGGGGAAGACACGGCCCGGATCCTGGCGATTGCCGATGGACCCCGGCGCGTTGGTCGACACCGAGTTGCCGTGCGTCGCGCGGTTGGACGAGAAGTGGTGGCGCTTGATGGCGCCGGCGAAACCCTTGCCGATCGTCACGCCCGTGACGTCGACCTTCTGGCCGACTGCGAACAGGTCACCTGCGCTGATCGTGCTGCCGGGCTTCAGTTCGCCCGCCTTGGCGGCATCGATGCGGAACTCCCCCATCACCGAACCGGCCTCGACGCCGGCCTTGCCGTAATGACCGGCGATCGGCTTGGCAACACGGGAGGGCTTGCGGGAACCGTAGGCGACCTGGACCGCTGTGTAGCCGTCCACGTCCACGGTTTTCACCTGGGTGACGCGGTTGTTCGACACGTCGAGCACCGTGACCGGAACGGATTCCCCGTCGTCGGTGAAGATGCGTGTCATGCCGACCTTGCGGCCCAAAAGACCAAGGGCCGAGCGCGACTCGCTCTGCGCTTCGCTCATTCTTTTCTCCATCCCCGACTTCAATTGGCCGGGACCCTGTTTGCGCGCCCGGGCCGTCGGCCCCGCGCGTTTTCATCAGCGCCGGACTCCGTCCGGCACACGAATCGACTGCTTGCTTGCCGGCGCCCGGCACGAAAAAACTGGCCGAAGCGCGGAAAGCCCGAAATTGTAGCCTAGTCAGCCACTTGCAGGCAAGCGCCGCCTGCCGGCGGCACTTCCGTCACTGGACCTTGATCTCGACGTCGACCCCGGCCGGCAGGTCGAGCTTCATCAGAGCGTCGACCGTCTTGTCGGTCGGGTCGATGATGTCCATCAGGCGCTGGTGGGTGCGCATCTCGAGCTGGTCGCGCGACGTCTTGTTGACGTGCGGCGAGCGCAGGATGTCGAAGCGCTGGATGCGGGTCGGCAGCGGAACGGGGCCGCGGACCACGGCGCCAGTGCGCTTGGCGGTATCCACGATCTCGAGGGCCGACTGGTCGATCAGCTTGTAATCAAACGCCTTCAGGCGGATGCGAATACGTTGGCTTTGCATTTCCAATCCTTTTCAAAGAGCGAGAGGCCGGCCGGTCCTTCCGACCGGCCCCGGTTCAACGCGTTCTGCGGTCCGACCTACTTGATGATCTTTGCCACGACGCCGGCGCCGACGGTCTTGCCGCCCTCGCGCACGGCGAAGCGCAGGCCCTCTTCCATGGCGATCGGCGCAATCAGCGCCACCGTCATCTGGATGTTGTCGCCCGGCATCACCATCTCCGTGCCCGCCGGCAGCTGGATCGAGCCCGTCACGTCCGTCGTGCGGAAGTAAAACTGCGGCCGGTACCCATTGAAAAACGGCGTGTGCCGCCCGCCCTCGTCCTTGCTCAGCACGTACACCTCGGCCGTGAAGTCCGTGTGCGGCGTGATCGAGCCCGGCTTGGCCAGCACCTGCCCGCGCTCGACCTCCTCGCGCTTGGTGCCGCGCAGCAGCACCCCCACGTTGTCGCCCGCCTGCCCCTGGTCCAGCAGCTTGCGGAACATCTCCACGCCCGTGCACGTCGTCTTCACCGTCGGCCGGATCCCCACAATCTCGATCTCGTCGCCCACCTTGACGATGCCCCGCTCAATCCGCCCCGTCACCACCGTGCCGCGCCCAGAGATCGAAAACACGTCCTCCACCGGCATCAGGAACGCCCCGTCAATCGCACGCTCCGGCGTCGGGATGTAGCTGTCCAGCGCATCGGCCAGCTTCATGATCGACTGCTCGCCCAGCTCACCCTTGTCGCCTTCCAGCGCCAGCTTGGCCGAACCCTTCACGATCGGAATGTCGTCGCCCGGAAACTCGTACTTGGACAACAGCTCCCGCACCTCCATCTCGACAAGCTCCAGCAGCTCGGCGTCGTCGACCATGTCGACCTTGTTCATGTACACCACGATGTACGGCACACCCACCTGGCGCGCCAGCAAAATGTGCTCGCGCGTCTGCGGCATCGGACCATCGGCCGCACTCACCACCAGAATCGCCCCGTCCATCTGCGCCGCGCCCGTGATCATGTTCTTCACATAGTCCGCGTGCCCCGGGCAGTCCACGTGCGCATAGTGACGCTTCGACGTCTCGTACTCCACGTGCGCCGTGTTGATCGTGATCCCGCGCGCCTTCTCCTCCGGCGCCGCATCGATCTGGTCGTACGCCTTGGCCTCACCACCAAACTTCGCCGACAGCACCGACGTGATCGCCGCCGTCAGCGTCGTCTTCCCGTGATCCACGTGCCCAATCGTCCCTACGTTCACGTGCGGCTTCGTTCGCTCAAACTTGCCCTTGGCCATCTTCTGTTCCTCAAAGAACGGTTGTTGGTGTGTTCCTGGTCTCTTACTTCGTCTTCGCGGAGATCACCGCTTCGGCGACGGTCTTCGGCGCCTCCGCGTAGTGCTTGAACTCCATCGTGTAGGTCGCGCGGCCCTGCGTCAGCGAGCGCAGCGTGGTCGAGTAGCCGAACATCTCGGCGAGCGGCACCTCCGCGCGGATCGCCTTGCCGCCGCCGCCGGCGATGTCGTCCATGCCCTGGATGACGCCGCGCCGCGACGACAGGTCGCCCATCACGTCGCCCATCTTCTCCTCGGGCGTCTCGACCTCGACCGCCATGATCGGCTCGAGCAGCACCGGCGCGGCCGCACGCATGCCGTCCTTGAAGCCCATCGAGGCGGCCATCTTGAACGCGTTCTCGTTCGAGTCCACCTCGTGGTAGGAGCCGAAGTGCAGCGTCACCTTGACGTCCACCACCGGGTAGCCGGCCAGCACGCCGGCCTTGAGCGTCTCTTCCACGCCCTTGTTGACCGCCGGGATGTACTCGCGCGGCACGACCCCGCCCTTGATCGCGTCCACGAACTCGAAGCCCTTGCCCGGGGGCTGGGGTTCGACCTTGAGCACCACGTGGCCGTACTGGCCGCGTCCGCCGGACTGCTTGATGAACTTGCCCTCGGCGTTCTCGACGGTCTTGCGGATCGTCTCGCGGTAGGCCACCTGCGGCTTGCCGACCGACGCCTCGACGCCGAACTCGCGCTTCATGCGGTCGACCAGGATCTCCAGGTGCAGCTCGCCCATTCCGGAGATGATGGTCTGCCCGGACTCCTCGTCCGTGTGGACGCGGAACGACGGGTCTTCCTGTGCAAGCCGGTTGAGCGCGATGCCCATCTTCTCCTGGTCGGCCTTGGTCTTGGGCTCGACGGCCTGGGAGATGACCGGTTCCGGGAAGATCATGCGCTCGAGCGTGATCACCTTGTTCGGGTCGCACAGCGTGTCGCCCGTCGTCACGTCCTTCATGCCGACCGCTGCCGCGATGTCACCGGCCCGCACTTCCTTGATCTCGTCGCGCTGGTTGGCGTGCATCTGCAGCAGCCGGCCCACGCGCTCCTTGCGCGCCTTGATCGAGTTGACCACGGTGTCACCCGAAGACAGCACGCCCGAGTAGACGCGCAGGAACGTGAGCTGGCCCACATACGGGTCGGTCATGATCTTGAACGCGAGCGCGGCGAAGGGCGCCTCGTCGTTTGCGGGCCGCTCTTCCGCCACCCCGCGGTCGTTCTCGCCCGCCACCGGGGGAATGTCCGCCGGGCTCGGGAGGTACTCGATGACCGCGTCGAGCATCGCCTGCACGCCCTTGTTCTTGAACGCGGAGCCGCACAGCATCGGCGTGATCTCGTTCGCGAGCGTGCGCAGGCGCAGGCCCTGCTTGATCTCCGCTTCGGACAGCGCGTGACCCTCGAGGTACTTGTTCATCAGTTCCTCGTTGGCCTCCGCCGCCGCCTCGACCATCTTCTCGCGCCACTCCGCGGCCTGCCCGGTCAACTCGGCGGGCACGTCGGCGTACTCGAACTTCATGCCCTTGGAGGCCTCGTCCCAGTAGATCGCCTTCATCTTGACGAGATCGACCAGGCCCTTGAAGTTGTCCTCCGCGCCGATCGGGATCTGGATCGCCACCGGGTTGGCCTTCAGGCGCAGACGCATCTGCTCGTAGACCTTGAAGAAATTCGCGCCGGTCCGGTCCATCTTGTTGACGAACGCCAGCCGCGGCACCCCGTACTTGTTGGCCTGCCGCCAGACGGTTTCCGACTGCGGCTGCACGCCGCCCACCGCGCAATACACCATGCACGCGCCATCGAGCACGCGCATCGAGCGCTCGACTTCGATCGTGAAGTCGACGTGGCCTGGCGTGTCGATGATGTTGATGCGATGCTCG
>Ga0316195_10000376_pt1 | contig 17346 bp, 13 predicted proteins | sample Phised1_MG_FD_204937 | JGI IMG/M metagenome (GOLD analysis project Ga0316195, IMG submission 204937) | Coastal sediment microbial communities from Maine, United States - Phippsburg sediment 1 | ecosystem: Environmental > Aquatic > Marine > Coastal > Sediment | place: USA: Maine | collected...
ATCAGTGGATTACTAATCCTCCAGGAAATCCAAGATGCCTTTGATACCATATAATTTGAAAATTGCAATGTTTATTTTCTAAATTCGATTCACCCTATTTACGAAGTTTATTTGGCCCTTGACGCGGCCAGCGGTTTTAGTATATTCAGACGCGATCCTATATGGTTACATTCCATATCGGGCGGTTTTGAGTTTTCATTTCGCATGTGCGATGCGCTGACACGCTCTCCTGAATCGGTGCTCTAAAGCATAGGGGGCCCCTTACTGATTGCTAACACGCTACGGATGTCCGACTTGATGACCGGTTCGATAATGATCAACGATAGCAAGACACCAGCACCCGGATCCATGGCAGCAACCGAACCATCAAACCCTCCTGGTAGTCACTCTCAATCCCCGGTTTGTCTTTTCGGTTTGGGTCGGAGCAAACTGCCACCCGAGTAGCGGGTGGCTTAATTTATCCCGCCAAGCGGGAGAAAGATAAGGACGCGGCCGTGGCCTCAAGTGTCCGTGTTATCCCGGTGCAAAACACCGGATTTTGATAACGCCATAAACACTTTGCCGATGTTATCTGGCTTTCACGTCGCTGTTCGTTTCCCAAAGGCATTTGCTGGAATTGTTTACGCTAAACCTTAACCCGCAATTAAATGGTAAGAAGGAGACTGGTATATGAAAGTCATCCTTAAACTCGCCGGCTTTCTGTGTTTGAGTTGTTTCCTGTCAGCTATTGTCGTTTCTGCCGCCACCCCTGAGGCGCCGAGCCATCCCCCTGAAAAGGTCGAAAGCAGCCAACCGGTGACTGAACACCAGGCCAGCCCCGGACACACCCCGGAACACGCCACGGAACATGCCGAGGATGCTGGTGGACATGGCCACGCCAATCTGGGAGAGGTCCTCCCGCTCTGGAGTTGCGTTCCGTTTGCGTGTATGCTGCTGTCCATCGCCCTCCTTCCCCTCCTGGCGCCCAACTTCTGGCACCATCATTTTGGTAAACTTTCCGGCTTCTGGGCCGCCTGCTTAGGCCTCCCGTTTCTTTTCGCCTTTAAAGGGGCCGCTTTGTATGAAATTTTACATATTATATTGGCCGATTACGTGCCGTTTATCATTCTTCTCTGGTCACTTTACACAGTGTCGGGTGGTATCCTGCTGCGTGGATCGCTTCGGGGTACGCCGGTCGTCAACACAATTATGCTGATCATCGGCACAGCCTTGGCTTCCTGGATGGGCACAACCGGTGCCGCCATGTTAATGATTCGGCCTTTTCTGCGCGCCAACAATTATCGCTCCAACCGTACCTTCATGGTCGTTTTCTTTATTTTTCTGATCGCCAACGTGGGCGGTTCTTTAACGCCGCTGGGCGATCCGCCTCTGTTTCTAGGCTTTCTACATGGCGTGACGTTTTTCTGGACCTTTAAAATCCTTCCGCACATGCTCCTGGTGTCCGTGCTGCTTTTGGTGATCTATTTTGGCCTTGACACCTACCATTACCGCAAGGAAGGCGTCAAAGCGCCTGATGAAAAAGACGTCAAACAACCCCTCAAGCTCGAAGGGCTCTACAATTTCCTTTTCCTCGGCGGCGTAGTCGGAGCGGTCCTCATGAGCGGCTTGGTCGATTGGGGTGAGGTCAACACCTTCGGTGTCCATCGGGCGATCCAAGATTGGGTCCGCGACGGAGTATTAATTGCAATGGGTATTCTTTCTTTAATCATTACTCCGGCAACCCTCAGAGAGGACAATGAATTCACGTGGTTCCCCATCATCGAGGTGGCATATCTTTTCATCGGTATTTTCATTACCATGATTCCCTGCCTGTTGATCCTGAAAGCCGGCTCCCAGGGCGCTCTGGCTTTTTTGATTGAAGCCGTCAAGGAACCGTTTCACTACTTCTGGGTTACGGGCGCCTTGTCGAGTTTTCTGGACAATGCACCGACCTATCTGACGTTCTTCAACACGGCCCTCGGCAGCTTTTATGCCGGCTTGACCGAAGCCCAGGCCGTGCCCCTGCTGATGACTGAAAAAGCCGTCTATTTGCAGGCGATTTCAGCGGGTGCGGTTTTCTTCGGTGCCTGCAGCTATATCGGTAACGCACCGAACTTCATGGTCCGCTCCATCGCCGAGGAAGCCGGGACCCCGATGCCGAGCTTTTTTGGCTATATTCTAAAGTATTCACTGGTCTTTCTGATCCCGATTTTTATTATCGCAACCCTGGTATTCTTTTAAAAACGGTGTCGTGGATGAACATCGATAATAAGGATGCACCATGATCCGATCTTTGCAAGCTAAAAATATCGCCTTCATCGGCGGCGGTAATTTCTGCAAATCATTTTTACAGCTGCTAGGAGACGAAATATTCAACGACCTGCAGGTGACTATCCTGGGTGTCGCGGACATCAAAGACGACGCCGAAGGCTTAACCTATGCCTGCCAGCAAGGGCTTTACGTTTGTCACAACTTTCAGGATTTATACAAATTAGACAACCTCGACCTGCTCATCGAAGTTACCCGGGACGACGACCTGCCCCGGCAGGTGCAAAAAGAGTTACCTGCCACCGTACAACTGCTTGACCATTTCCAAGCGGTACCCCTTTGGAATGCCCTGCAAATAGAAACGGTCAAGCGACCCATAAAGGACCAATTGGCTCGGACCAACAACAATCCGGACCAAATCCAGGCCCTTTTTATGCAGTTTTCCGATTCTCTGGAAAAGATTATCTACCAGAGCTTCAAGCATACCCTTAACCTTGAAAAGGATCTGGTCGAACACGAGAAAACCATTTCCCAAATCATCGAAGGCAGTACCATTCCCACCTTTGTGATCAACAAGGATCACATTGTCACCCATTGGAACCGTGCCTGTGAAAAACTGACCGGTTATGCGGCTGAAAAAATTGTCGGGACCAACCATCAATGGAAACCCTTCAGGGCCCAAAAGCGACCGATCATGGCCGACCTTATCTTGGAAGGTACCAGTGAAGAGGATGTCCTCAAGTATTACGGTACCCGGTGGCGCAAGTCCGCCCTGATCGAAGGCGCCTTTGAGGCTGAAGAATATTTTGCCCATCTGGGGTCCAACGGTAAATTCCTTTTTTTTACCGCGGCGCCCATTAAGGCCCCGGACGGAACCCTTGTCGGTGCGATCGAAACCCTGTGGGATAAAACCGAAGAAAAGCTTGCGGAACGAGAGCGGGACAAGCGGAACCGGGAGCTGAAGCTAAAGGCCCAGCAACTCGCCGACAATGAACGCATAATGGCTCAAATAATCCAGGGCAGCACGATTCCCACCTTTGTCATCAATAAGGACCATGTCGTCACTCATTGGAACCGTGCCTGCGAAAAGTTGACCGGCCATAGCGCCGCCGAAATTGTCGGAACCAACAGGCAATGGAGTCCCTTCTATGAAAATGAACGCTCCACCATGGCAGACGTAATCGTTGATCAGCCCGGCGAAGCTGGAATCAGAGAGCTGTACGGGGTCAACTGGCGAAAATCGACGCTGATCGAAGGCGCCTATGAATCCGAGGGCTTCTTTCCCGGTCTCGGCAAAGAAGGGAAATGGTGCTGGTTTACGGCTGCACCGATCAAAGACCCGGACGGGCACACGACCGGTGCGATTGAAACCCTATGGGATCGGACCGAGCAAAAAAAGGCCGAAGAAGAAAAAGAACGCCACTACACCGACATTGCCGGATTGTGTTCGATCTATACTGCCTTGAACACGTCCTTGGATCTTGACCAGCGGATCGAAGCAGCGGCACAGGAAATGCATAATTTGCTCGGAACCGACGGCATCTGTCTCTTCCTGAAAAAAACCAATGGTCACTTTGAACTTCAATACAACGACGACATCACCGAGCAGTCGTGTAAAATCATCACAGCCTTTCACCAGGACGACATCATCGACCAGGTCGTGCAAAGCGGTAAGGTCACGATCTTTGAAAATCTTCTCACGGACCGGACGATTCAAAACGGTCTTCGGGAAACCAAGGGCATTAAATCCCTGGCCTATATACCGATCAGCACTGAAGCCAAAAACGTAATCGGCGTCCTCCGGTTGGCCAGCAAGGAACCGAATCATTTTTCAACTGAAGGCCAAGACATCCTCGATTTAATCGGGAATCGGATCGGCGAGTCGATCGAAAACTCATTGCTGCATGAAAAATTTATCAGATCTGAAGAGAAGTATCGCTCGCTATTTAACAACGATCCCAACCCAATTTTCATCATCGACCGCCTGACCCTTCGCATTCTGGACGTCAATCGCCGGGCCGAAAGTTCCTATGGATTTGCTCGCCAGGAGCTATTGGGTAAGCCCTTTGTCGACATGGGAGATGCCAATGATGAAGAACTGCTGGCCGGGCTCAAGGGCCTGTCAAACGATCAGTCGATCTTGTTTTCAAAAAAACGCCATTTCAACAAGGAAGGGCTTCCCCTCTATGTCAATGTGAACGTTTGTTATGCCCAATATCGCGAAAATGACGTTTTGATTGCCACCACCACGGATATTACCGAAACCGTAGAAAAAGAGACTCAGCTCATCCAGGCCGGCAAAATGACGACCCTTGGCCAGATGGCCGCGGGCATCGCCCATGAGATTAATCAACCTTTGAATGTCATCCAGGTGTGTGCCGATTATTTCTTAAAAATGATTCAAAAGGGCGAACCCATTGCGAATGCCGAATTGAAGACCCTGGCCCAGGACATCAGCGGTAATGTTCAGCGCGCCGCGGGCATCATCAAACACATGCGGGATTTCTCGCGACAGTCCGAAGGTGTCCGCAACCGGGTGAATATCAACGATCCCATCAAAGATATTTTCAAGGTCATGCAACACCAGATTGAGATCCACAATGTTGAAATCGAACTTGCGCTCGCCCCGGACATGCCGGACATCCTGGCCGAGCACAATCGCCTGGAACAGGTTTTCATCAATCTGGTAACCAATGCAATCGATGCGATGGATGAAAAATGCCGCCAGCCGGAATGGAAAGCTTCAACCAAACGGCTGACCCTCAAGTCCTATTGCGCGGGCGACCGTGTGGTTGTCGAAGTCAAGGATACCGGCCTGGGCATGTCGCAGGAGGTTATGGACAAATTTTTCGAACCGTTTTTCACGACCAAGGAGGTCGGTAAAGGAACCGGCCTGGGTGTCAGCATCAGTTACGGCATCGTCAAAGACTATGATGGAACGATTGACGTCACCAGCCAAATCGGTGAAGGCACAACCTTTACCTTGACCTTTCCAGCCCTTGACCTGTAATGCTAAGTGCGAAAATGAATCCCAAAATCCTTTTAATAGACGATGAAGAACCGATCCTGCGAGTTCTGTCCATGTCCTTGCGCAGCGACGGGTACGAGGTAATCACGGCCCAAAGCGGCAAGGAAGGGCTGGAACTTTTCAAACAGGCGTCTCCGGACGTTGTGCTCACGGATATCAGAATGCCGGGCATGGATGGGCTGGAGGTGTTGAAGCAGGTCAAGGAAATAAAACCCGAAGCTGAGGTAATTATTATTACCGGCGATGGCGACCTGGAGGCGGCCATCGAAGCCTTGCAAAACGATGCCTCCGACTTCATCAACAAACCGGTCCATGACAAGGCGCTTAAGGTTGCCCTGGAACGCGCCCAGAAAAAGCTCGCCATCCGCCGCCAGCTAGATGAATACACCTATGACCTTGAAAACATGGTTAAAATCGCCACCGGCGAGTTCGAACGCAAATCCAGTTTTCAAGCCAAACTGATTCGTAGCTCCAATGACGGCATTATCGCCACAGATGACGAATGGAAAATTGTCATCTATAACCCGGGGGCTGAAAAAATCTTCGGGCACCCCCGCTCCGAGGTGGTTCGCAAGATCGACGCCCGCGACCTGTACCCGCCCGAGATCCGGCAACTATTCGAATTGTCGGCCGCGGACGACGGCTCCAAAAAAGAATCGGCCTGGTTGGAAACCTTTATCATTTCCAAAGACCAGGAACGCATTCCCGTACGCTTTTCAGGCACGGTTCTACGGGAGCAGCATGCCATGATGGGCAGCGTCGCCTTTTTCCAGGATCTGCGCGAAATAAAAAGACTGGAACGCGACCTGCTCAAAGCCGAACGCCTGGCGGCCATTGGACAAACCGTATCCGGCATGGCGCATTGTATTAAAAATATTCTGCACGGTTTTAAAGGTGGCAGCTACCTGGTAAACGTCGGCATTGACAAAAATAATACGGATAAGCTAAAAAATGGCTGGCAGATGCTTCAGCGCAACATTACGCGTACCTCGGACCTGGTTCTCGATTTGCTCTCCTATTCCAAGGAAAGAGAACCGGAATACGAAGTGTGTGCACCCAACACCATCGCGGATGATGTCTGTGAACTCCTGAAAGAATCGGCCAGCGATTATCATATTGAAATCATTAAAAACTATTCGGCATCGCTCGGTGATGTCCTGATGGATGGGCGGACGCTCTATCGCAGCCTGATGAATCTGGTTTCCAATGCCATTGACGCCTGCATTTTCGATGACAGTTTAACCAAGAAACATCATGTGCAAGTCACCACGGCGTTGGAGCCCAATGGGTTTGTCCGGTTTGAGATCCAGGATAACGGTTCCGGTATGAGCCCGGAGGTCAAGGATAAACTATTTACGTCTTTCTTCAGTACAAAAGGTGCAAAGGGGACCGGCCTCGGATTGCTGGTTACCCACAAATTGATACAAGAACACCAGGGCACGATTGACGTCATGTCCCAGCTGGGTAAAGGGACCACTTTTATCATCCGGTTACCCTATCGTCGTGTGACTGCCGAATGACGTTAAACGACCCCTGAGGTGCTGAATTCAGGTAAAAGATAATACCGACCCCTTTTTATCATCATAATTATGGAGGAAGCCCCATGAGTAAAAAAGTCCTCATCGTAGACGATGACCCGGACGTAAGATTGTTCAACACCACGGTTGTGGAAGAAAACGGATACACGCCCCTGGAAGCCAGAAATGGCGAAGAAGGCCTCGAAATGATCAAGCAGGACAAGCCCGACCTGGTCATCTTGGACGTTCTGATGCCCAAGCAAAGCGGAATCAGGTTATATCGTGAATTGAAAACCAATAAAGCCTTTCAAGATGTGCGTGTGATCGTGCTGTCAGGTATCGCCAAGAAAACGTTTTTGCGCTCCCAGCGTGCGTTAACCGAATTTGGTGATGCCAGCGTACCGGATCCCGAGGTTTATCTTGAAAAACCGGTAGAGCCGGAAGAACTCGCTGCAGAAGTCAAGAAGATTCTGGGCTGATGTTATTTGCTTTAATCAGGCGCGCTTGATTCGGACGTCACGGCTTGGATTCAGCTATCGCATCTCATAAAAAGTCGTGTCGAAAAGCTTGATTGGATGCACGCGTTTATTGGATTCGTTCTAACGCTGATCCTCGAAGCAACACTGCAAACAGGCCGCAAATCTTTGAAGGATCGCTCGTAATGAACATCAAAAAACTCTTATTTGTAACCAAATTTGAAGAGTTGTGGTTTGACTCGCTGCAATCGCTGCTTGACCTGCGAAAGGCCGATCTGAATCATGTCGTTTTTCTCAATGTCATCGAACGCGAGAAGGTCGCTCTGCGCAGAGGGACCGGTTATCAAAAAACAGAAGAGCTAAAATTAAGAGAAAAGGCCAATATCCGTTTTATTGATTGGGCTGAATCTCTCTTTGAACAAGGGCTCGAAGTCGGCGTCTATATCGTTGTCGGCGCGATGGTCCAACAGGTTATCAGCGCTGCGCAAAAGGAGACGGCTGATCTGATTGTCATCGGCCGGCAGAAAAAAAGCAAAATCGAAGAGCTGCTTACCGGCTCGGCTATCACTGAAATCATCCGGCGAACGTCTCTTCCGGTATTGGTTTACAAATATCTGGCACCGCAGGGCAACCAGACGGAAAAACCATTCGCACGCCCCTTGTTGGCAACCAATTGGTCTCCAGCCAGCCAAAGGGCGGTTGAATATCTGCGGCCGTTGAAGCAGGTGGTTGAAGAAGTCAACGTCATCCATGTGGCCGATGAGGATAGCCTTAAAGGCGCCTCGGCCATGGGGATTCAAAAGACACGCAAAGAAAGCCGTAAAAAGCTCGATATGATATGCGATACGCTGGAGGCCGATGGCCTCAAAGCCCGGGCCCATGTTTATATCGGCGAGACCGTCGACCAAATCGAAAAAGCGGCCCGGGAATGCCAGGCAACGATGATTATCGCCGGAACCCCTGGTGTGAATAGCTGGAAAAAAAGATTAACCGGGAGCATCCCTCAAGCGCTGGCCGACGATTCTGTTTTCCCGACGTTGTTGATTCCTCCGGCTCCCGAGGCACCTTCTCAAGAATAGGACTTTCGTCAATGCCCAACAAAGAGATTTATCCGCCTAGCGATTTTCTCTGATACCAACAGGAGGACCCAATGGCAGTCATTACCATATCCAGACAATTTGGCGCAGGCGGTAAAACCCTTGGCCAAATGATCGCAGATAAACTTGGATACACCTTTGCGGATAGTGACATCGTGCAAAGGATTGCAAAGGAAGCCAACGTTTCCGAAGACTGGGTGGAGTCGTTTGAAAAAGAAGCCGGCAGCCGCGTCTCCCGGATGATTTCAAGCATGGTCTCGCAGCGCTGGATCGACCGAATCCTGAAAGACGAACGTGGCTATCTGGATGAAAAAATTTACCTCGACTATCTGGTCCTGATTGTGGCCCAAATGGCGGACGAAGGCGATGTGATCATCCTGGGACGCGGCAGTCAGTACATCCTCGATGACCATCCGGATGCCTTTCACATCCTCCTGATCAATGAGCTTCAAAACCGCATCAAGTTTCTCATGGAGCGCTACGAATTATCCCAAAAACAGGCCGCCCGGATCGTCGAGAACGAGGACCAGCGCCGAAGCAACCTCTACCGGCGACTCGGCAAATCCGACTATAACGACCCGAATCTTTATCACCTGGTTCTCAACATGGGCCGCTTCAGTTTGGAAGACGCTTTAAAGCTCGTGTGTCAGATGGTCCAGAAATAATTGCGGTTTGAGCTGTCTTTGAGTTCAAACGCCGCTGACACCACCGCCGGAAGGATATCGAGGTGCGGGTCCCGTGTTATTATGCCATCCCAATTTGACAATCCCCTCAAGCTGGTTTAATTTTTAAGTTTGACTGCGAGCGTCGAAAAATCAAACCACCACTTGTTGGTGGGTGCTTTTGCTAGAAGCGGTTTCAAAACCTCCTCTAAGGCCCAATCTCGGCGTTGGGTGAATGATTCAATGCTCGAAATACCTCGTGTATTCCTGTGCTTGAATCGATTCGCCCGCCTGGACCTTGAACCTGATTGAAGGTTTTGAAACCGCTTCTACCCAGTAAAGCGGGAAATATGATTTGGTAACAACCACTTTGCGGGTATCCGTTAAGACCAACGGTTCATTTAAACTGTAAAAGGAGTGCCCTCATGAGCAAAGAAACCTATTTATTCACTTCCGAATCGGTCACCGAAGGACATCCAGACAAGGTCGCGGACGCCATTTCCGACGCTATTTTGGATGCGATCATGAGCCAGGATAAAAATTGCCGTGTCGCCTGCGAAACACTGGTCACCACCGGCTTGGCCTTTATCGCCGGTGAAATCACAACCACCTGTTATGTGGACATGCCGGAAGTCGTCAGGGAAACCATTCGTGAAATCGGTTACCACTCATCCCAGATGGGCTTTGACTGGCGAACGTGTTCGGTCATCACCAGCATCGATCATCAGTCACCCGACATCGCGCAGGGAGTTAATGTGGGCGAAGGCCTTTATAAGGATCAGGGTGCCGGTGACCAGGGCCTGATGTTCGGTTTTGCCTCGGATGAAACCCCCGAGTATATGCCCATGCCGTTGATGTACGCCCACAAGCTGTGTCAACGCCTGTCCAAGGTCCGCAAGAACGGGGCGCTCGATTTTTTGCGTCCGGACGGCAAGTCACAGGTGACGATCGAATACGAAAATGGAACACCGCTGCGGGTGGATACGGTGGTCGTATCAGCCCAGCACAAGCCCGATGTCACCTATGAAGATCTGCAGGAAGCCATCATCGAAGAAGTCATCAAAAAAACGATCCCTAAGGACATGACCGACGGTGATACGCGTTATTACATCAACCCGACCGGCAAGTTCGTGATCGGCGGCCCCATGGGCGACTGCGGATTGACAGGCCGCAAAATTATCGTCGACACCTACGGTGGCCAGGGCAGCCACGGGGGCGGATGCTTTTCCGGCAAGGACCCCTCCAAAGTCGACCGCAGCGCCTCCTACATGGGGCGCCATATCGCCAAGAACATCGTTGCGGCCGGTTTGGCGAAAAAATGTGAAATCCAGATCGCCTATGCCATCGGTGTGGCCCAGCCGGTCTCGGTGATGGTCGATCCCATGGGCACCGGAACCCTTCCCAAGGCCCGCATCGAAGAAATTGTCCAAGAGGTCTTCGACCTGCGACCGGCGGCCATTATCGAATATCTCGATTTGCTACGACCGGTTTACCGCAAAACAGCGGCCTATGGCCATTTCGGAAGAAACGATCCGGATTTTACCTGGGAACACCTCAATAAAGTCGACGAGTTGAAAGCCAAAGCAGGGCTGTAAACCCGTTTACCCCTAAAGGAGTCTAACAAATCATGAAAAACTACGATGTAAAGGACCTCAAACTGGCCCGGGACGGCGCGCTGCGGATCGAATGGGCCAACCAGAATATGCCTGTTTTAAACCGTATCAAAGCACGCTTTGCCAAAGACAAACCGTTGAAAGGCAAACGGATCGCCGCCTGCCTGCATGTTACTACCGAGACGGCTTCGCTGATGCAGACGCTCAAAGCCGGAGGGGCCCGGGTCTTGCTATGTGCTTCCAATCCGCTCAGCACGCAGGACGATGTGGCAGCCTCTTTGGTAAAAAAAGATAAGATCCCGGTTTTTGCCATCAAAGGCGAAAACAATAAAACTTACTACCAGCATATCAACGCCGTGCTGGACGCCAAACCGCACTTCACCATGGATGACGGTGCCGATCTCGTCTCGACCCTGCACTCTGAACGCAGGGAGATGCTCGCCTATATCGAAGGCGGCACCGAAGAAACCACGACCGGTGTCATTCGCCTCAAAAGCATGGCGGCTGACGGGGTGCTGCAATACCCCATTATCGCTGTTAACGATGCCCAGACCAAACACTTTTTCGACAACCGTTATGGAACGGGTCAAAGTACGATCGACGGTATGATCCGGGCAACCAACCGCCTTCTGGCCGGCTCAAAGTTTGTGGTTTGCGGTTATGGCTGGTGTGGACGTGGGCTGGCCATGCGAGCCCGCGGCATGGGCGCCCAGGTCATCGTGACCGAGATCGACGCATTGGCTGCTCTGGAAGCGGTAATGGATGGCTTTTCGGTCATGCCCATTGGGCAGGCCGCCCGCGTCGGAGACTTCTTTTGTACGGTCACCGGCAACATCAATGTCATCCGCCAGCAACACTTTCAACTCATGAAAGACGGCGCCATTGTCGCCAATTCGGGGCACTTCAATGTCGAACTCGACTTGAGCGGGCTCGCGAAAATCTCCAAGAGCCAACGGGTCATCAGACCTTTTGTGGAGGAATACACCCTAGCCAACGGGCGGCGGATCAATGTTTTGGGTGAAGGCCGGCTAATCAACCTGGCAGCAGCCGAAGGGCACCCGTCGAGCGTGATGGACATGAGTTTTGCCAATCAAGCCCTGTGTATCGAACACATGGTCAAATTAAAGTCCGGGCTCGAGCGCGCCGTTTATCCGGTCCCGCAAAAGATTGATACGGCCATTGCCAAGGAGAAACTGGCGGCCATGGGCATGAAGATCGACCGCCTCACTCCGGAACAGAAAAAGTATCTGGCATCCTGGAACATGGGGACCTAAAATAAAAAATCCCCACCTTTGAAGGCAGAGCGTTTTTATTGGGCAAAGCCATTGTATTTGAACCTGGCCCTGAGGATTGGGCCAGGTTTATTATTTAAGGCGCTTTTTCCTGCTCTAATTCCTTTACCGTTTCCAAAGCCTGCTCTAACTTATCAACATCCTCAGGGTCCTGCGTAAACTGACGCGCCGTTTCCAAAGTGTCGTACGCTTCTGCAATTTCACCTTTGTGGGCCTGGGCCAATCCAATTCCAATATAAACCGGGGCGTACTTTTTGTCCATCTGCTCTTTTGCACGCATGAATTCGCTCAAGGCGGCGTCATACTTACCGTTTTGCAGCAATTGATTTCCATTGGCAACATGATGGGAGGGGGTATCGAACCCGCTTCTTAGAAAAATTGTTTCCGGGCCGCAGGCCGTCAGCAAAATCATACTGCCGACCATCAAGGCAATCTGGATCCGCTTCACCAACATGCATCCTCCTTTGTCCATATCTCATCAGGATTTTCATGGGACGACAAGCCTTCAATCGGCCACAATGACGACCCTGCACTCCTTTAATAACTTTAAATGCTCAAACGAACTGCGCAGCTTGGCGGCATCGGCGTTGCTGATCACGATATCGGAACTCTCGTGCTCGCGGATGCGCAAAGCCTTGACTGTCAATGGAGCGTCCAGCACGCGCTTGGTCTGCTGAGCGACTTTCAGAACTCGTGCATAGCCGCTCACACCCTGCTGCACAGCAAATTCGCGGCTGACAATTCCCGGTCCATACACCTCCTGCTCCTTCTCGTCGAGGATGGTAGGTGCCAAGGCCGGTCTGACGGCAAGGCCGCGTGCGTCTACCACGAGACCTGTGTAAACGTCCGGCACCTGGTCGGGTGTTGCTTTTGGGGCGGCGCGACCGGACACGGTCTGATCGTTTGCAGTTCCGGCCTTAATGGTTTCTATTTGTTCAATATCATAGGGCAGCATCATTTGCGCAAAGCCGCCCTGCAAACTCAATTGAAGGGTTACCGCGACCGTCCCGTCGGACAAATATTCTTGTTTGATGACTTCGGCAGCCCTTGCCATATCTTTTAGTTTTGTTTTGATTTCATCATTTTGGGCAGCCAAATCGGCAACCGTAAAAGTCGAAGTAATGCGAACGCGCTCGGCCACTTTTAAAATATTTTGCCAACCATTCTGGTACGCCGCTGCCAGCGCCGTCTTGCGCGCTTCGGTTTCGTCCGTCTTTTTTTCCAAGGGAGCCCCGATCCCTTGCGCTGCAACGACAGCATTGGTCCAGTTGATCCATCCCTCTTCAAAGGTCTCGATCAGTTCGCCTGTTTCAGCACCATATGAGCAAGCGGGAGAAATTAAAACGCCGACAAGAACGAACGCCACAATTAACGGGTGCTGCATATGCCCTCCCGAATCCGGCAGGCAATGAAACGTCACGGTTTTCTTTTAACAAGAAAATTAAACAAAAACGTGGCGTTGGGTATTTATCTAATTTTGTTGACCTTTTTACACATTATATTGTAAGATTCCGCCAAAGTCAACAACCGGGCGATGCGACTGCCGCGCCCACTGGAATAGACCAACACACGAACGCGTCTCCATCCGCGATTGGAGACAAACTAAACAAAGCCAAAATGTATCAACTTGCCGGGCCGATCGGAAGAAAGACCTTAAGTTCCATCAATCACCTGTTGAACCTCTTTGCATTTATCTATCGGATGCTGGGGTTGCTTTTCCGACCGCCAATCGCCGGTAAAATAATCGTCCGCAGGATCACTTTAGAACAGCTCTATTTTACGGCCGTTCAAGCCTTGCCGATCATTGTGCCCGCCGCGCTTATCATCGGCAGCATGCTCATCATTCAATTCACCAAGTTCCAGGGCCAGTACGATCTGGGCAAAGTCACGGTCCTTTTAATTATGCGTGAAATCGGCCCGGTCGTAACGGCCCTGCTGGTCATCCTCAGATCGGCCACGGCCGTAACCATCGAAACCGGCTATATGAAAGTCCTCCATGAAGTCGACGCCCTCGAAATGGCCGGGCTCGATCCGCTTTGGGTTGTCTGCCTGCCCCGCCTGATTGGTATAACGACAGCCATTTTAAGCCTCTTCATCGTTTTCGATCTGGTTGCCATCCTTGGCGGCTATGCGGTGGTGTGGATCATCACCTACATCCCCATGGGAAACTTTTTAGAGCAAATCGCCAAAGCCATCACCGTAGCGGATATTGTCGTCGGTATTATTAAAGCCATCTGCTTCGGGATCGCCATCACAGCAACCTGCTTGTATCACGGATTCAGCATTCGAAAGCTGATCACCGGCATCCCGGTCGCAACAGCGCGGGCATCGGTGGAAAGCTTTTTCTTCTGTTTGGTAATCAATGTGATCATTTCCATCCTGTTTTATATATAGAGGCCCGGATGTATCTGCTCGAACTATCCAATTACCGGATCAAAAGTACTCACCCGAACAGCCTGAAGCCGTTTTATTTTGCGCTCGCGGCCGACGGGCGATGTTGTGTTCAAACCGATTCGCAAGGCCATGCCCAGACCTTCCTCAAAGCGCTGGCCACCTTGGTTCCTCCGGTTGAAGGAACCTACCGCTTCGAGGATCAAACGCTTAATTTTAAGGATTACCGCAAGCTACTGCCCATCAAGCGCCAAATTGGATATATTGCTCCGGACGCCACCCTGATCAGCAATCGCTCCGTGTTGGACAATTTGCTGTTGATGCGCTACTATTTTGAAAATCGGTTCAACCTCGCACTGGACGAAGAGACCGAGAAACTGTGCCGCCGGTTCGACCTGCTTGATAAACTCAAGATGCGTCCAGCAGAACTGAATCCGCTGGATTTTAATATTGCCGTCGCCATTCGGGAGCTTTCCAAAGCTCCGAAGCTGCTGCTGCTCGAGCAACCCGAAAACCTGATTGGCGACAATCGCTTGGAAATGCTCATCGCGGTTTTGAAAGATCGCCTGTTGCAAAAACTGCCGATTGTTTTTATATCATACAATCAAAGCTTTAATACGGCGGTTGCCAACCAAAAAGTTTTGATTTCCAACGGCGATTTGACGACAGTTAACCTTTAGCAATCGAGAACCCATGGACGTCGATTTTAGTCGCAAAGAACGGATTGTCGGCCTGTTTATCATTGGTGTGGCCGTACTCCTTATGGCCACGATCATTACCATCGGCCGTGGCAAGGACTGGTTCAAGAAGTATGTGGTCTATTATACGACTTTCAACGAAAGCTACAACCTCCAGACCAATGCCGATGTCAAGCTATTCAATGCCGCAATCGGCAAAGTGAAAAAAATCTCTTTGGTCGGTAACAAGGTCCATATCCGCATGGCCATCCTGGAAGACTATGCCGGCCGCATACGCGAAAACTCCATGGCCGTCGTGGAAAGCCCCACCTTTATCGGGTCGGAATTTATTGCCATCCTGCCTGGCAGCACCGACGCCCCCTTGATCCCTCCGGGAGGTGAAATCAAATCCCAGGCAAAACGATCTGTAGCCGACCTCCTGGATGAATTCCAGATCGAAAAAACGCTTAAAATGGTTGTCCAGGCAGCCCAGGATCTCTCCGAATTGGCCCAAATCTTGCGCACGCGCGAGGGCCCGCTTTTTCGGATAATGGACAATGCGGAACGAATCTCGTCTCATGTGGAAGGGATTACCAGTGACATCAATTCCGGCAAAGGGACTATCGGTGCGCTGTTGCGATCCAGGGAACTGATCGATGCCATCATGCTCAACGTCGGCAAAATTGAAAGTATTCTCAACAGTATGGATCAGGCTGTGGCCAAAGTCCCCGAGGCTGTCGATCTCGCCCGGGAAGACCTTTTGGTCATCAACGAAATGCGTGAAGGGATCACTGAAACCATCCAGCGGGTGAACAATATACTGGCGGGAGTGGAAGCCAATATGGACAAATTGGGCGCCATCATGGCCAATGCCGAAGAAGGGAGTTCCGACATACCCCGGATCACCCAAGGTGCCCGCCATGGTATTGAGGAAATCCGCGAAGGCGTTGAAAATATCGACAAGGTCGTCCAATCATTGCAGCAAAACATGCTGATCCGTTCCAACCTGCCGCCTGAACCGGTCGGCCAAAACACCGATGCCGGCCTGCGACCTTAGCGAACGTATCGCATTCTTTAGGTAATTTAATGATCCATGGCCCAGACTTCAATCGTTGATTATTCCCCCTAACCTACTTATAAAACTCACATGTTCGGATGGTGCGGCCACGTTGCCAAAATTGATTTAACAACCGGCCAAAGGTGGGTTGAGCAGCCGGCCCCTGAACTGTATCGAAAATTCATCGGCGGGCGCGGTCTGGCCGGGCATTATCTGCGCCAATTTGCCACACGCGACTGGGCCGACCCGGACATGCCACTCCTCCTTTTCACCGGCCCGCTCGTCAATACGCTCTCACCCACGTCCGGACGCATGACCATCATGTCACGCTCGCCGCTGACCGGTACGGTTGGAGATTCTTCGGTCGGAGGGTCTTTGGGCAGCGCCTTGAAACGCGCGAACCTGGACGGACTGATCATTACCGGTCAAAGCCCCACCTTATGCGGGATCGAAATCGACCAAGACACGATTGAAATCAAGCCAGCCGACCATTTGGCCGGCCTGCCGACGGATCAAGTGGCCACACGGTTGCAAGGCCGGGGTGCATCCGCCATCATCGGCCCGGCCGCCGAAAACGGCGTGCGTTATGCAAATATTATCGTCGACCGCCATTTTGCTGCCGGCCGTAATGGCCTAGGTCTGGTATGCGCTGCTAAAAACCTCAAATACATTACGGTCAAGGGAACGCACACCACCGCGGTTCACGATTCCACCACGCTTAAGTCGGCGCGCGCTCAAATATTGCGCCTGGTGGCGGCGTCGCCTGCTCTGTCAGGCGATTTTGGGATCTCGCGCTTCGGCACCGGCGCGCTCTACGACCTCATGGACGCACGCGCGATGATGCCGACCGATAATTTTCGAAAAACCCGTTTTCCCGAGGCCGCCCGACTCAACGCCCATGCCTATCGTCAAAGGTACCAGCCGCATTCGAGTGGTTGTCGCGGATGTCATGTTTTATGTAAAAAAACGGCGGCCGATGGCGTTCATCTGCCGGAATTTGAAACCATGTCGCATTTCAGCGCCCTGATCGGCAATTCGGATATCGCCACGATCGTCGAAGCCAACCGCCTTTGTAACGCCATGGGAATGGATACGATTTCAGCTGCTGCAACACTCGCCTGTCATACCGAGCTTAGCGGACGGAGCCTGACTCCGACCGATATCATCACAACGTTGCAGGCCATCGGGAACCAGACCGGTATCGGGCTGGCTCTGGGGCAGGGTGCCGCTCGCTATGCCCGCCGGCGTCAACATCCTGAAATCGCCATGGCCGTCAAAGGCCAGGAGCT
>Ga0316195_10000378_pt1 | contig 17336 bp, 10 predicted proteins | sample Phised1_MG_FD_204937 | JGI IMG/M metagenome (GOLD analysis project Ga0316195, IMG submission 204937) | Coastal sediment microbial communities from Maine, United States - Phippsburg sediment 1 | ecosystem: Environmental > Aquatic > Marine > Coastal > Sediment | place: USA: Maine | collected...
TATTCTAAGGAGAAATCAATGTCTCAATCTGTATCAGAACGGACTCGAATTAAAAGTGACCGTTACGAATCTGGTGTAATCCCTTACGCTAAAATGGGTTACTGGGATGCTTCATACGCAGTAAAACAAACTGATATTCTTGCATTATTCCGTATTACACCACAACCAGGTGTAGATCCAGTAGAAGCAGCTGCTGCTGTAGCTGGTGAGTCTTCAACAGCTACATGGACAGTTGTATGGACAGATTTATTAACAGCTTGTGATCGCTACCGTGCTAAAGCTTACCGTGTAGATCCAGTTCCAAGTACAACAGATCAATACTTCGCTTTCATCGCATACGAATGTGATTTATTCGAAGAAGGTTCTTTAGCTAACTTAACAGCATCTATCATTGGTAACGTATTCGGTTTCAAAGCTATCTCTGCTTTACGTTTAGAAGATATGCGTATTCCTCACTCATACTTAAAAACATTCCAAGGTCCAGCGACAGGTATTATTGTAGAGCGTGAGCGTTTAAACAAATACGGTATTCCTTTATTAGGTGCAACAGTAAAACCGAAATTAGGTTTATCTGGTAAAAACTACGGTCGTGTAGTATTCGAAGGTTTAAAAGGTGGTTTAGACTTCTTAAAAGATGATGAAAACATTAACTCTCAACCATTCATGCGTTGGAGAGAACGTTTCTTATACTGTATGGAAGGTATTAACCGTGCATCAGCAGCTACAGGTGAAGTTAAAGGTTCATACTTAAACATCACTGCAGCTACTATGGAAGAAGTTTACAAACGTGCAGAGTACGCTAAAAAAGTAGGTTCTATCGTTGTAATGATCGATTTAGTTATGGGTTATACAGCAATTCAAAGTATTGCTTTATGGGCTCGTGAAAACGATATGTTATTACACTTACACCGTGCAGGTAACTCTACTTACGCTCGTCAAAAAAACCATGGTATTAACTTCCGTGTTATCTGTAAATGGATGCGTATGTCTGGTGTAGATCACATCCACGCTGGTACAGTTGTAGGTAAATTAGAAGGTGATCCTTTAATGATTAAAGGTTTCTACGATATTTTACGTAAACCAACATTAGCTGTAAACTTACCTTTCGGTATTTTCTTCGAAATGACTTGGGCTTCTTTACGTAAATGTATGCCTGTTGCATCTGGTGGTATCCACTGTGGTCAAATGCACCAATTAATTCACTATTTAGGTGATGACGTAGTATTACAATTTGGTGGTGGTACAATTGGTCACCCAGATGGTATTCAAGCAGGTGCTACAGCTAACCGTGTTGCTTTAGAAGCAATGGTATTAGCTCGTAACGAAGGTTCTGATTACTTCAACAATCAAGTTGGTCCTCGTATTTTACGTGATGCTGCTAGAACATGTGGTCCATTACAAACAGCTTTAGATTTATGGAAAGATATTTCTTTCAACTATACATCTACAGATACAGCTGATTTCTCTGAAACAGCTACAGCAAACGTATAATAAGTTACTTTTAATAAATTAAAGGAGTATTTGAATAGTGAGACTTACACAAGGTTGCTTCTCGTTTTTACCAGATTTAACTGATCAACAAATTGAAAAACAAATCGCTTACTGTATTAACAAAGGTTGGGCGATGAACGTTGAGTGGACAGATGATCCACATCCTCGTAACAGCTACTGGGAGTTATGGGGTTTACCATTATTCGACGTTAAAGATCCTGGAACTGTAATGTTCGAGTTAAAAGAAGCTCGTAAATCATGTGCAGCTGGTTACATTCGTATTAACGCATTCGATGCAAGTTACTCAACTGAAAGTTGTGTTACGTCTTTCATCGTAAACCGTCCAGCTAACGAACCAGGTTTCTATTTAGAACGTGAAGAAGGTCCTGCTCGTCAAATCCACTACACTATTAAAAGCTATAGTGTTCAAGCTAATCCAGAAGGTGGTCGTTACTAATTTTAATTAGTAACTATAATTAGTAGATAGGTATATATATATATATCTATCTACTAAATATTTTATATTTAAAATTTGAATATATATTTTTTTAAGAAACTATAATTAATCAATTAATCAACAACTATCTAGGATAAATTTTAACAGAGACGCAAACTCGATACTGTCATCGAAATGGAATTTGTTTGAGTGGTTAGTTGACACGTCCTTGAAGTAGAATTTTAATATCAAATTATTTAGGATTGTCTAATTTTTAGTTCAGCTTTCAACGCTTTCAGAAGTTATATAGTAATGGTAATGAGACATCTTGATCAATTATTGAAGCAAGTTTCAGGTATATCGATTATTGGTAACAATCCAGATTTAATAAGAATTTTTTATTTTAGGTATTTTTTTTATTACAAGGGCTGGTTGTAGAGACTTCTGCTTAGCCAGTTTTAATATGTTTAATAGCATAAAAAATTACTGAAGGCTTTTATATTCATGGGGCCGATCTTAAAAGTATTTAAAATTGATGCAAAATATTAATGTTGATATTCGAATCATGATGGATAGGTTTTAAAATGTAACATTAGATAATATATTTTTGTACTAATTATTAATTATGCTAATTGATAAACTCTATCAAGAATTTAGTTAAATTCTTGATAGAGTTTTTGTAAAACGAATTGTTTCTAATATTTATTTTAATAGCTTATTATCCTAGTTCTGATTTACCAGCAATAATACTATCTGTTAATGATTTTAAAATTAATTTAATTGATCTTACAGCATCATCATTTCCTGGAATTGGAACATCGACTAAATCAGGATCACAATTTGTATCTAAAATAGAAACAATTGGAATACCTAATTTTCGACATTCTTTAATAGCCGTCATTTCTCGTTTTTGATCAATAACAATAGCTACATCCGGCAAGTCTTGCATCATTTTAATTCCATCTAAATGCTGACGTAGTTTTTTTAATTCTTTTCGACGCAAAGCAGCTTCTTTTTTTGTTAATAAAGTTAATGTATTTTCAGCTTCTTGTTGTTCTAAATTTTTTAAATGTTCAATTCGTTCTTTTAAAGTTGACCAGTTTGTTAGCATTCCGCCTAACCAACGATGATTTACATAAAAAGAATCACAACGTTTTGCTTCTTGAGCAATTAAGGTACTAGCTTGACGTTTTGTACCAATAAATAAAAATTTTTTTCCTTGACCCGCGGCAGATTGTACATAACTATTTGCTTCTTTTAATAAAGCTGCAGATTGTACTAAATCTAATATATGAATATTATTTACTTCGCTATAAATATAAGGAAACATTTTTGGATTCCATCTATATGCTTTATGACCAAAATGGACCCCAGCTTCTAATAATTGAGATAAATTTATATTAGACATAAAAATTTTAAATAACTTAAATAAAAATATAATTTTTACATTAAATATTAGCAAACATTAAAACCCTTGTCTAGCATTTTTTTTAATACTAGTAATGTTTTTTAATGTTGTTTTAATTCCATTAGGAGATGATACATATTTTTTAAAACAATCACGATAATTTTGTGATCCTGTACCAGCTGGAATTAAATGTCCAATAATAATATTTTCTTTTAATCCACGTAACCAGTCAATTCGACCTTCAATTGCTGCTTTTGTAAGTACACGTGTAGTTTCTTGAAAACTTGCTGCAGAAATAAAACTTGGATTATTTAAAGCAGCTTTTGTAATTCCAAGTAATAAAGGTACATAATAAGCAGGTTGTTTTTCTTGAGTTTGAATAATTTGATTAATATATTCAATATGATATAAATCAATAACTTCTCTTCTTAATAATGGAGTATTACCTTCATAAGTTATTAAAACTTTAGTTGTCATTTGTTTAATGATAAGTTCTAAATGTTTATCATTAATTGTAACACCTTGTGATTGATATACTGATTGAACAGAATTTAAAATAAATGATTGAACTTTCTTAAAACTTTTATAACTACCTTCATAATTATTAATCAAACGATTATATTTAATTATTTTTGTTCGATCACATAAAAAAGATTTTATTAATCCATAATAATTAAAATATACTTTTAATAATTTATGAGGGTTAATTCTTTCATTTTCTTTAATTGATGTACCTAATTTTCTAAATTCAAAATTCGGATCTAAACCTGTTTTTTGAATTAAGAGACCTTTTTTTTTGCTTGTTGGAATTCTTTTTACAACTAAATTTTTTTTTCGTGCTTCTAATATTTCTTCAATTCTAGGTAAACCTTGAACAATATCTCCAGTAATTTCTTTTTCAAGATTTAATAATCCAATTGTTTCTCCCTCTTCTATAAATTCACTATTTTTACAAAATACACTATTAACATCTTGTTCAAAATAATCTTCTGTTATTGAATAAAGACCAATTGATTTTGTAGCTTTTGTAAAATGATGTTCTACAAATTTTACTAATGTTAATTGATATTGAGAATTTTTTCCTTGTTTATATTTATTTTTAAAAGTTTCGGAACTCTGGATTAATAATGTACGATCCATTTTTCTTCCAATAGGATTTTGTAAATCTTTTGATTGCAATATTCTATTAAATTTTAAATTTGATTCTTTATTATGTATAGAAAATTTTTTAAAAAATTGTGGTATTAAAGAACTATAAAGTTTCCCATTTTTTTTTAAAAAAATTTTTGAAAATTCAGACTTACAATTAATCTTATCTTTCAAAAAAGAACTTGAACTATAGCTTCTTTTTATAGAAAATTTCATTGTATCATAATAATTTAATGAAATCGATTGATTTATTTTTAGACGAGGTTGAATACGAGTTGGAGAAATTAATTTATATTGTAAATTAGTCTTATTAATTAAATCATTATTTTTACAATTGGGGAAAAAGTAGGGTTTACCTTTTTGAAGAGTAAAGAAATTATTATTTTCAATAATAATTTTACCAGTTTCATTTACATTTGAACTATCAATGATAAAATCATTTAATTTTTTATTAAGAAATCGATCTTTTTGAATTGTTAAACAATCATTGTTTGAAATTAAAAGAATTTGTTTATTATCTTGTTTTTTAATTTTAACTTTAACAATTTCTAGTGAATTTAAAGTAATTGCTTCTAAATAACCTAAAGTAGTATAACTATCTACAAATTGATTCTGTTGAATAAGAAAACAAGATTGCAGATTTTTATATTTTAAATAAGGAGAAATATAATTATTTAAATAAAGTCTTTCACTAGTTTGAAAATCAACTGAATTAGTTTTTTTATTATTTCTTAACTCAATATGTACATTATTTTTTAATAATCTATTGTTTTTAAAAGTTAAAACATTTGAAATTAAATTTAAATTTTTTGTACCTTTTATAATTTGATTTGGTTTATATAAAAACGTTGATTTAGATTTTAATTTTGAATTTGAATTAAATTTAGATTCAAATAATTTTGAATGAGGAAATTCATAAATTTCAATAGGTCGAATTAATAATTGTTCACTAGTTTTTTCTACTATATGTTCACAAAATGATAATTTTTTAATAGGGATATTTGAAAAAATAAATTCACCTGGATAGTAAATTTTTTTTGCTGCATTCTTAAATTTTTTTCCTTCGTAAACTAAACCTGACTTGATTGAAATTGTTTGAATAAGATTATTTTTTTGGCGTACAGTTACAATTCCAGATGTTTTAGAAAAAAGACCTGGAATAATTTCAAATCCTTCAGATATTAAATCGCCATGTTCAACCAGTAAAATATTTTGCTCACAATTTACTTTATGACTTTCTTCGCCTAACCAAAGTATTGTACGATGAGAAATAACTGGTTTATATTTTTTTTTTAAATGAATTTTATTACAATAAGGTATATTTATATTTATCCTATTCGATTGAAATAAATTTCGATAATCATAATATAAAGTACCACCTGTTAATGTTCGAAATGAATTTGTTATTAAAGTTCCAAATTGTTCATTTCTTGTCATTTGTAAATAAAAATTTGAATCTTTTGCTTTTAACTTTATAAGATAGTTTAAACCTTGAATATTTAATAAATAATTTTTATGGTGAACAGGAAATGCTAATTTTTTTAATTGAGAATTTAATATTGAATATTTATTATTATTAATTCTTATTCCTCGTTCATATAAACTTTGCTTATTATTACGAAACTCAACAAATCCTTTATAATGATTTATAATTTTAGTTCGAAAAACATAACTATATTTATTAAGTTTATAATCAGGATAAAAATTTATAAATGAATTATTTGGACTATTATAAAGTTGACCAGATAAGATCCATATTAACTTATTATTATTTAATAGATTAACTTTTCTTTTTAAGCGAGGCATGAAAATTTCACCACATTTATCACTTAATATAGGTTCTATTTCTGTTTTAATTTGTTTATTCGTATTAATTAATTCTCCAATAACTGTATCTTTTAAAATATACTGGTTATTTTTTGGAAATAATATTGTATTTTTTAAAACTTCAATTTTAACTAATTCTTGATTTTTATCATCCGGAATTAATATTAAAGAGCCTGAATTTTTTGTAACAGAAACATCTTCCCCACGATTAGTTCTTAAAATTACTGTTTTTAAAGTTTTATAAAATCTTATAATTCCATTTAATGGACTAATAATTTGTTTTGTAGCCTCTGAAGTAAAGATTCCTCCTGTATGAAAAGTTCTCATCGTAAGCTGAGTCCCAGGTTCTCCAATAGACTGGCCTGCTAAAATTCCAATTGCTTCACCAATATCCACTAGATTTTCATTAGCTAAATCCCATCCATAACACTTCTGACAAATTGCTCGATATAAATTACAAGTTAAAGGCGACCTAATATAAAATTCTTTAATTTGTCTTTGTTGAAATTCTTGAATTAATTTTGGAGTTACTTGTATATTAGCTTTTGCGATTAAAGTTTTTGTTTCAGGATCAAAAATCGGTTTATTAAGAATTCGACCTAATATTTTATCATATATTAAATCAGCTTTTTTTAATTGACTACTAGAGATTGATAATAAAAATGAATGTGTTGTTAGACAATCTTTTTCTCGTATTAAAATATCTTGAGCTACATCGATTAAACGGCGAGTTAAATATCCTGAATTTGCAGTTTTTAAAGCCGTATCTACAATACCTTTTCGAGCCCCATATCCAGACATTAAATAATCAGTAATAGTTAATCCTTCACGAAAATTCTTTTTAATTGGTAGTTTTAGAATTTCACCATTTGGATCAGACATAAGACCTCGCATACCAATTAATTGACGAACTTGAGATAAATTTCCTCGAGCACCTGAAAAAGCCATAATATAAACAGAATTTAAAGGATCATAATTTTTAAAAAAATAAATAATTTGATCCTTTAACGATTCACTTGTAAGACTCCAAGTATCGATTATCTTTTGAAATCTTTCTACATCAGTAATTTTTCCTTTTAAATAAATTTTTTCAGCATTTATAATTTCTTTGTTAGCTGTTTCAAGCATTAAATTCTTAACAAACGGAATTTTCAGATCTTCAATACTAATTGAAATTCCAGCTTGACTAGCATATTTAAATCCTAAATATTTTAATTCATCAGCTAAAAAACAAGCTTGCATTGAGTCATAATTCGTAAAACTCCAAGCCAGTAATTGTCTTAATTGTTTTTTACCTATTAAGGTATTTTGATAAGTATAATTTTTCATAAAATTTATTTAGTATTTCACTTTTTATTTATAAAAAATTTAGAGTTTTTTGAATTGTATAATTTAAAATAACACGTCCTGTTGTTGTTTTTAAATATTGAACAATTATATCATTATCTTTTGTTTTTCTAATTTGCATATTCTCATAATACTCAATTACTGTATCATTCTTTAATTTAACTTTTTTTATTAAGTTTGATAAAGGTTGATTTTCCTCTTTAATTCGAACCCAAATTGAACTATGGATTTCAATTTGATTTTGATCATAGGCCAAAATTACATCTTCTAAATTTGCAAAATAGTGACTTGAACCAAGTAATCCTTTAATATTGTTTACTGTTAAATAATAACAGCCTAAAACCATATCTTGACTTGGCATAATAATTGGTTCACCATTAGCTGGTGATAAAAAGTTATAAGGTGCTAACATTAACATATAACATTCAGCTTGAGCTTCTAATGATAATGGAATATGGACAGCCATTTGATCTCCATCAAAATCTGCATTAAAGGCTGAACAAACTAAAGGATGTAGTTTAATTGCTCGCCCTTGAACTAAAATAGGTTCAAATGCTTGAATTCCTAAGCGATGTAAAGTTGGAGCTCGATTTAAAAAAATAGGATGATTGGTTAAAACTTTTTCTAAAACTGGATCTATAATAGGTTCATTTTGTTGAATTAAATTTTTAGCAATTTTCATATTACTAGCTAAACCTTGATTAATTAGCTCTCGAATCATAAAAGGTTGAAAAAGTTCAATTGCCATTTCATAAGGCAATCCACATTGATTTAATTTTAAACTTGGTCCTACAACAATAACAGATCTTCCTGAATAATCAACACGTTTTCCTAATAAATTTTGACGAAATCGCCCATGTTTACCTTTAATAATATCCGATAAAGATTTCAATGGACGATTATTTGCACTTAAAGCAATTTTACCTCGTTTTCCATTATCAATCAAAGTATCTACAGCTTCTTGTAATAATCTTTTTTCGTTACGAATAATTAATTGTGGAGCATCAATTTCTAAGAGTCTAAGTAATCGATTATTTCGTGTGATTATGCGTCGATATAATTCATTTAAATCTGAAGTAGCAAATCGTCCACCTTCTAATTGAATCATTGGTCTTAAAGCTGGAGGAATTACAGGTAAAATAGTTAAAATCATCCAAGCAGGATTAGACCCAGTCCCAATTAAGTTTTCTAAAATTCTAATTCGTTTAATTGCCTGTTCACGTATTTTATAAATCCTTTGTTGTTCCCATTTTCTAAACCATTTTGATTCGTTATATAATGGACTTTCTTTATTTAGTATTTTGGTGCAAACTAAAATAAAACATCTTGTTCTAAAAATCTCTGATTTTAAATCAAGTTTTTCTAATTCTCTTTTAATTAAAGGAGCCCCAATTAAAAAATTAGGGGTTGCACGTAATAAATATTTGGGGGTGCTATAGCGACGATTTTGTGGCTTTGGATAAGGTTTTAACGGATAACCGCTATATCCTAATTCGCGACTTCTTCTATATTGTTGTAAATCCCAATGTAATCCATAAAATGAAATTTCATCTTCGGCAATAAAATAGACTAATGAGGCTAATTTAATTCGTTTTACTCTTTCATCCCATAAATCCACAATTGTTGAAGTGGTTAACTTTAACCCTTCACATTTTTTACATTTTTCTGAATGAGCTGTATAAGTCGTATCTAATTGTTTTTCACATTCTTCAACTTCTAATAGTAAAGCCATAAAATTTGGTCGGCTATTTATGTACCAAACATGAGTAACAGGATAAATTAAATTAATATATCCCATTCTATGTCTTCTTACACGAGATTCTGTTAATTCAACCCCACATCGTTCACAAATAAGTCCTTCGTATCTAACACGTTTATATTTTCCACATGTACATTCTAAACTTTTACTTGGTCCAAAAATTCTTTCACAAAATAAACCATCCATTTCTGGTTTAAATGTACGATAATTGATTGTTTCAGACTTTTGTACTTCTCCTACAAATTGGCCATTTGGTAATTTCCTATTTGCCCATTGTAATATTCGAAAAGGAGAAGCTAATTTAATTTTTATATAATCAAATTCTTTTGCCAATTGTATCATTATTATTAAAATGAAATATCGTTTATATTTGAAGTTGGAGAAAAAGTTTTTGATAAAGCGTTATATTTTTCAATTAGGTTAACTTCAACTTCATATCGTTTATGGGAACTAAATTTTTCAATTTTATAAGTACTCATATCTAAACCAATTGACCGTAATTCTTGTAATAAAACTTTAAATGATTCTGGGATTCCAAATTTTGGAATTTGTTGTCCTTTTACAATTGCATTTAATGTTTCATTTCGTCCTTGCATATCATCTGACTTTATAGTTAAGAGTTCTTTTAAAGTAAATGCTGCTCCAAATCCTTCTAATGCCCAAACTTCCATTTCTCCAAATCGTTGACCTCCATGTTGAGCTTTTCCTCTTAATGGTTGTTGAGTAATAAGAGAATAAGGACCTGTTGCACGTGCATGCATTTTATCATCTACTAAATGAATTAATTTTAACATATATGCATTTCCAACAGTAATAGGATTTTCGAATTCTTTTCCTGTTCGTCCATCAATCAAAACCATTTTACCTGGTGCATAAGGATTAAATAACCAACTTTCATTATTGATAATTGAAGCTTGTCGTAATTTTTTATTAATTAAAATTCTAGACATTTCTAAACCATACATTTCATCAAATGGTAAAATTTTAAATCTAGAATTTAATTTGTCACCAGCTAAACCTAATAAACATTCATAAAGTTGACCTACATTCATTCGTGAAGGTACACCTAATGGATTTAAAATAATATCAATTGGTGTTCCATCTGGTAAAAATGGCATATCTTGACGTGGTAAAATCCGAGAAATAATTCCTTTATTTCCATGTCGACCAGCAATTTTATCTCCAACTTGAATTTTCCGAATTTGAGCAATAAAAATATAAATTTTTTCAAATTTATAAGTCAATTTAGTTCGTCGATTAAATGTTACTGTTTCAATAACACGACCATATTCACCATCAGGCATTCTATAGGAATTATCTTTAACACCTTTTGCTTTTGCTCCAAAAATAGCTCGTAATAATTTAGATTCAGGTAATTGTTCAGAAGTATTATTTGAAACAACTTTACCAACTAATATATCTCCCGGTTTTACAAATGTTCCAACAGTAACAATTCCATCATCATTTAAATGTTTAACTTCAGTAGCACTTAAATTTGGAATGTTTTTTGTTGTTTGTTCTAAAGTTTCAGAATTTTTATCGATTTCAATTTTATATCTTTCAATATGAATGGAAGTAAAAATATCATCGTACACTAATCTTTCATTGATTAAAATTGCATCTTCAAAATTATAACCTTGCCAAGGCATATAGCCAATTAAAACATTTTGGCCTAGAGATAATTCATTATCAGTGATGCCTGGACCATCTGTAAGAATTTGTCCTGATTTAATTTTTTCTCCTTTCCAAACAATGGGTCGATGATTAATACAAGTTTGTTGATTTGAACGTAAATATTTCTGTAATTTATAAGTTAATCTTTTTCCATTTTTATCTTTAATAATAATTTTATTAGCTGTTACAGAATTTACAATACCAGATACTTGAGCATTTAAAGTCATTCCCGAATCAATTGCAATTTGGTTTTCTAATCCAGTACCAACAATCGGTTTTTGAGGTAAAATTAATGGAACAGATTGACGCTGCATGTTTGAACCCATTAAAGAACGATTTGCATCATCATGTTCAAAAAATGGAATTAAAGAAGCAGCTACAGAAACTACTTGAACTGGGGAAATGGAAATAAAATCAACTTCAGATGGGGTTACATTAATAATATCTTGTTTATATCTAACTGGTATTACGTTTTTTACTAAATAATTTTCCTTATTAGTTGCAATATCTGCTGGCGCAATTTTATATAAATCTTCTATATCAGCTGTTAAATAAATTGGACTTCCTGTTTTAATAACTTTTCCATTAATAACACGCCAAAATGGTGTTTCTAAAAATCCTGATTTATTAACACGAGCACAAGTTGTTAATGAAGCAATTAAACCAACATTTTGACCCTCGGGTGTTTCAATTGGACAAATTCTACCATAGTGACTTGGATGAATATCTCGAACAGCAAAACTTATTCGGTCACGATCAAACCCACCTGGTCCTAGTCCACTGATTCGACGTCTATGAGTAAGAGATGATAATGGATTTGTTTGATCAAGATATTGAGATAATTGACTTGAACCAAAAAATTCTCTTACTGTAGCATTAACAATGTTAAAACTTAATAGATGACTTGAATCAATTTTATTAGTTTGATTACGGAGTTTTCTAATTAATCTTTGAAATCCAATTCTAAATAGATTTTGTAGTAATTCTCCAACAGATCTAACTCGTCGATTTTTTAAATGATCAATATCATCTTGAACAGTTTTTGAAATCGTTAAATTTATTAATTTATCAGTAATTGCAAAAATATCTTCGTAAGTTATTGTTTGAAGTCGTTCACTAATTTTTAAATTTAGACGATTATTAATTTTCAATCTTCCGACTCTACCTAATCGGTAATAAGTGGAATCAAAAATTCTAGAAAATTCTGAGATATTTTTAAAATGATTTAAATTCAAATGAAATCGAAGTAATGGTTGATTTAAACGTTTTGAATTTATTAATAATGGTTTATTAAAATAGAAAAAATCAGAATGTTCTAAATTTTGATAAATTTCTAGATCCGTTAATCCCATTTCTTTTAATAAATAAAGAACTGGCTTTTGATTAACTTTATCTAATTGAATAATAACTTCATCTTCCTGATTTTTAATTGGGTATTTATAGGAGTTAATTTTTGTATTTCTTTGGAAAGTAAAACGGATCCATGATCCATATTCAGGTATTAACGTTGCTGTATATAAATCTTTTTTATCATATTTTTTATGATAATTAGTTTTAATTTCATGATCTTTTCTATAAAGAAGTAATTGAGTTTTTGTTTTTAAATATTTATGTCGTTCTGATTTATACGACAATTTATTTTTTCCAAATATATATTTCAATTGTTCTTTTAAACTTCTTGAAAAGTAAATTGTTGGATGTAAATTCTTAAATTTTGTTAATTGATTAACATTATTAATTTTGGTAATTAATTCTTTTGTATTTTGTTTTAGAAAAGAAAAATTACGCATTTCAATTAACCAATCTTGTGAATTTTTTGTAATTAATAATAATTGAGAATTTAATTCAACTTGTGCAAATTTTTGTGAATTAATTATTGCTTTATCGTATATGTTACATAATTTTAAAATTTGATCTGCTGATAAAACTAAATTATTAATTGGAAATAAAATTTGATTAATTTTAACAAATTTTTCTAACCATTTTTTATCATCTTGGGTTTTATTTTGAAAACAGTTTGATTGAAAAATTTCATATTTAATTAAAAGTTTTAATAAAAAATTAAAATATTTTAATAAATAAGGAATTTTATCTTTTTTTAAATTCTTTTTAAAGTATCCGAAATTATCTTTTAATTTTAGCCATTTAAAAAATAATTGAATTAGTTCATTTTTTGAATTAGAATCCGAAATTTTTGAAATAGTTCGGTATAGTTTAAAACATTGTAAAAAATAGAATGAAGAATGTTTTTCTGTTTTTTTTAGGTACTTAAGAGAATAGTAATAGATGGAATTATTTTTCCAATATGGTACAATTTTTTTTTTCTTTTTAACTGGGTCATAAGTTGTTGTTGGAATAGGAAAAAATAGATCAAATTCAGAAATAAAAGCTTCTCCGGATGGTAAAAATGAGTGTAATTTATTAATATCTGTCGATAATTTTCGTTTAAATTGTTTTCGTATTCGTTGATTTTTATTTTTTTCAAAATAAACTCCAGGACTCCGAATAATTTGACTGACAATAACACGTTCACATCCATTAATAACAAATGTCGCATACGTAGTCATAAGCGGTAAAGTAATAATGGGAAATTGGTTATGATAATGAACACTATTTATTATCTTATTCCGAACTTCAATTGGAATAACTAATTGTGCTCTATAATTTCCACTATATTTTCTTGCAATTAATAGACTATAAGGTGGCTTGATTAAATTGTATTCTTCTCCAAACATGATATATTCAGTATTTTGGCTGAAATCATGTATCCTAGAAAACAAAGCTAATTCTTCATTTAAACCTTGAGTAATAAACCAACAAAAGCTTATTCTTTGCATTTCCAAAAAATCTGGAAGAGCATTAATATAATTTATATTTTGTTTCATGATTTTTGTTAGTAAATCTAATGATAATAATTACTTATGTTCAGATGTTATTTTTACTAATTTCTAGTCTTAATAAATAATGTTAAGAAAATTAAAAATTTTCTTAACTAAAAATTTTAAACAATTAAAATAAACCTCCAACGATCAAGCCCATATTATATTAAACCTGAAGAGTATAAATTAAACCGAAAGTTAGCACTATTAATAATACTAGTAATATAGTAATAGCCTTTTTATTGGAAAGTTTTTTTCTTAACAATAAAAATATCTATCTTACTTTAGGATAATCAATTATCAGGTAACATAATATATAATTTAAATATATTTAGATTGCTTTTAAAGCATTAACTAATTTTGATTTTTTTTTTGCAGCAGTATTTTTATGAAATATATTTTTTTTTGTAGCTTTATCAATTAAACTATAAACTGAATTTAAAGTTTTTTGTACTTTCTCTTTATCGTCAGGGTTTTTTGAGGTTTTATAAATTTCTAAATCTTTAAAAAAATTTTTTATTAAAGTTCGAACTGAACTTTTATAAAAACGATTTCTTAAGCGATTACGTTCATTAATCTCGATACGTTTTTCTGCCGATTTGCTAGTAGCCATAATATATATTTAAATATTTTAAGTAGTTATTTTAAAAATTAAGGTTCACCACTATCATAATACATTTGATAAAAAATTAAAAGTTTTTAAGATAAAAATTTTTTATCTTAATAAATGATTATTAACCCTTGATAAGATACAAATTTTTAGGCAATATAATAATTAAAATTATATATTTCAAATTTTTATGGCAAAAAACAAAGGTACTCGAATTTTAATTACTTTAGAATGTACTGAGTGTCGTTCAAATTTAAACAAACGATCACCAGGGGTTTCTAGATATTTGACAAAAAAAAATCGTCGGAATAACCCAGAAAGATTAGAATTAAAAAAATATTGTCCACATTGTAATAAATCTACTATACATAAAGAAATAAAATAAATTATGATTTCAAAGAAACAAAAAACATCGCCAATTAGTATTAATCAAAAAATTGATTATAAAGATATTGATTTATTAACCCTATTTGTAACTGAACAAGGAAAAATTTTACCGAGACGTGCTACCGGTGTAACTGTTCAACAACAAAGAAAATTAGCAAAAGCAATTAAAAGAGCTAGAATTTTATCATTGTTTCCTTTTGTTGCATCTAATTCTATTTAAAAATTTTTGGAGTTATTATAATATATATAATAACTCTAAGTTTTTAATTTTAATCTACATTAATTTATAAGGAGAATTTTATGGGGAATTTTATCGATAAAACATTTACAGTAATCGCTGATATTCTTTTAAAAGTTTTACCTGCAAGTAAACAGGAAAAAGAAGCTTTTTCTTACTATAGAGCAGGAATGTCTGCACAATCGAAAGGACGTTATGCTGAAGCGTTACAAAATTATTATGAAGCGTTACAAGTAGAAGAAGATCCATATGATCGTAGTTATACACTTTATAATATTGGTTTAATTTATGGAAATACAGGTAAATATACTCAAGCTTTAGAATTTTATCATCAAGCTCTTGCTTTAAATTCGAATCTTCCACAAGCTCTAAATAATATTGCTGTTATTTATCATTCACAAGCTCTTCGAGCACAAAGTTTAGAAGAAGATGAATATATTGAATTATCAAAAGAATTATTTGATAAAGCTTCAGAATATTGGATACAAGCACTTAAATTAGCACCTGATAATTATCCTGGTGCACGAAATTGGTTAAAAGTTACTGGAAGACTAATTGATAATAATTAATAAATAATTTAATTAGGTTTCATGGATTATGTTCAAGAATTCAATTAATTTTGTTGTACAATAATAATTAATTATTAAATATCAAATTTGTTAATACTTTACATAATACGTAAAATTACGAAAGTATATTTATTCTCAAGTATTTTAAATATATGTTAAATCAAAATGGTAAAAACTAATTTAAATAAAGGTTACGTTACTCAAATTATTGGTCCTGTACTAGATATTAAATTTTCTGAAGGAAATTTACCACCTATTTACAGTGCAATTGAAATTACATTAGAAGATGGATCTAAAAATATTGTTGAAGTACAACAACTATTAGGTGACAATAAAGTACGAGCAGTATCAATGCGATCAACAGACGGTTTAAAACGTGGAGTTGAAGCTATAGATTTAGGTGCTCCAATTAATGTGCCTGTAGGTACTCCAACATTAGGTCGAATTTTTAATGTAATTGGTGAACCTGTTGATGAGCAAGGTGACGTTTCATACGATGAAACTTTACCAATTCATCGTGATGCTCCAGCATTTACTGAATTAGAAACAAAACCATCGATTTTTGAAACTGGTATTAAAGTAGTTGATTTATTAGCACCATACCGTCGTGGTGGTAAAATTGGTTTATTTGGTGGAGCTGGTGTAGGAAAAACTGTATTAATTATGGAATTAATTAATAACATTGCAAAAGCTCACGGTGGTGTATCTGTATTTGGTGGTGTAGGTGAACGTACACGTGAAGGGAATGACTTATACGAAGAGATGAAAGAATCTGGTGTTATTAACAAAAATAATTTCAAAGAATCTAAAGTAGCTTTAGTATATGGTCAAATGAATGAACCACCAGGGGCACGTATGCGTGTTGGTTTAACAGCTTTAACAATGGCGGAATACTTCCGTGATATTAACAAACAAGACGTATTATTATTCATTGATAATATTTTCCGTTTTACACAAGCTGGTTCTGAAGTATCTGCTTTATTAGGTCGTATGCCATCAGCCGTAGGTTACCAACCAACTTTAGCTACAGAAATGGGTGCGTTACAAGAACGTATTACATCAACTACACAAGGTTCAATTACATCAATTCAAGCTGTATATGTACCTGCTGATGATTTAACAGATCCTGCTCCAGCAACTACTTTTGCGCATTTAGATGCAACAACAGTATTATCACGTAACTTAGCAGCTAAAGGTATTTATCCTGCGGTAGATCCATTAGATTCAACTTCAACAATGTTACAACCAGGCATTGTTAGTGCAGAACATTATAGAGTTGCTGAAACTGTTAAAGAAACGTTACAACGTTACAAAGAATTACAAGATATTATTGCAATTTTAGGGATTGATGAATTATCAGAAGAAGATCGTTTAACTGTTGCTCGAGCACGTAAAGTAGAACGATTCTTATCACAACCATTCTTTGTTGCTGAAATCTTTACAGGTTCACCTGGTAAATATGTAAGCTTAGAAGAAACAATTAAAGGTTTCTTAATGGTATTAAATGGTGAATTAGATGATTTACCTGAACAAGCTTTTTATCTTGTAGGGAATATTGACGA
>Ga0316195_10000379_pt1 | contig 17334 bp, 14 predicted proteins | sample Phised1_MG_FD_204937 | JGI IMG/M metagenome (GOLD analysis project Ga0316195, IMG submission 204937) | Coastal sediment microbial communities from Maine, United States - Phippsburg sediment 1 | ecosystem: Environmental > Aquatic > Marine > Coastal > Sediment | place: USA: Maine | collected...
AATCTGTCTAAAGAAGCTAAAGCTGCTTGTCAAGATGAGATCCAAAGATCTTTTGGTCCAAATTATACGCAACCGCGCGATTTTAAGACAAAATCGAAGGGAGCGCAAGAAGCGCACGAGGCGATCAGACCGACGGATATGGCCATTTCGAGTTTGATGATAGACAGGGATCAGAGCAGGTTATATGAATTGATCTGGAAAAGAACAATCGCTTCGCAAATGAGCGATGCTAAATTGGAAAGGACCAACCTGAAAATAAATAATAATAAGAACGAAAAACTGTTCACGGCCGCAGGTGAGGTCATCATATTTGACGGTTTTTTGAGGGTTTATATTGAAGGAACAGATAATGAGGAAGATGGCGATGAAACTTTGTTACCCGCTTTAAAAGTAGGTGAAGAGCTTAAGAACAATTATATCATAGCCACGGAGAGATATACCAGACCACCTTATAGATATACAGAGGCATCTCTGGTCAAGCAGTTGGAAGAATTGGGTATTGGTAGACCATCTACTTATGCACCGACGATTTCGACCATTCAGAACAGAGATTATGTGGTAAAAGGAAGCGTAGACGGTACCGAAAGAAATTACAAGCAGCTCACCTTGAAAAAAGGAGCAGTTAAAGAGGATGTTTTGACGGAAAAAGTGGGATCTGATAAAGGTAAGTTAGTTCCAACCGATATAGGGAAGATCGTCAATGATTTCTTGGTCGAAAATTTTGAGCGCATTTTGGATTACGGTTTTACGGCGAAGGTAGAGGAAGATTTTGATGAAATCGCGGAAGGCAAAGAAGACTGGACGAAAATGATGAAGAATTTTTATGCTGATTTTCATAAAAATGTGGAAGATGTAGCCGAAAATGCGGAAAGAGCGAAAGGAGAAAGACTTTTGGGTGTGGATCCTGAATCAGGAAAAAATATTTATTCGAGGTTAGGAAGATTTGGTGCCATGGTTCAAATTGGAGAGGCAACAGATGAAGAAAAACCCAGATTTGCCAGTTTATTGGCCAGCCAAACCCTAGATACCATTACTTTTGAAGAAGCGTTAGATCTTTTTAAGTTACCTAAAGATTTGGGTAATTACAAAGGAGAAGAAGTAGTTGTTGCCGTGGGCAGATTTGGTCCTTTTATAAGATTTGGTAAAAAATTCATTTCTCTTCCGAAAGATGAAAATCCGGCAGCAGTAGATATGGCACGTGCCAAAGAATTGATTGAGGAAAGAGAAAAAGCCGATGCACCTATCGCAGCATACAAAGGTTTACCTGTACAAAAAGGGGTAGGTAGATTTGGTCCATTTATCAAATGGAACAATATGTTCATCAACGTAAATAAAAAGTACGATTTTGATCATCTTTCAGCGGATGATGTCTATCAATTAATTGAAGACAAACTCAAAAAAGACAAAGAAAAACTGATCCACCACTGGAAGGAAGAAGATATTCGCGTAGAAAAGGCGCGATGGGGAAGACATCATATCATTCGGGGAAAAACAAAAATAGAAATCCCTAACACAATTGATGCAGAAAGTTTAACTTTGCAAGAAGTTATGGAAATTCTGGAAAAGAATAGTAAACCAAAAACTGCTAGAAAAAGAACATCAACTAAAAAATAAATCAATTCTATTGATCGACTACTACTATTTTTGATGTTTCATACATATGATTTTAGAACTGCTTAAGCCGGTAGAAGATCTCGCCGTTGCTCATAATACCTTGTTGTCAGAGTTTAGTCTGGGGAAAAAGATTAAGATCCATACCAAAAAAAACGGACTGCCTGAACTTGAGACTGCGCAGATTGCCATTCTTGGTGTAAAAGAAGATCGCGGTGCCATAGACAATGCCGGGACAGGGAAAGGTTTAGAAAAGATCAGAAAGCATATCTATCAGCTCTTTCCCGGAAATTGGTTTGTAGAGATGGTAGATCTCGGAAATATTGAAGCCGGAGAGAAAATAGAGGATACTTATTTTGCCCTGAAAAGTATTTTGGGCGAATTGATGAAAAGGAATATCACTCCTATTATCATAGGTGGAAGTCAGGATTTGACCTACGCGCAATACGCAGCCTATGAAAGTGTGGCGCAGGGGGTAAATATGGTCGCCATCGACCATAGATTTGATATGGGATTATTAGAGGACAGGATGCATGCACAAAATTTTATGCATCGGATTATTTTAGATCGGCCAAATAATCTCTTTCATTATACTAATATTGGTTTTCAGACCTATTTTAATGCACAAGATCAAATTGAACTCATTGAAAAATTGCATTTCGAAGCCTATAGAATAGGAGAAGTAACGCCTGATTTGAAAATTTTAGAACCTGTATTCAGAGATGCTGATATGGTCAGTGTTGATATAGGTGCCGTTAGAATGAGTGAGGCACCTGCCAATATGAACGCCACTCCCAACGGGTTTTATGGTGACGAAATATGTGCCCTATCCAGATATGCCGGAATTAGCAGTAAGAATAAGTCCTTTGGGATTTATGAATTTAATGCGAAAAAAGACAGAGATGAGCAAACGGCACAGTTGATTGCACAAATGATCTGGTATTTTATAGAAGGATACAATTACAGAATAGAAGAGGATCCGTTTACCGCAAAGGATGCTTACCAGAAATATATTGTACCCATTGAAGAGGATACAATCGTATTTTATAAAAGTAATCGCAGTGAGCGTTGGTGGATGGAAATTATGTACTATCATAATAAAATAAAAAAAACCACGTTAATACCTTGTACCTATCAGGATTATTTGACAGCGAATAATCAGGTATTTCCGGAACGATGGTTAAAAACATTCAGAAAATTAAGTTGAAAATACACTAAACAGAATTTTTTATCGTTTGAAGGAACGAAGAGTAGATTTTAAAGAGCACTGCTCCTTAGAATTTTTTAAAAGTAATTAATAACACATAATCCAAGTCTTGTTAGAAAAAATTAAAATTATGAAAAAGTTAACGTTATTATTCGTACTCGTTACAATGTCACTTTTGGTGAGTTGTAAATCTGGTAATGATCAAGGACAGTTAACTGGCGCAAAAGCAAAAAAGAAATTTTTCCCTGAAAAACCTTACGGAATGGCATTGATCCCCGGTGGATCTTTTACGATGGGAAAAGAAGATGAAGATGTTGCCGGTTCATTTAGTGCACCCCCTAGAACAGTTACCGTACGACCATTTTACATGGACGAAACAGAGATCACCAATAGCGAATATCGCGAATTTGTTTTTAGGGTGAGAGATTCTATTATTAGAACCAAATTAGCCATTTTAGCGGAAGAAGCGAATATTGGCGGCGGAGCTCCAATAGAACAAAAGAAAGGAGATATGAGTGGTATCTCTAAATACGGCTTTAAGGAGCAGGACAGTACAGATAATGCTTACTACAAATACATGATGGATAATTATGGCAGTTTGGGAGATGTGAATTCTCCAACAGAAGGTCGTTATCTGAACTGGGATGTAGAACTTGTATGGGATCCTTCACAATTTCCTGATGAATACTATGCGGAAGCAATGGACAGTTTGTATTTGCCTATTGATGAGTCTGCAAGTGCGAAAAGAAAAATAGATACAAGAAAATTGAAGTATACTTACGTGTGGCTGGACAATGAAGAAGCCGCAAAAGGTAATGGATCTTTAAAAGATTATCTAAAAAAGGATGTAGTAGAAATTTATCCTGATACAACCGTATGGGTGAAAGATTTTAACTATTCCTATAATGATCCAATGCACCAAGATTATTTCTGGCACCAGGCATACGATGATTATCCGGTGGTGGGTGTCACCTGGAAGCAAGCAAAAGCATTCTGTCATTACAGAACAGAAAAGAGAAATACCTATTTGGCAGGTAAAAAGAAAAGTACCGGTAGAGAACCAAATTTCAGGTTGCCTACAGAGGCTGAATGGGAATACGCTGCCCGAGGTGGTCTGGAATATGCGAAATATCCATGGGGTGGACCTTATACCACTACTGATAGAGGATGTTTCTTAGCGAATTTCAAACCAGAAAGAGGAAATTACGCAGCAGATGGAGCTCTTTACACAGTTGAAGCAAAATCTTATAATCCAAATGATTACGGTTTGTACAATATGGCAGGTAACGTGGCTGAATGGACGAACACCGCTTATAACCCTTCTTCCTATTATTTAGGATCTACCATGAACCCAAATGTGGAAGACGAAATGAACAAGCGTAAAGTGATCAGAGGTGGATCTTGGAAAGACGTAGCCTACTTCTTAGAAGTTGGTACAAGAGATTACGAATACGGTGATTCAGCGAGAAGCTACATCGGATTCAGAACAGTCCAAGATTATATGGGGACCAAAATGAAAGCAAATAAATAGTCTAAAAAAATCAAAAAAACCAATTAAAATTTAACACAATGGCACAATCAAAAAACAAAAAGAAATTATTTAACATGGCCTACGGGCTAGGGGCATCAGTTGTAATTTTAGGAGCACTTTTTAAAATTGCACACTGGCCAGGAGGTACAACTATCTTAACGATCGGTATGATCGTGGAAGCTGCAGTATTCGCGCTGTCTGCGTTCGAACCAGTAGAAGATGAGTATGATTGGACGAAAGTTTATCCTGAATTAGCAGGAGGAGAAGGTAGTAATAGAAATCAGTTGGTAGAATCTGAACCACAAGGGTTACTATCTCAGAAATTAGATGATCTTTTAAAAGAAGCTAATTTAGATTCGGCAAAAATGTCTCGTCTGGCTTCAAGTATAGAAAATTTTGCAGGAGCTGCAGAGAATATCAAGCCCGCTGCAGATTCTATTACAGCGACTACCAAATATGCAGATCAGTTGTCTTTGGCAGCCAGTCATATGGAATCGCTGAACAGTTTATATAAAGTTCAATTTGAGCATGCACAATTGCAAACTGAATTGAATGATGAAACTGTTGAGAACGCAAAACGATTGAAAGAACAAATGGAGTCTTTGGCTACAAACTTGTCATCTTTGAATGGAGTTTATGGAGGAATGTTGTCTGCTATGTCCAATAGGGGATAAAACAGACCAAAACCAAATTATTAACTCTAAATTATAAAAGATGGCAGGAGGCAAATTATCACCGAGGCAGAAAATGATCAACCTTATGTACCTGGTTTTCATTGCGATGTTAGCAATGAACATGTCTAAGGAGGTCTTACAAGCCTTTGGTTTAATGGACGAAAAATTAGTTTCTGCGAATGCAGCAGCTACGAAAAGAAATAATCTTTCCTATGATGATCTTAAATTAAAAGCTGTGGAGCAATCGGAAAAGTATGCCGATGAAAAAGCTAAAGCAGAGAAGATCAAAAAATTATCGGATGATTATTACAATTATATCGAGAATTTAAAGAACGAAATGAAAGCTACTGTAGATGATCCAACGGATTACGAGACAATGGACAAAGGTACTTTCTTAGATGATAAATTCTTTAAAGGAGACGACGGTGTTTACCAAGAAGAAGGCGAGGCATTTTTAAGTAATATGACTAATTATGGTTCACAGATCAATTCTATTTTAGGACCTGAGTTTAAAAATGTAAGTGCAGATATCGCAAGCAGATTTTCTACGGACAAGGTAACTGACAGAGAAGGTAAAGAACGTTTTTGGTTAGATTATAACTACAAAGGTTTCCCTTTAGTCGCTTCTTTAACTAAATTGACACAGATCCAGGCTGACATCAAAACATCAGAATCTGAGGTTTTGGCAGCTATGCTTCAAGGTCAAATGTCTAGTGATGTTTCGATGAGTAATTATCAGACCATTCTTATTCCGAATACCCCTGCAACTTTGCAAGGAGAGAATTTTAAAGGTACCATTGTGTTGGGTCGTTATGACGGTTCACTCAGACCAGAGAAAGTAGTGGTAAACGGTAAAGAAATTACCAATTTCAAAGATGGTGGGGCCGTCTTAGAATTTCCTGCAGGTAATGTGGGTGAGAATGAGATCAAAGGTAAGTTCATTTTTATGGAGAATGGGGAGCCAGTAGAAATTCCTATTGAAACTTCGTATAACGTTGTGGCAAAACCAAACGCAGCAGTAATTTCTGCGGATAAGATGAATGTAGTATATAGAGGTGTGGATAACCCAATTACAGTTTCTATTCCTGGTGTAGCGGATAATGCGGTAAATGCCACTGCTCCTGGGTTGAAAAAAGTACAAGGTATTGGAAAATACTCTATGAGTCCGGGTAAAGGAAATGAAGTGAATATTGTTGTCAACGGAAAATTACCAGACGGCACACCAATTTCATCGAGTCAAGTTTTTAGAATTAAAGATATTCCTGCTCCGGTAGCGGCCGTAAGAGGTGAGTTCGGTATGATCAAAATGCCAAAAAGCACCCTGCAAAAAGCGACCATCAGTTCAGTTTTACCTGATTTCGTATTTGATTTAAAAATCAATACAAGTGGATTTAGTGTAAAAGTTCCTGGTCAGCCCACTGTTATTGTAAAAGGTGATAAATTTGATGCTGCGGCAATCAGAGTATTGCAAAGAGCAAGACCAGGTGATGTGGTGGTTATATTTGATCTTAAGCAAAGTCTTTCAGGTAACTCAAGTTATTACCTAAAGAATGCATCACCAGTTAACGTAGAAATAACAAACTAAAATAAATACAATGAGAATCAAAAGTTTAATAATTGCAATTTCTTTGTTCTCGGTGGGTTATGTAAGTGCCCAGGCCAATTTATTGAATGCGACTATTCCAGAGCAGGTTGGTATGAAAACACCGGAACAATTGGCAGCAGATAACGATCGGCCTTTACCTTACGGGTACATCGATGATCGGGATATCCTTTGGTCGAAAGTAGTTTGGGAATATGTTGATTTGAATGAAAAGATCAATATGCCTTATTACTATCCTGTAGATACAAGTAATATCAGCTCAGCGAGAAGGTCTTTGTTCGATACTTTATTGAGAGGAATTAAAAACGGAGAAATTATCGATGTATACGATGATTCTTATTTCGAGGATAAATTGACCATGAGAGATATCCAAAATCGCTTATCCAGAATTGATACTTCTAATGCAGGTATGGAGCGATTGAACGCCGGAGAAGCATTAACTGACGAATACGTAGATAGAAGAGATATCACCTCTTCTGATATTCAAGGGTTCAGAATCAAAGGAGTATGGTATTTCGACAAGCGTCAAGGCGAATTGAAATACAGATTGTTGGGGGTAGCTCCAGTGGCACCCGATGTGAATTTTATCGATAATGCCGGAGCAGAGGATGAGGTAGTAGAATTGTTCTGGGTATGGTATCCAGGAGCGCGAGAAACTACCTTCGACATGAAAGTGTTCAATCAGAGAAACTCAGCTTATCCCTTATCATTCGATCATTTATTGAATGCGAGAAGATTTAACTCCATCATTTACAGAGAAGAGAATATTTATGGTAACAGAGATGTGGCCGAATATATCAAAGGAAATTCACTTTTTCAGGTTTTAGAATCTGAATCGTTAAAAGAATCTATTCGAGATAAAGAATTGGATATGTGGAATTACTAGTTGCTAGTAATTTAAATCAAGAAAAACTCTCACCACGGTGGGAGTTTTTTATTTTTGTACCATGAAAGTCGATTATCTCATTGTGGGTCTCGGAATTGCCGGTTTAACGGTGGCCGAGCACTTAAAAAGGCGTAAAAAAAGTTTTCTTGTTGTTGAGAATGGTTCCCAAACCTCTTCCTGGGTGGCAGGGGGTGTCTATAATCCCGTCATTCTTAAAAGGTTTACCCCTGTCTGGAATGCTACGGCGCAATTGGATTATGCCATCCCGTTTTACCAATCTCTAGAGGCTCATTTTAAGCAAAAGTATATTTACCCCTTAGAAATTCTAAGAATTTTTAAGTCTATTGAAGAGCAGAATAACTGGTTTAGCAGTGCAGATCATCCTGCAATGGCTCCCTATCTTTCCACCAAAGTTTTGCAGAATAATTCACCATTCATCTCAGCGCCAATGGGATTTGGCAAAATGAATAAAACGGGTCGTGTAAATATTGAATTATTATTAGCGGATTACAAGAGGGAACTGGAAGATGAACAGCTGCTCTTGCATTCAACTTTAGATTATTCAAAAATTGATTTTAAGGGTGGAGAAGTTGGTTACGGAAATATTCTTGCAAAAAGGATCATATTTTGTGAAGGTTTTGGCCTAATGCAGAATCCTTTCTTTAATTATTTACCGATGCAAGGTTTAAAAGGAGAGGTGATCACGATAAAAGCACCTGAGTTAAACTTGGAGCAACTGCTCAAATCCGGTGTTTTTGTTATGCCTTTAGGAGAAGATCTCTATAAAGTTGGTGCTACCTTTAACTGGCAAGACAAAACAAATGAGGTAACCGTTGCCGGTAAAATGGAATTAGAAGAAAAAGTAAAGGAATTTATAAAAATACCCTTTGACATAGTAGATCAAAAGGCAGGCGTAAGACCCACAGTTGCTGATAGAAGACCACTTTTGGGCAAGCATCCAAAACATCCGGAATTAGTTGTTTTCAATGGTTTGGGGACAAGGGGAGTGATGATTTCACCTTTGTTGTCAGCCCAATTGATTGATCATTTAGAAGCGGATATACCCTTAGCTCAAGAAGTAGATATAAACAGATTTAAAAAGAGGTTTATTTCGTAGGATCTTTTTTGTAATGCACAAAAATATTTATGTAAATCAAACGCGAAAGTTTTAAGGTTAAGGGCGTAAAAACGATGAGTGTAACAATAATTCCGATAAAAATGGGCAGGAGTTCAAGTCCGAACAAATAGAGGATCATAAAAGTTAGAATTGAAAGTGCTACGGTTATTCCGTAAGAAACATACATAGCCCCATAGAAAAAAGAGGGTTCTATCATATATTTTAGGCCGCAGGCAGAACAATTCTCATGAATTGCTAGATTTTTCTTTAGTGTAAATGGGTTTTTAGTCACAAAAAAATCTCCTTCCTGACATCTCGGACATTTATTGTTGAGGATACTATAAAGTTTTGAGCCTTTTTTAACCATTCAAAAGCTTGAATTATGTTAGTTTTGCAAATTTAGAATTTTAAAACCACAAAATTACTTTCATGCTCAATATTCACGATCTCACAATTTCATTCGCCGGAGAAGATTTATTTTCCAATATTACCTTCAAACTGAACAGCGGAGATAGAGTTGGTCTTGTTGGCAAGAACGGTGCGGGAAAATCTACCTTGTTAAAAATTATTTCCGGGGAACAGGAATACGACAAAGGAAGTATGGCCATGGAAAGAGATCTGAGTATCGGTTTTCTAAAGCAGGACATAGACTTTGTTGAGGGTAGAACTGTCCTGGAAGAGTCTTACGAGGCTTTTGTAGAGATCAGAGAAATAGAAGAAAAGCTGTTTAAAGTCAATACGCAATTGGCAGAAAGAACAGATTATGAGAGCGATTATTATCACGACCTGATTCATGAACTGGATGTATTGACGCATCGTTACGAAGTACTTGGCGGTTATAGTTATCAGGGGGAAACGGAAAAAATCCTTACCGGACTGGGTTTTAAGTCAAGGGATTTTGATAAAAAGACAGAAACATTTTCGGGTGGCTGGAGGATGAGGATCGAACTGGCTAAATTGCTCTTGCAAAATCATGATATTTTACTTTTGGACGAACCTACCAATCACCTGGATATTGAGTCGATTATTTGGTTCGAGAATTTTTTAAAAGGTTTTAACGGGGCTGTTTTATTGGTTTCTCACGATAAAATGTTTTTGGATAATGTGACCAACCGAACCATAGAAATATCACTGGGGAGTATTTACGATTACAAAAAACCTTATTCAGAGTATTTGCTTCTAAGAGGTGAAATAAGGGAAAAGCAGTTACAGGCTCAAAAAAATCAGGAAAAAGAGATCAAACAAACCGAACAATTGATCGAAAAGTTCAGAGCAAAAGCCAATAAGGCTTCTATGGCTCAATCTCTGATCAAAAAATTGAACAGGGTTGAAAGGATAGAGGTAGATGCCGAAGATAATTCTGTTATGAAAGTTCGTTTTCCAATGTCGGTTGCCCCTGGAAAAGTTGTGGTAGAAACCGAAAAATTGTCGAAATCGTATGGAGACAAACATGTCTTGGAAGATATTGATTTATCAATTGAACGTGGTGCGCGTATCGCATTTGTCGGTCAGAACGGTCAGGGAAAATCGACTTTGGCTAAAATTATTGTTGGGGAACTGGACCATACGGGAAAACTAAAATTAGGTCATAATGTTCAAATCGGATATTTTGCACAAAATCAATCGGAGTATTTGAACGGAGAAATAACTCTCTTACGAACGATGGAAGATGCAGCGAATGATACAAATCGTTCGAAGGTTCGCGACATGTTAGGGGCGTTTTTATTTCGAGGAGATGAGGTTGAAAAAAAGGTAAAAGTACTTTCTGGTGGAGAAAAGAATAGGCTGGCCTTGTGTAAAATGTTATTGCAGCCTTTTAATTTTTTGGTGATGGATGAGCCCACCAATCACCTGGATATTGCCTCTAAAAATGTGCTTAAACAGGCACTTCAGCAATTTGAAGGAACGCTAATTGTGGTCTCACACGACAGGGATTTCTTACAAGGACTCACATCCAAAGTATATGAGTTCAAGGATGAACATATCAAAGAGTATTTGGGCGATATCAATTACTTTTTGGAGGAATACCAAATGGATAATTTTAGAGAGGTAGAAAAAAACTATCAGAAGCCAAAACCTGTCCAGGAAGATTCGGTCAGAAAATCAGACAAGAAAAATCAGAAGGAGAATAAGCAACTTCAGAATAAGTTGAAAAAGGTAGAAAACAGCGTTACAAGTTTAGAGGAAGAGATCAAGAAGATGGATGAAAAATTAATTTCTGGTTCAATTGATGTAACGAAGGATTCCAATTTCTTTTTACAATACGAAGAAAAGAAAGTTAAGTTGGCAGCGTTGATGGACGAATGGGAAAAAATACAATTAGAAATAGACTAAAAAAAATCCCAAAGAGAACTTTTTAGATTTTCTTTGGGATACCTTCCGCTTATCAATTTAAACCAAAACCATAAGAAACATTAAAACAAGGGCTAATTAACTAATCGATGGCGGGAGGATATTGCGTGAGAATTTTACTCACGAATTCATTTATTTTTTCTTCTTTTTTATCTACATTTTTATAATCTGATAAAACGGATGTTCCCATCCCTTGCCAGGCTAACTCTTTCCTTTTCATATCGATCAGATCAATGAACAAGGTTCCTTCGGTAGACTGAACCACATTGGTATACCCTGGGCCATATCCCCAACCAAATCCGGGACCGAAACCACCCCAACCCCAGCCATAATACCAGGGGTACCATCCCATATATCCGGTATTGTAGACATCGATACGCTCTTTGGATTTGGCAAATATATTTACAAGCAGATCCGGATCTTCAGATTTTTCTATGCCTTTGGCCGCCATTTCTCTCTCAATGGCCCTCAATATTCTTCTTTTGTCTAAGTCTGAGATCTCTAATTTATCAATACCTTTTTTATAAAATGCATAGGTTTTGTATTGGCTAAAATCAACCGTTTTGTCATAATCGCTCGAAATGGAAACTGTAGAGCAAGAAAACATCAGGGCGGCAAATACACTTAAAGCTAGCGCAATTTTAAAAATTTTCATATGTCTCAACATTAAAATTAAAGCCATCGATCATCTACTTCATTGGGCAAGGTAACTTTCAGTTTAGGTTCTATTTCCATCGCTTTTTTTGCGGTAAACACAGCCCCTTTATTTCTGGCCCAACCTCTTCTGGCGATGCCATTATTTACATCCCAAAAGAGCATCGATTTTAATCGTTTGCTTGCATCAAGTGAACCATCAAGAACCATACCAAATCCACCATTTATCACTTCGCCCCAGCCTACACCGCCACCGTTATGAATAGAAACCCATGTAGCTCCTCTAAAGCTATCCCCAATTACATTTTGAATGGCCATGTCGGCCGTAAAACTGGAACCGTCGTAGATGTTGGCGGTTTCTCTATAGGGAGAATCAGTTCCTGAGACATCGTGATGATCTCTCCCCAGCACTATAGGAGCGGATATATCCTTATTTTTAATGGCTTGGTTAAAAGCTTCAGCGATCGAAATTCTTCCCACCGCATCGGCATATAAAATTCTGGCTTTTGATCCAACAACCAGGTTATTTTCTTTGGCATTGGCGATCCAATGTATGTTATCCTGTAATTGCTGTTTGATCTCTTTAGGAGAATTCTTCTGAATTTTTTTTAGAACCTCCAGAGCAATTTGGTCGGTTTTGTCCAGATCTTCTTGCTTACCGGAGGTGCAGACCCATCTAAATGGACCAAATCCGAAATCAAAACACATAGGGCCCATGATATCTTCCACGTATGAGGGATATCTGAATTTTTCACCTGTTTCATTAAAGATATCGGCACCAGCCCTTGAAGCCTCCAATAAAAATGCATTGCCATAATCGAAGAAATACATGCCGTTTTCCGCCTGTTTGTTGATCGCGGAGGTTTGTCTTTTTAAAGAATTCTGTACGGCCAGTTTAAATTTTTCAGGATTCTTGCGCATGAGCTCATTAGATTCTTCATACGTCAAACCAACCGGGTAATAGCCTCCAGACCATGGATTGTGCAGCGAGGTTTGGTCACTTCCCAAATCGACTTTGATATCTTCTTCATTAAATTTTTCCCAGACATCTACTATATTTCCGAGGAAGGCGATAGACATCACTAATTTTTCCTCTTGTGCTGTTCGAACCGTTTTAGTGAGATCATCTAGGTCTTTACAAACCTTATCCACCCATTTTTGTTCGTATCTGGTTTGAACTACTTTCGGATTGATCTCAGCGCATACAGTAATACATCCTGCAATATTCCCGGCTTTGGGCTGAGCCCCGCTCATTCCGCCCAAACCTGAGGTGAGGAATAATTTTCCTGCCAGTCCCTCGTTGTTTTTGGCGATCATTCTGCCGGCATTCAAAACGGTAATGGTGGTGCCGTGAACAATTCCCTGCGGACCGATATACATATAGCTCCCTGCAGTCATTTGTCCGTATTGCGTGACACCCAGCGCGTTGAATTTTTCCCAGTCATCTGGTTTGGAATAGTTTGGTATCATCATACCATTGGTTATTACTACCCTAGGCGCATTGGTATGCGATGGAAATAAACCTAAAGGATGTCCTGAATACATCACCAATGTCTGGTCATCCTCCATCTCAGACAGGTACTGCATAGTTAAAGTGTATTGCGCCCAGTTTTGAAAGACCGCTCCATTACCCCCGTAGGTAATGAGCTCGTGGGGGTGCTGTGCCACTCTATGGTCAAGGTTATTCTGGATCATATGCATAATGGCCTTTGCCTGGATACATTTTCCCGGGTATTCGTGTATAGGCCTGGCATACATGTCGTAATCAGGAATAAACCGGTACATATAAATTCGTCCGTAAGTATCTAGCTCTTCGCGAAATTCATTCGCTAAAACAGGATGATGTTCCACTTTAAAATAGCGCAATGCATTTTTTACCGCCAGTTTCTTTTCGGTTTCTGATAAAATATCTTTTCTTTTTGGAGCGTGGTTCAATGCGCTGTTGAATCCCTTTTTTTGCGGCAGATGATCAGGGATTCCTTGCGTGATGGTATCTTGAAATGTTTTCATGTAAAGGTAATTTGCTTAATCGTTCGGTCTATTCGGATCGAACCCATAGGGACAGTGCCTGCAATTATTTTTACAGCAATAACCTCTTTTCAGGTGGTATTTTTCAGTAAAAACCTTAAAGCCTTGTTCAGAGATGTAATAGTCCTCTGTGTCTAAATTATTGTTAAATTGCATGCGTAAAGGTATTTTTAATTGCCTTTTTATTTGGCTGTTTTCATGTTAATATTTTCAAAATATTTATTTCTCCCTCGTTTTCATGCCCTTGCGATTTGGCCATTTATTATTCTAAAGTACAAAAAACTAAAGGATGATGAGGTTATCATCAACCATGAAAAAATACATTTAAAACAACAAGTAGAAATGCTCTGGTTTTTTTACTTTATTTGGTATTTAACTGAGTTTTTATTCCATTTGCTGCGGTATAGAAACTTTATGAAGGCATACAAGGCCATCAGTTTTGAAAAGGAGGCATATGCCAATGAGCAGAATTTAAATTATTTATTAGAGAGAAAGTCTTGGAGTTTTCTGAACTATTTTTAAAAGACCCTCAGGTCGAAACCACAAAACTTAAGCTCGATTTTGAGCCAAATTTCGAGGTCTCTCTTTTTGTGAAAAGGGAAGATAGAATTCACCCTTTTATATCTGGGAACAAATTCAGAAAATTAAAATACAATTTTTTAGAAGCCAAAGAAAAAGGGTTTCAACAATTGCTCACTTTTGGCGGAGCCTATTCTAATCATATCAGTGCAGTGGCTTCGTTAGGCCATGAATTTGGTTTTGAAACAATAGGAATTATTAGAGGGGAGGAATTGGGAAAGGATATTGAAAGTACTTTGCTGAGTAACCCAACGCTGCAATTTGCCAGGGAGAAGGGGATGAAATTAGCCTTTGTCACACGAGAGCAGTACAGAGATAAGGAAAAGGACTATTTTACCCATCGCTTAAGGCAAAATTATGGCGATTTTTTTTTAATCCCGGAAGGTGGAACCAATGATTTAGCGATAAAAGGTTGTGAAGAAATATTGCAGGAGGAAGATCGTCAATTTGATTTTGTCTGTGTGGCAGTCGGTACTGGCGGGACTCTATCCGGCCTGATCAATTCATCGGCATCGCATCAAAGAATACTGGGTTTTCCGGCTTTAAAAGGCGATTTTTTAAAAAGCGAAATAGAAAAGTACACAATAAGAAAAGAGGGTTGGAGTTTAATAAATGACTATCATTTTGGTGGTTATGGAAAAGTTAACGAAGATTTAGTTAATTTTATCAACAAATTTAGTCATGAACAGCATATTCCGTTAGATCCGGTTTACACAGGAAAAATGTTTTTTGGTATTTTTGATTTGATCAAAAAAGGATACTTTTTTAAAGGAGCGAAAATTCTTGCGATACATACCGGCGGATTACAAGGGATAAAAGGAATGAATTTACGGTTTAAAAGAAAAAATATACCACTGAGAATTTATGAATAGTTTATTAAAAATAGGATTTATTTTATTGTTAATCATGGCTTTTACGAGTTGTAAGAGTAATAAAAAGGCAGTTAGTTATCAAAACCCACAGGCCAAAGCAATTGAGAAAGATCGTATTTCGACCCCACAAGAAAAAGATCAATTCAGACAAATTGTGGCAATGAGTGATGAAGTTTTTGATCAACTTGAAGAAAAATTAGGTTCGTCTTTAAACCCTTATACACTTGAGTATATAGATAATTACAAAGATATTGCGGTTAGGAAAATGATAGAGTATAAAATTCCGGCGAGCATTACTTTGGCTCAAGGTGTTCTTGAATCGGGAAATGGGAGAAGTGAGCTCACTAGGAAAGCAAATAACCATTTTGGAATAAAATGCCACAAAGGCTGGACCGGTAAAAAAGTTCATCACGATGACGATGAAAAGCATGAGTGTTTTAGAAAATACAATCATCCGGAGGAATCTTTTGATGACCATTCTATGTTCCTTACCAGCAGATCGAGATATGCGGCTTTATTTGAATTGGAATCAGACGATTATAAAGCCTGGGCGAAAGGCTTAAAAAATGCGGGTTATGCAACTGACAGAAAATATCCTGACAAGTTGATCAAGATCATCGAGGATTATAAATTGTATCAATATGATGATGTTGTACTGGGAGTTGATAACGTCAAAAAGCGCAATCGCAAGAAACAAGAAGAAGTAGTCAGCAATAATTATGTCATCGTAAATAAGGGGGATACTTTGTATTCGATTGCTAAAAATAACAGCACGACCGTAGAAAGAATAAAAGTCTTGAATTCTTTAACCAGCAATGATCTGAATATCGGTCAAAAGATATATCTCGATTAAAAAAAGGCACTTCTTTCGAAACGCCTTTCTATCAGCTGGTTTTATCTGGCTGGCTTTTGTCCCATCTTTTGTTTGTGCTTTTTCTTCATTTGATGTTTTCGCTTGCTATTTGTGTCTGACCATTTCTTGAATTGTTCTTCGTTCAGTATTTTTTTCAGATTATCTTGATACGCCAATTGCCTATCCAGCATTTCATTTTTCATTTTGAACTTGTCATCGGCACTAATCTCTCCTTTTTCTTTGAGTTTTGCCATTTTGTCCATGTGCGCTTTTCTTTGTTCGGCTTGCTTTTGATTTAAAGTCATTAAACTTTTCTGTTGCGCATCATTTAAAACTAGGTCTAATGCCATTTGCTTGGTTTGCAATGTAGCTTGTTGTACCGGAGTTAAATTTTTGAAATCTTCTTTTCTTTGATCTGGTCTTTGTGCAAAGCCTGAAGCAGAGATCATGAAGACTAATAAAAGGGCTAATTTTTTCATGTTTTTGTATTTTAGGATTTGATAATAAGACTGACGCCTTTTTAAAAGGTTTAATTTTTTAATAATAATTTAACGGATTGAAAACTGTTGAAAAAAGAAGAGCCATTCATTTCTAGCTATTTTAGACTATTTTTGCAGCATGGAAAAAGCGTATCAATTATCTGATTGGTTGCCAACTACAAAGAAAGAAATGCAAATTCGTGGTTGGGAAAATGTAGATGTGATCATTATCAGTGGTGATGCCTACATCGATCATCCTGCATTCGGCAGTGGCGTGTTGGGCAGAATATTAGAATCATACGGTTTAACCGTTGCTGTGATTCCTCAGCCCAATGTAAATGACAATCTTCAGGATTTTACCAAATTGGGTGCGCCCAATTTGTTTTTTGCCGTTACGTCAGGTGCTATGGATTCGATGGTGAGTAATTACACGGCCAGCAAGAGAAAGCGCGATAAGGATGCCTATACACCCAATGGAGATATTGGATTTAGACCAGATTACGCAGTTACGGTTTACACAAAGATTCTGAAAGAAAAGTTTCCTGACGTACCTGTGTTGATAGGGGGGATTGAAGCTTCCTTGCGCAGGGTAACACATTACGACTATTGGAGTGATACATTAAAACCCAATATACTGACTGAATCAGGAGCTGATTTACTGGTATATGGCATGGGAGAACAACCGCTCAAGGAATTGGTCAGTTTATTGCAAAAAGGAGTTCCTTTTTCATCTCTCAAAACAATTAAACAAACTGCCTTTTTGCAGGCTGAGTACGAAGATTTGCCCAAGAACAAGAATTGGGAAGATGTAGAAATAGGTTCACATGAAGATTGTTTAAAGGATAAATTGGTCTATGCTACCAACTTTAAAGTGATTGAACAGGAGTC
>Ga0316195_10000380_pt1 | contig 17333 bp, 17 predicted proteins | sample Phised1_MG_FD_204937 | JGI IMG/M metagenome (GOLD analysis project Ga0316195, IMG submission 204937) | Coastal sediment microbial communities from Maine, United States - Phippsburg sediment 1 | ecosystem: Environmental > Aquatic > Marine > Coastal > Sediment | place: USA: Maine | collected...
CGTGACTGCCTGCATTGGCATCGATGATGTCAAGTTCGTGAATCTCGTCAAGGTAGTCTTTCGCCGCCAGGGCAGTGTAGACGTTGGTCACCCCAGGGTCGAAGCCACTGCCAAGCAGGGCCATGACACCTTTCTCTTTAAATCTATCCTGATAAGCCCACTGCCAGCTGTACTCGAAGTGCGCTGTGTCGAGCGGCTCATAGTTAGCGGTATCGAGATAATCGACGCCGGTCTCAAGACAGGCGTCCATGATGGTCAGGTCCTGGTAAGGGAGCGCCACGTTGATCACCAGCTTCGGCTGCTCCTTTTTGATCAGCGATACCAGCTCCGGCACGTTATCGGCATCAACTTGGGCCGTCACTACCTCGACGCCCTCGATTTCAGCGGCGATCGCGTCGCACTTGGACTGGGTTCGCGAGGCCAGGGTGATGCTGCTAAAGATGTCCCTGCGCTGGGCACATTTATGAACCACGACCCGGCTGACGCCGCCGGCACCAATGATCAGGACCTTGCTCATTCTCGTTCTCCTTAGTGTTGAACGCTTGCTAGTAGTCGAATGTCGGCGGAGTCACCACCCAAAGTATCTGCGCCGGCACTTTACCGATATTGCGCACCCTGTGGCGACGGTCGGCAGCAAAGAGAAAACACTCGTCTTTTTTCACCGTGTAGACCTTGTCATCGAGACAGACCTCTATACGGCCTCGCAGCAGGTAGCCGAATTCCTCCCCTTCGTGAACATCTTGGAGATCCATCTCAGCGCCCGGCTTGAGAGTCACCAGTGCCGGATCCAGTTCGCGATTCTGGGCACCAGGGACCAGCAATTCGACCTTGACCGGGTCGCTGTCATCTGTCGATTGCACTCGTGCGTCGCTGCCAAAAACCACCTCGGTTTCGACTGGCACGGTAAAGAACTCCTGCATACTGACGCCGAAGACATCGAGAATATCCTTGAGGGTGGCAATCGACGGACAGGTGGTATCATTCTCCACCTGCGAGATATAGCCTTTGGTCAGGTCCGCACGGCTGGCGAGCTCTTCCTGGGTCAGAGAATTAATTATCCTGAGCCTTTTAAGCCGATCTCCGATTTCCACATCCCTCTCCTTGTTTAGTTATACTAATCAAAATGTCAAGTGGGCATAATATCCATCCTGCATCATTTGTCAATCGGAAAAATCGACTTGAGCTGCGTATGGGCAGCTCTATCCTCAAGGGGAAAGGGCATCCCCTGCCAAGTGCAGCGGCGAGATTTATCCTTGAAAGGCTGACTAGACCGTGGTCTAATTCAACTCATACACAGCCCCCAATAACTCCTCAGCCCAACTGGACAGTGAGATGAAAAGCCATATGCATAATCGGTTATCCTTGGCCCTGCTCTGCACAACCATTCTTTCATTGACGGCCTGCACCATGACTCAACAAACGATTGGCAACCCGGAAGCCCCCTATCCGCCGATGGAGCCACCATCCATTGGCGACATCTACCATCTGCCCACCGGCCTCAAGGTTAATGCCGAACAGATGTATGCGGCAGCGACCGATGCCAGGATCATCTATGTGGGAGAAACCCACGACAACCCCGCCGCGCACCGGCTGGAGCTACAGCTCCTCAAAGCGGTTGCTGAGCGGTACCCGGGGCAGACCAGCCTCGGGATGGAAATGTTCAACAGCAGCCAACAGGAGGCACTCGACCAATGGGTTTCCGGTGCCCTGAGCGAAAAAGAGTTCCTCAAAAAATCCGCCTGGTACGACAACTGGCGCATGGATTACGCCTATTACAGCGACATCCTGAACTACGCCAGAGAGCACGGTATCCGGGTCATCGGCCTTAATGCGACTCGCGAGATGGTTAAAACCGTCGGCAGCACACCGCTTGACGAGCTCGACGCAAAGATTCGGGAGCAACTCCCCGCGTTCGATCTGGAAGACCCTTACCAGCGGGCCATGACCGAAGCGATTTATGCAGATCACAGCCAGGGAAACAAGATGCTCGATGGATTTCTGCGCATCCAGACGCTCTGGGATGAGACCATGGCGGAGAATATCGCCCGGACCATGGCCGAGCGAGGGCCCGCTCACCGCATGGTGGTCATGGCCGGCGGCAATCACATCAGCTACGGGTTCGGTATCCCGCGACGCGCCTTCCGCCGCATGCCAACATCCTACATCCTGATCGGCAGCCGCGAGATCGTCATTCCCGAGGAGAAGCAGGACGGGCTCATGAACGTGAACATGCCGGGCTTCCCGATGCCACCTTACGACTATTTGCTATACACGGAATACGAGAGTCTGCCCGGCGAGCGCGTTAAACTCGGCGTGCGCATGAAGGAAGCAGATGGCAAGGTGGTCGTCGAAGGAGTCGTGCCAAATTCAACAGCGGACAAGGCCGGCGTTAAGGACGGTGATGTGATTATTGCCCTGGGTGAGGTTACGATCGAGGACAGCTTTGACCTGATCTACGAAGTGAATCAGCGCTTGAGCGGCGACCAGATAACCCTGACTGTTGAGAGGGAGGGAGAAAAGATCACCCTTGAGGCCATCTTCGCCCCTCTGCCCAAAGGAGATGCTCACGGCATGGGGGCCGGACACAAAAAATAACAGGGGGACGTTTCCCAGGTTCCTACATAATATGAAGAGCCACCCGGCTTGGCCGGGCGGCTCTTTAATCCCTCGTTCGTTGCGCTTCGCGCCTTTCGGTTCTAAATCTTCCCGGCACTCCCCAGCACCGCAGCATTCTTATGCTTGAGCAGCGTGATCAACTCTTTGCGTGCCGCGCCGAGATATTTGCGTGGGTCGAACTCGCCGGGGTTCTTGGCCAAGTATTCGCGCACCTTGGCGGTCACCACCAGTCGCCCGTCCGAGTCAATGTTGATCTTGCAAACGGCGCTCTTGGCGGCCCGGCGCAGCTGTTCTTCAGGCACCCCGACAGCACCTTCCATCTTGCCGCCATACTGGTTGATCAGGGCCACATAATCCTGGACAACACTGGACGCACCGTGCAGAACGATGGGGAAACCAGGGATGCGCCGCTGCACCTCTTCGAGGATGTCGAAACGCAGCGGCGGAGCTTCTTCGCCAGCTTTCAGTTTGAATTTGAAGGCCCCGTGGCTGGTGCCGATGGAGATTGCCAGAGAGTCGACACCGGTCTTCTTGACGAAATCCTCGACCTCCTCAGGCTTGGTGTAGGTCGACTTTTCTGCCTGGACATCATCCTCGATACCGGCCAGCACGCCGAGTTCCCCTTCGACCGTGACGTCAAACTGATGCGCGTATTCGACGACTTTTCTGGTCAGGGCAACGTTCTCGTCGTAAGGCAGGTGAGAACCGTCGATCATCACCGAAGAGAAGCCGTTGTCGACGCAGGACTTACAGACCTCGAAGGAATCACCATGGTCGAGATGCAGGCAGATCGGCAGGTCCACGCCGAGTTCCTTGGCCATCTTGACAGCACCCATCGCCATGTAACGCAGCATGGTGGCGTTGGCATAGTCGCGAGCGCCCTTGCTGACCTGGATAATCACCGGTGAACGGCTTTCCACGCAGGCGGTTACGATCGCCTGGAGCTGCTCGAGATTGTTGAAATTATAAGCAGGAATGGCGTAACCTCCAGCCATCGCCTTGGCGAACATGTCACGGGTGTTGACCAGCCCGAGTTCCGAAAAATGTATCTTATCGCTCATCAGAAGATCCTCCTTCATGTGGATAGTTCAGTGATCGTTTTGAAAAACATCTCTTCATACCAATTCGTCCTCGACAAGTCCAGACCAAACAGAAAAAATGAGGACAACACCGGTTGCATCCAGCATCACCTTCGACTAGGATGAGCGGCCAATTGTACCAATCAAGCTAAACAGAAAAGAGGAAGGAAACAAGCATGAACCTGGAGAAACAGGAACAATACTTTTCAGACTGGAAGCAGCGCGAGGAAATCGCGGAAGAAATGCTGCCGATCATTGGCCGGCTCTATCGCGATCACGGCGTTGTCACCACGGTCTATGGTCGCAGCCTGGTGCACGGTTCCATGGTGGATATTCTCAAGGCCCATCGCTTCGCTCGGCAGATTCTCGAGAACGAGCTTTCGGTGCGTGACAGCTTTCCGGTCCTGCAGGCCATGGTCAACCTGGATTTGGCTCCTGCCAGGATTGATATCGGCAAGCTGACTGTGCGCTTCCAGGCTCAGGGCCCTGACCATGACGTGGTCAATTTCGTGCGCCGGGAGCTGGACAAAGTCAATACCGGTCAGGCCTCGCTGCTCAGCGAACCGCGGGATGTCGTCCTCTACGGTTTCGGGCGCATCGGCCGGCTGCTGGCGAGAATCCTGGTAGACAAGGCCGGCGGCGGCGACAAACTGCGGCTACGCGCCGCAGTCGTGCGTAAAGGCGGCGCAGACGACCTGATGAAACGTGCCAGCCTGTTGCGTCGCGATTCAGTGCACGGTCCCTTCAACGGCGCCATCACCATCGACAGCGAAGAAAACGCGATTATCGCCAATGGTAACATGATCCGCCTGATTTATGCCGACGCCCCGGATCAGATTGACTACACCAGTTTCGGCATTCACGATGCCATCCTGATCGACAACACGGGGAAATGGCGCGACCGCAAGGGTCTCGGGCGGCATCTGCAGTCCAAGGGGATCCGCAAGGTCGTGCTCACAGCCCCCGGCAAGGGCGATGTCCCAAACGTGGTGTTCGGTGTCAACAATGAGCTCCTGAGCGATAACGAGAATATTTTCTCGGCGGCAAGTTGCACGACCAACGCCATCGTGCCAGTCCTCAAGGCAGTCAACGACCGCTACGGGGTCGTCAGCGGCCACGTCGAGACTTGCCACTCCTACACCAACGACCAGAACCTGATCGACAACTATCACGACAAACACCGCCGCGGTCGCAGCGCCCCTCTCAACATGGTCATCACCGAGACCGGCGCCGCCAGCGCCATCGCCAAAGCGCTCCCCGAATTGACCGGCAGACTGACCGGCAACGCCATCCGCGTGCCGACGCCGAACGTCTCGTTGGCGATCCTTAACCTGACCCTCGGACAGAAAGTCAGGCGCGAGGAGCTCAACAGCTACTTGCGTGATATGTCGCTCGACTCGCCGCTGCAGAACCAGATCGACTACACCAATTCTCCAGAAGCAGTATCCAGCGATTTCGTTGGTTCCCGCCACGCCGGGGTCGTCGACTCGGTGTCAACAATCGTCTCGGGGGACCGGGTCGTGCTCTACGTCTGGTACGACAACGAGTATGGCTACAGCAGCCAGGTGGTGCGACTGGTGCAAAAGATGGCGGGGTTGGAGTTGCCGAGTATGCCTTTTTAACTCTTTAAATCCATTCGCACAGGAGGCAACGGGGGGGTAAAGTAAAAAGCAAATTAAAGCAGACAAAACAAAACGGGCAACAGATTGGCCATCTGTTGCCCGTTGATTATCGATCGTTTATTTCAACCTTACATCTTGTGGCACGACTCACAATCTTCGGCGACACCGAACGCCGTCGAACCATCATGACAGGCCCCGCAGGACGCGCCCTTTTCCATCTCCTCCATAGTCGCTTGATTCGCGCCACGCTCGGCCTTGAACAGGTCGGGGTGACATCCGTCGCAGCTAAACATCGCGATATGGGCTTGATGAGGGAAGGTGACATTGCCGGCATCTTCAACGGTGTAAACGATATCTCCGGCGTGACAGGTGGTACAGTCGCCTTTGACACTGAACGCCATCTTACCGTTGTGACACACGCCGCAGGCCTTGCCCTCTTCCATCTGCTTCATGGTGAAGGCAGGATTCTTCTTGGTCACGATATGAAACACGCCATTGTGACAGGTCGGACAGTTCTTGCCGATGGAGTCCATCTCCATGTGGGTATAATGGCTGAACTCGACCTTGCCTACCGAGTCGGTTTGCAGGTACACTTTGTCCTTGATCCAGCGGGCGCAAACAATCGAAGGCAGGGCCACCATTAGGACTATCGCGAGAACCATCCAGCGCCGTGTCATAATTTTCCTCCATCAGCAAATTTTGGCCTTATTATACTGATTTTGAGCGTTCGGCCAACCTTTTTAGTTCCGGCGGGCCCCCAGTCATTTCAAAAGGCCTCCTGATCCCGTATAAAGAGAGCCTCTATGGACCATCGGCAAACGGAAAATTTCTACATCATTGTTTCTCCCGGCCTGGAAAGTGTCTGTGCCGCGGAGTTGTCGGCACTGGGAACAACCCCGCAGGAAATCACCGTGGGCGGAGTCACTTTTAGCGGTCGATTACGTGAACTCTATCATGCCAATCTCTGGTTGCGAACGGCCAGCAGGATTCTGGTGCGCTTTGCTGAATTCCAAAGCCGGGATTTTCCAGGTCTGTATCGAAGAGCACAAAAACTCCCGTGGGGGCGCTTCATCCGGCCGGAGACGTCGGTGGCCTTTCGGGTGACCTGTCATGCGTCACGCTTAAACCACACTGCACGTATTGCAGAGACTCTTGAGTCAGCAGCCAACCAGGCTCTGGGCCGCTCAACCAATCCTGTTAGTAACACTCCACAAACTGTGATGGTGAGGGTTGTCAACGACCAGGTGGTTATTTCAATCGACAGTTCCGGCGAACTGCTGCACCGTCGCGGCTATCGTCACGCAGTGACCGTTGCGCCACTGCGCGAAACACTGGCGGCCGGGATATTGATGCTTCTCGGCTGGAACGGCACAGAGTCGCTGGCGGACCCGATGTGCGGCTCGGGCAGCTTTCTTCTCGAGGGGGCCCTGCTTGCCCGCCATCAGGCTCCGGGCCTAAAACGCTCTTTCGCCTTTATGCACTGGCCCGGTTATCGTGAAGGATTGTGGCATCTGCTCTGTGCCGAGGCACGTCGCGAAGAAGTTGCCGTAAACGTGTCAATCAGCGGGGCCGACGAAAGCCTCGAAGCGGTTGCGGCCGCAAAGGAAAATTGCCGCCGCAGTGAAGCCGCGGACATTGTCTCAATTACACAGTGCCGGCTTAACGAGCAATCTGTCCACGCAGGCCAGGGCCTTGTTGTATGCAACCCGCCTTACGGCAAGCGCCTGCCCATGGAAGAGAATCCCGCAACTTATTATTCTCGACTCGGCCAGCACCTGCAACGGGTCTACCCAGGCTGGAGGCTAGCCATACTCTGTTCTGACCCCGACCTGATAAAAGCAACCGGTTTGTCTTTCAAACAGATTGCCAGACTTGACAATGGCGGCCTGACGGTCAGTCTTTTTACGACAAAGACCTGATGTATCGACACCCAGTCCATGCAAAATTCGACGATACACGCTTGCACTGCAGAAAAAAATCGGCTATAGTCCGCTCTCTTCTCCGTATGGTGAAGCATTTGTCAAGGGAAGCGAGGTGATTGCAGGTGGAGATCCATGTGGTCGACAACAATGTCGAAAAAGCCATCCGGGTTCTCAAGCGCAAGTTGCAGCAGGAAGGGCTCTTCCGTGAAATGAAGCAGCGTAAGTTTTACGAAAAGCCCAGCGTCAAGCGCAAGCGTAAAGAGAAAGAAGCCCAACGGCGCCTGCGCAAAAAGATGCGCCTGATGCGCAAAGACTAACCTCTCCTCAAAGTTCACAGTTAAAAAGCCGGACCCAGTTAACGGGTTCGGCTTTTTTTTGCAGCTTCAGAAAGAGCCTGCGCTTAGCTGTCATAATGCTTTCAGCACAAAACTCGGCGGCAAACTTATCTAGTCTAGATAAAGCACCTCCGGTAACTCAACCTTCACTAAAACACCCGCCGATCCCAAGGTCCCAGCCGCCAAGCGTTCAAGGAAATCCTCGCGAGAGATTTCTATGGCGCCCATACTGGTCAGATGAGGATTGGGAACCTGGCAGTCTAGCAGGTCAAAACTCTCCCTGTGCAGATGGCGAGCCAACTGCGCCAGAATGACCTTTGAGGCGTTCGGCCGGGTATGAAACATCGACTCGCCGAAAAAGAATCTGCCGATAGCGACGCCGTAGAGGCCACCAACCAGTTCATCGTCTTCCCAGGCCTCAATGGAGTGAGCAAAACCCAACGCGTGCAGGGTTTGATAAGCGCATTGCATCTCCGCAGTCAACCAGGTTTCCTGTCCCTTACAGACGCGCACGCCGGCACAGGCCTCGACAACCCGGCTGAAGACGCGGTTGCAGGTCAGGTGGAAGCGCTGTTGCCTGATAACTCTCTCCAGTCGGCGTGACACGTACACCTGCTCCGGGAAGAGCACACAGCGTGGATCCGGCGACCACCACAGGATCGGTTCGCCTTCTCCATACCAGGGGAAAATGCCGAGCACGTAAGCCAAGAGCAGGCGTTGGGGGGAGAGATCCCCGCCGATGGCCAGCAGCCCTTCCTTGCTGGCCCGGCGCGGATCAGGAAAAATCAGCTCATTGGTGAGGCGGAATACAGGCATTAGAAGATAAGGGAGGCGGGACGAGGGACGTGTAATTCAAAAGCTTTAAAACTACCTGTAAAAGCTTCATAAATAACCAATTTTTCGCGTCCCTGCGTCCCGGCGTCAGCTATAGCTGAAATCCAGCTTGCCCGACTTGAAGGTGATGCGCACTTTGCCGCCGCTGGTCAGACGGCCGAAGAGGATTTCATCGGCGAGCAGATTGCCGACTTCATTCTCGATCAGGCGCCCCAGTGGCCGAGCGCCGAAGACCGGATCATAGCCGCGGCGAGCCAGGCTGCGACGTGCACTTTCGGTGAGGGTCAGGCTCACCTTGCGCTCGGCCAGCGAGGTCTGCAGCTGCCGAATGAATTTGTCGACGACGCGTGTCATGATCTCTTCGTCGAGAGGCCGGAATGCAATGATGGCATCAAGACGATTACGGAATTCCGGAGAGAAGGTCTTTTCCACGGCCTGGCGCGCTTCGCCGGGGAGCCGATCGCCAAAACCGATCGTCGCGCTGCTCATCTCCCGGGCACCAACATTGCTGGTCATGATCAGGATGACGTTATGAAAGTCCGCCTGACGCCCGTTGTTGTCCGTCAAAGTACCATGGTCCATCACCTGCAGCAGAATGTTGAATATGTCCGGGTGCGCCTTTTCGATCTCGTCGAGGAGGAGCACCGCATGCGGATTGCGAATCACGGCGTCAGTCAAGAGGCCACCCTGCTCGAAGCCTACATACCCCGGCGGAGAACCGATGAGGCGGGACACCGCATGTTTCTCCATGTATTCGCTCATGTCGAACCGCAGGAATTCAACACCCATTTGCGTGGCAAGCTGTCTCGCGACCTCGGTCTTGCCGACACCGGTCGGTCCGGTGAAGAGGAACGACCCGGTCGGCCTCTCCGGTTGGCCGAGGCCGGCACGGGCACGGCGGATCGCCTGGCAGATCTGATCGATTGCTCGGTCCTGGCCAAAAACCTGGCGTTTCAGATCACGATACAGATCCTTCAATTTACGCCGGTCGGTCTGGCCGAGTTTGCGTGCCGGGATACGGGCCATGCCGGCAACCACCGTTTCGATATCGGTGACGCCGATGGTCGGGCGCTTGCGCGGGTAAAGCTGCAACCGGGCACCGGCTTCGTCAATCACATCGATGGCCTTGTCCGGCAGACGGCGGAAGTTGACATGCCGTGCCGACAGGGTTGCCGCTGCCTCAAGGGCAGCAGCTGTGTATTTGACACCGTGATGCTTTTCGTAAGAAGCTTTAAGTCCCTTCAAAATTTCGATCGTTTCATCGACACCCGGCTCAAGTACGTCAATCTTCTGGAAACGCCGGGACAAGGCGCGATCCTTTTCAAAGAGGTTCTTGTATTCTTCATAAGTCGTCGAACCAATGCAGCGGATCTCTCCGGAGCCGAGCACCGGCTTGAGAATGTTGGCCGCATCAAGGGAGCCTCCGCTCGTGGCACCGGCACCGACGATGGTATGGATCTCGTCGATAACCAGAATAGCCCGTGGCCGCTTGGCCAAAGCCTGCACCACAGCCTTGAGGCGCTCCTCGAAATCGCCGCGGTACTTGGTGCCGGCCAGCAAAGCCCCCATGTCGAGAGCAAACAGTTCGGCATCCTGAAGCAGCTCCGGAACCTCGTGGTCAAGGATGCGCAGGGCCAAACCCTCGGCAATGGCGGTTTTGCCGACGCCGGGTTCGCCAACCAGGACCGGGTTATTCTTGCGCCGTCGGCAGAGGATTTGTACGGTGCGTTCCAACTCGGCTTTTCTGCCAACAAGAGGATCAATCATCCCCTTGGCGGCCCGTTCAAGAAGATTGACCGTAAACGCCTCGAGAGGATTGACTTTCTTTGCCGGCTTGCCAGACGGCGATTCTTTGATCTGCTCGTCCGGATCCTGCTGCTCTGCAGGTGCATTCTGGAATGGGACCTTGGTAATCCCGTGGGAGACGTAGTTCAAGACATCGAGTCTTGACATGCCTTCGGCCTGAAGAATCTGTGCCGCCAGGCAATTCTCCTGCTCCAGTATCGCGGCCAGGATGTCGCCGATACCAATCTCCTCGCGACCAGACGACTGCATGTGCGTTACCGTACGTTGCAGGACCTTCTGCAGGCCAACCGTCTGCTCCGGCATATCATCGTCAGTCTGCTCCAGCGCCTCGAGATGCTGTTCGAGATAGATCTCCAGATCTGCTCTCAGGTTCTCGATATCACCGCCACAGGCCCGCAAAATCTCCTGGCCCTGCTCGTCAAAGAGCATGGCATACAACACATGCTCGGTGGTCAGAAATTCATGACGCCGGCGCTGGGCTTCCCTCACGGCAAGGGAAAAAGCTATTTGAACATCTTGATTAAACATGCGTCTCGGTTACTCCATTCAGAGTAGAGATGTCAGATTCTGATGCAATTCATTCTACTCCTGAATATTCTAGCAGAGCTATTCAAACTTGCTCCAGAGAACAGCGTAGCGGAAACCCCTCTTTGCGGGCCATGGCATGAGTCTTGGCAGCCTTGGTTTCGGCAACCTCGTAGGGGTAGATGCCGCAGACCCCTGAGCCCTTGAAGTGGATATGCAGCATAATCCGGTTGGCCTCGGTTGGCGACTTGTGAAAAACCGCTATCAATGCTTCGACGACGAACTCCATAGTCGTGTAATCGTCATTATGCATAAGGACCGTAAACATCGGCGGACGCCTAGTGCGGGTCCTGCGTTTTACATTGGTGCGGCTTTGATTGTCGGTAGCCGGTTTTGCCATTCCTTCCTCTCCAACAGCAATTGAGGGAACAATTTTCAGGAAGCTCATCTTAGCATAAAACACTGAGAAGTGTCATCGCCGAGCAGCAGCGGATTTGACAGGGCGTGAAAAACCCATAGAATGTAAGCATAATTTGCAATCCGGAGCCCTGCCGCCTCTTCTCCTTCGGATTTATTTTGCTTGCGGGTTTATCATTATAAGCGGTCGACATTCTATGCCCAAGACCTTGAGTGGAAAACAACTTGTTTTGCCATTATGCGGCTGGTTTCTTGCCGGCGCCTTGGTCGTTGCCCTGGCAACCTATCTGGGACGCAGCCTGCACGATTTGACCATGCAAATACAGCAGCTATGGTTTCCGATCGTGTTTGGCGGCTTGGCCGGCGTTCTTTTTGGCCATGCGGAAATCCGCTTGCGCGGCATGAGGCGCCGGCTGGAAGAGGGTGAAAACCGATTTCGGCAATTCTATCAAAAGACCCCGGCCATGCTGCACTCGATGGACTGCAGTGGACGACTGCTTTATGTCAGTCAATCCTGGCTCGACACCCTCGGCTATGCTGCAGAAGAGGTCATCGGCAAGGATTTCTTCGACTTTATCATCAGCGAGAATGCGCATGAGATCAGGGCCAAGCACTTCCAACAGCTAAGGGATCTGGGAGAGATCAGAAGCACCAACTACCAGTTGCGACGAGCCAATGGTGGAGCAATCGAAGTCTCGCTTTCGGAAGCCGCCCAGCGCGATGATCATGGCAACCTGACCGAAAGCCTGGCGGTCCTCAATGATCTGACCAACCACCGTGCTACGGAAGAGCGCATCGAGCGACTGGCCTACTATGATACCTTGACAGGCCTGCCCAATCGCGCCCTGATGAACGATCGCCTCCTGCAATCGATGGCTCTAGCCCGCCGCGACAACCGCCATGTTGGGGTTTTCTTCTTCGATCTGGACCGCTTCAAACTGATTAACGATACCCATGGACACGCCGTCGGCGACTTGGTCTTGCGCTCGGTTGCACAGCGCCTGAAAAAATTCATCCGCGAGGGAGACACTTTTGCCCGGCTGGGGGGCGATGAATTCGTCATCGTACAAGCCGACCCGAATCATGATCCCAATTTCTCCATTATGGGACGGCGTATCCTCGAGACCCTCGGCCAACCTTTCCAGATCGGCAGCCGCGAATTTTTCACAACCGCCAGTATTGGCGTAGCGATCTACCCGATTGACGGCGAAGACCCGCAAACCTTGTTGAAAAGTGCCGACACGGCCATGTATGTCGCCAAAAGCCGCGGACGCAACAACATCCAGTTCTTTTCCGACGACATGAACACCGCGGCCCTGGCCAAAAACGATCTCGAGAGCCGACTGCGTCAAGCGCTCAGCAGCGGGGAACTGCAGCTACACTATCAACCTCAGATCAACCTGGACACCGGCTGCATTACCGGGGTCGAAGCTCTACTACGCTGGAATGACAGCAACGGCAAGCTGATTTCCCCAGCCCAGATCATCAGCGTCGCGGAAGAAAGCGGCTTGGTCTTTCCCCTCGGCGAATGGGTCCTGCGTACCGCCTGTGCCCAGGCCAAAGCCTGGCAGGAGGCCCGTCTGTCATATATACGTATGTCCGTAAACCTTTCGGGACATCATATCCGCCAGGCCAACTTCATTGACTGCATCGAATCGATTCTGAACGAAACCGGTCTCAAGCCCAACGCCCTGGAAATTGAGCTTTCCGAAAACTCCATTATGGGACATGTTGAGGACAGTATCATGGCCTTGACCGACCTCAAGGTGCGCGGCATCAATCTCGCAATTGATAATTTCGGCACCGGCTATTCATCACTTCTGTACCTCCGGCATTTTCCTATTCACCGCATCAAGATCGCCCAGGAGTTTATTCGCGACATCATTCACAACCCCGACTACGCGGCAATTACCGAGGCCATTCTCAGCATGGCCAGCAGCTTGAATCTGGCCGTAACAGCCGTCGGTGTTGAGGACAAGATGCAACTGGAGTTCCTCCGCAAACGCGGCTGTCAGGAAGTCCAAGGGCGTCTCTTCGGGTCAGCGATGAACGCCGTGGAGATGACCAGGTTTTTGCATAGTGCAAAAAACACCTTCGCGGAAATCAAGCCAGCTGTCAGGGGAAAAACGCATTTCGAGGGATCCAAAGAAATTCACTAGTATCCCGCAATCAACCATCAACCGCCTAATGAATCGGGACCTTCTCTCCGGAAACGAACAAGGCAACCATTTCCGGTTGGTCAAGCAGTTTTAGAACGATACTACTCAACCTCATCGGCCGATGATCAAACCCCAGGCATTCCAGCACCCAGCCAAATTCAGAATAGACCGTGTCGAAAAGAGCCTTATGGAAGAGGTCCATCTCCACGCTCGGCGCTCCCTGTAAAGCAACCATTGCGATGGCCTCTTGACAGGCGTGAGGATCAGTCGAGGTAATGGAACGGCACAAAAGCGGACGTACAGCATGTATCGTACAACAGCCGAAATTATCCAGAAACGCGCAGGGCTCCCTTAGAAAAAGGCGTTCCTCGTCATCAAGCCAACAGATTTTGCGATGTAATTCCTGGAGTTTGATGCGGAGGGCATCCATTTCTTCTTTTGAGCAGCGTCTTTGTAAAAAACGCGTGATGGCCACCGCTTCAGGGAAGAGGACAGAGACATTCAGAACGCAGCAGGCGCCACAACCGGGGCCACAGGCAACGTGTGAGGCTTCAGGGGAAGAACCAAAACGCGCCAGGTCTCTTTCCGCCGCAGTGGTTAACAAGTGGACGGTGCCGGAGAGTTCCACGGCATTGCCTCCATAACGCATCAGCATTTTGGAGACCTTGCGCACCTGCCGGGCATATGATGAGAAATCAAAAGTTTCCTGCATAGGCGCCTCCTTTGTGGGATAGAGCGCATACCTGCAAAGGATTAACAATATACCTTAGAAGACAGGATCTGTCACATCCCCACAGTTGATGACAGGGGCAAAAAAATATATTAGAGTAGATTTCTTGATGTAGTTTGCGGCATCATCTTTCCAGACAGACCAAACCCTCTCGCAAAGGAGAAAGCGACATGCGGCGCATCGCGGTTATGATTATCATGATCATGACCGCCACCTTATCGGTACAAGCCAAGGCAATAGAAGCTCACGGGGCTTATCAGAAAGCATGGCAAGGTCACGCCGACCTTGACCAACATGAAACTTTCTCCCCGGCCGAACGCAACCTGATTCGCGCACACTTGCTCGGACTTCAACCCGCGACCGAGCGGGAGAACGACAGCGAGCTCCCTTCCGGCCTGCAGAAAAAAGTCTTTCGTGGCAAAACCCTGCCGCCCGGCTGGCAGGAAAAGGTTGCGCCAGGGCACAGTCTTGATTACCAGCTTTACCGTCAGGCAGAAAGACTTCCCGACGACCTCTTGCGCCGGCTGCCGCCACCACCGGTCGGCTTGGAAATCCTGCAGGTTGAGAACAAAGTTGTCCTGATCAACTCGACAACGCACGCCATCCTGGATGCTTTTGATCTCACCCCGACCCGCTGACAAAGGAACACAGGCATGCTGGAAACCACTCACACCCCGTTAATCGGCTACCTCCTCTGGTTGTTCGGCTTTACCGGTTCACATCGTTTTTATTACGGGCGACCGGTCTCCGGAACCATCTACTTCTTCACCCTGGGGCTGTTTTTTATCGGTTGGCTGGTAGACCTCTTTTTGATCCCAAGGATGGACCGAGATGCCGATCTGCGCTTCACTTCCGGTCCGATCGATTACAACCTCGCCTGGATCCTGCTGACGTTTCTGGGTTTGTTCGGTGTGCATCGCATGTACATGGGCAAGTGGCTGACCGGCATCATCTACTTTCTCACCGGCGGACTGTTCCTGATCGGCTATATCTACGACTACTGGACGCTCAATGATCAGTTGAGCGAAATCAACTCCCAAACCTGATCCTGGAGAACGTTCATGCTGACTCATGTTGTCTTATTCAAATTCAAACCGGAAACCACTGCGGCCGAAATCCAGCAACTCGCCGAGGGCTTGGGCGGACTGCCGCATGTGATCGAGGAGATCCGCGAGTTCCGCTTCGGCACCGATGTTCTCCGCTCCGAACGTTCATACGACCTCGGCCTGGTCTCCAGCTTTGATGATCTTGAAGCCCTCCAGCGCTACCAAGTCCATCCTGAGCACCAGAAAGTCGTCGCCCTCGTCAAGGCCATAACTTCGAGCGTTGTCGCGGTTGACTTTGCCGATTGACGAAAGCTTCCATGGCATGACCTACGCTGACCGCGAAGGCGTCATCAAGTTTCAGCTTGATTTCCACGCAGGTGCGCCCCCGCCCGCAAATCTCCTCGACGAGTTGAACGCCTGGCGTAAAATCTTTCGCCAGCTCGGCCTGCTCGGCCAGGACCCGGGACGCTACGAGGGGCTCGGTTTCGGCAACCTGAGTCGACGGCTGCCAGGTCAGCACAGCGATGCATTTTTGATCAGCGGCACCCAAACCGGCCACTTGCCGCAGCTGCTTCCGGAACATTACGCCACGGTTCTGCAATGCTCTCCCGCAGCCAACCGGCTTGAGGCCACAGGCAGCACCAAGCCATCCTCGGAAGCCCTTTCTCACGGCATTCTCTACCAATGCAGCCCGCTGATCCTCTGGGTCATGCATCTGCACTGCCCCGCCATCTTCAACTGTCGCACACAACTTGGGCTCCCCTGCACCGCTCCGTCCGCCGCTTATGGGACCCCTGTGATGGCCGCAGAGATTCAGCGACTGGCAGAGGCCCAGGATCTTTCTCAACCCGGATTGCTGGTCATGACCGGCCACCTGGACGGTATCCTTGCCTATGGTTCCTCGGCGGCCGAGACAGGCACCCTGGTTGTCGAAGTACTGGCTTCGGCATTGCAGCACCGCTGACAAACTCAAATTCAGGGGGCTTTTTGCTGAACCTGCTCCATCATTGACGTTTTTTCTTGCAACAAGACTTTACTTTCTGGCACTATTAGCTCCCTCTAAGGTGATTAAACAGCAATGATGGAGCCTGCCATGACCCTGCTGATTCGTTTCGAATGCCCGCAATGCCATCAGACCATGTTGCGTAACCTGCAGGACTTTGCTCCAGGGAAACGCCAGGTCTGCAATCACTGCCAGACCCCCGGACGCATGACCAAAGACGGTCTGGAGCTCTTTTCCAAAGACCTGCGCCAATACTGCCTTGGCTGAACAGGACCCGAACTTCCTTAGCCATTCCATACTTTAACAGGGCATCACAGATCGCCGCGACCTGGTGATGTGAATTATACTGTCACACCCCTCTTGCAGGCTCTATCCGGGGCTGCTATCTTTGCATGTCACCCATCACCCGGTTAATGGAGTTTGCCATGCCTGCTTCGCCTGAGCTGATCTGGCTTATTGCCGCCCTAATCATCGGCTTTGCCCTGGGACTCTTCCCGGCCATTCTGCTGGTTAAAAATCGACTCGACGCTGCGCGACAGGCAGGACGCCAAGACCTTGCCGCCGAGCTCGCCTCGCTACAGGAGCGTTTGAGTGGCCGCGAGGATCAGCTGCGCCGGCAGGCTGAAGAGTTACAGGTTAAGAACACTAGGATGGACGCCCTGATCCTCGAAAAAACAGGGCTGGAGCGGGACAACTCGCGACTGGCGACGGAATTGAGAGAGGAGGCCAGGCGTGCGGAGGAGAGCCTGCAGGTATTGAATGACACCAAAAAAGAGCTGCAACTTCAGTTCGAAAACCTCGCCAATCAGATCTTCGAGGAAAAAACCAAGTCCTTTGCCGACCAGAGCAAGGCCAATCTCGACACGATTCTGACACCGTTCAAAGAGCGGATCATCGATTTTGAAAAGAAGGTCTCCGAAGTTTACGCAACGGAGGGGAAAGAGCGCCACTCGCTGCTCAAGGAAGTACAACGTCTGCAAGAGTTGAATCAGAAGATCGGCGAGGACGCGGAGAACCTCACCAAGGCACTCAAGGGCGACAGCAAGACGCAGGGCAGTTGGGGAGAGATCATCCTCGAGCGCATCCTCGAGGAATCGGGACTGCGCAAAGGGCTCGAATATGATTCACAGGGCGGGTTCAGGGACGTCGATGGCAGGTTGCTCAAGCCCGACGTGGTGGTTCATCTGCCGGAAGAAAAGGATATCGTCATCGACTCGAAGGTGTCCCTGGTCGCCTACG
>Ga0316195_10000381_pt1 | contig 17321 bp, 18 predicted proteins | sample Phised1_MG_FD_204937 | JGI IMG/M metagenome (GOLD analysis project Ga0316195, IMG submission 204937) | Coastal sediment microbial communities from Maine, United States - Phippsburg sediment 1 | ecosystem: Environmental > Aquatic > Marine > Coastal > Sediment | place: USA: Maine | collected...
CGGCCGCGCTCGAGCATCGGCTCGTGCAGTTTGGCGACGAGGTCGAACAGCGCCTGGCGATCGTCGTGCTCGCGCGGAAGCCGGTGATAAAAGACATGCTTGCCCAGGTCCACCGAGTCGGCGTCCTTCCAGTGTGGCAGTGCCGTTAGTGAGAAGTGGATGACGCGGTTGAAGGGCGGCTTGACCTCCTTGAAACTCAGGAACTTCTCGTACAACTGCTTCGCGAAAGACGCCGTTGCCTTCGGCGGGCGCTTCAGGATCGACAGCCCGGCCACATGCTTGGGGCTGGCTTCGGTTTCGGCGATGAAGAAGCCCAGGTCGAGCAATGAAAGTTCGCGCATCGTGTCTCCGGCGGTGGTCGATTCGGGTCATGGACATTTTGCGTCACGCGCCGCAGCGGTCGGGCGCGCATCGGCTACAGTCGCGCGAGCGCCTGGCCGTGTGCGCCAGGGCCCATGCCAACGGAGACATCGACATGCGACGCCATTTCCTGGTTGCCTGCCTTTCGACGCTGCTCGTGCTGCCCGCCTGGGCCGCCGAGGTGGGTGGCGTCAAGCTCGACGACAAGATCAGCCTCGGGGGCAAGGACCTGGTGCTCAACGGCGCGGGTATCCGCACCAAGCTCGTGTTCAAGGTCTATGTGGCCAGCCTGTACCTGCCGGCCAAGGCGGGTGATCTGGCGGGCGTGCTGGCATCGAACCCGCGCCGCGTGCAACTGAACCTGCTGCGCGACCTGTCTGCCGACGACCTGGCGGGCGCACTGGTCGATGGCATCAAGGACACCAGCACGCCGGAACAGGCCGCAGCCGTGAAGGCGCAGACCGACCAGCTGCTGTCGATCATGAAGTCGATCGGCCAGGCCAAGACCGGCGATGTCGTGACGATGGACTTCGTCGGCGGCGAGACGCTGGTCGCCTTCAACGGCCAGCCAAAGGGCAAGATCGCCGGGGAACCGCTGAACGCGGCGCTTATGCGGATCTGGCTGGCCGACAAGCCGGTGCAGGCGGATCTTCGCAAGGCCATGCTCGGCACTTGAGGGTCATGTCGATCGACCAGTTGACGGACATTTCTGTCCAAATGCCGGTCAATCCAGTTTTGAGGATTTGCTCAAAATCCGGACAGTTGATCTGTTGGCCTCGCAGTTTCGGGAGGCTTGAGGGGCTGAAACTGGCGCTGCGCGCCCGCTTTCTTCAGGGTTTGCACTGAACTGGTGCGGCTTGGCACGGGCATTGCGGGGAAGCCCGCATCAACCCGCAGCCTGAAGGAGACCGACCCGTGACCCGAAGCACCATGCGCTGGCTCAGTGCCGTTTCGCTCGCCGCCACCTTGTGCGCGCTGCCGCTCGGCAGCGCCTTCGCGCAGAACAAGGGCGAGATCAAGATTGCCCATGTGCACAGCCTGACCGGCCCGCTCGAGGCCTACGGCAAGCAGACCACCACCGGGCTGATGCTCGGACTGGACTACGCCACTGGCGGCACGATGATGGTCAATGGCAAGAAGCTGGTGGTCATCGAGAAGGACGACCAGGGCAAGCCCGACCTGGGCAAGAGCCTGCTGGCCGCGGCCTATGCCGACGACAAGGCCGACATCGCCATCGGCCCGACAAGCTCGGGCGTGGCGCTGGCGATGCTGCCGGTGGCCGAGGAGTACAAGAAGATCCTGCTCGTCGAACCCGCGGTTGCCGACAGCATCACCGGCGAGAAGTGGAACAAGTACATCTTCCGCACGGGGCGCAACAGCAGCCAGGACGCGATCAGCAACGCTGTGGCGATCGACAAGCCCGGCGTGTCCATTGCCACGCTGGCGCAGGACTACGCCTTCGGCCGCGATGGCGTTGCCGCATTCAAGTCGGCGGTCAAGAACGCGAAGATCGTGCACGAGGAGTTCCTGCCAACCAACACCACCGACTTCACCGCCGGCGCGCAGCGCATCATCGACGCGCTGAAGGACAAGCCGGGTCGCAAGATCATCTGGATCATCTGGGCCGGCGGCGGCGGCAACCCCTTCAAGATCGCCGACCTCGACCTGAAGCGCTATGGCATCGAGATCGCCACCGGCGGCAACATCCTGCCGGCGATGGTGGCCTACAAGCAGTTCCCCGGCATGGAAGGCGCCACCTACTACTACTTCGGCATCCCGAAGAATCCGGTGAACGAATGGTTGGTGGCGCGCCACTACAGCGAGTTCAAGTCGCCGCCCGATTTCTTCACTGCTGGCGGCATGGCGGCTGGCGTTGCGGTGGTCGAGGCGCTGAAGAAGACCGGCGGCGACACCAGCACCAACAAGCTGATAAAGGCCATGGAAGGCATGAGCTTCGAGACGCCGAAGGGCAAGATGACCTTCCGCAAGGAAGACCATCAGGCGATGCAGAGCATGTACCACTTCAAGATCAAGGTCGATCCGGCCTTCGCCTGGGGCGTGCCCGAACTGGTGCGCGAGATCAAGCCTGAAGAGATGAACGTGCCGATCAAGAACACTCGATAAGGGATACACGCTCTTCGCGTGCTGCCTTTATCTCGACGGGTTGGAACGGACCCTTGCGCACCGTTCAACCCGTCGCGGGCCGCGACATGCTCGAGACACGCAATCTCACGATCCGCTTCGGCGGCCACGTCGCCGTCGATGCCGTGTCCTGCGCCTTCGCGCCGGGCACTCTGACGGCCATCGTCGGACCTAACGGCGCGGGCAAGACCACCTACTTCAACCTGATCTCCGGGCAACTGGCGGCCAGTGAAGGGCAGGTGCTGCTTGATGGCGAGGACATCACCCGCCTGTCGGCGCCGACGCGTACGCACCGCGGCCTTGGCCGCGCCTTCCAGCTGACGCAGCTGTTCCCGAACCTGAGCGTGATGGAGAACGTGCGCCTGGCAGTCCAGGCGCGCGAGATGGCGCGTGGCGCTGGGCATTGGATCGGCAACCTGTTCAGCGTCTGGCTCGACCGTCGCGGCTGGATCGACGAGGCGCTGCAGATCCTCGAATCCGTGCGTCTGGTCGACAGGTGCGATGCGCCGGCCGCCAGCCTGCCGCACGGCGACCAGCGCAAGCTCGAGGTGGCACTGCTGGTCGCGCTGGACCCCAAGGTGTTCATGTTCGACGAGCCGACCGCCGGCATGAGCGTCGACGAGGTGCCGGTGATCCTGGACCTGATCCGCGATCTCAAGGCGCGCAAGGACCGGCTGATCCTGCTGGTCGAGCACAAGATGGACGTTGTCAGCGAACTGGCCGACCGCATCATCGTGCTCAACAACGGTGCGCTGGTGGCTGACGGCGAGCCGGCGGCGGTGATCGCCTCGCCCGTCGTGCAACAGGCCTACCTGGGCATGGCACCGGAGGAAGACGCCGCATGACAGCCGTGCTCGAGTTGAAGGGTGTGCACACGCACATCGGGGCGTATCACATCCTGCATGGCGTGGACCTGCATGTGCCGGCCAGTGAGGTGACGATGCTGCTGGGCCGCAACGGCGCCGGCAAGACGACCACGCTGCGCACGATCATGGGCCTGTGGGCGGCATCGTCGGGCTCCGTGCGCTTCAAGGGTCGAGCGATCGGTGGGCCCGAGGCTCAGCAGCGCACGCCCGAGATCGCGCAGGCCGGCATCGCGTACGTGCCCGAGAGCATGGGCATCTTCACCGACCTGTCGGTGAAGGAGAACATGGTGCTGGCCGCGCGCGCGGCGCGCCGCGCCGAAGAACTCGACAGCCGGCGGCTGGAGTGGATCTTCGGCCTGTTCCCGGCGCTGAAGAAATTCTGGCTTTACCCTGCCGGCAAGCTGTCGGGCGGGCAGAAGCAGATGCTGGCGCTGGCGCGCGCCATCGTCGAGCCTCGCGAAGTTCTGCTGATCGACGAACCGAGCAAGGGTCTCGCACCGTCGATCATCAACAACCTGATCGACGCCTTCCATCAATTGAAGGCGCAGAGCACCACCATCCTGCTGGTCGAACAGAACTTCCAGATGGCCAAGGCGCTGGGCGACCGCGTGGCGGTGATGGACAACGGCCGCGTCGTGCATAGCGGCGCGATGGCGGAACTCGCCGAAGATGCCAGGCTGCAGCAGCGCCTGCTCGGCCTGTCGCTGGGAGCGCACCAATGAACGCCACCACCACAACGGCAGGCAGCGCGTCCACGCGCAGCGTGCTGAAGCTGAAGGCCGAGTTCGACTGGAAACCGATCGCGCTGCTTGTCGTAGTGCTGCTGCTGGCCTGGCCGCTGATCGGCTCGTCGTCCACCTGGGTCACGCTCAGCGTCGCCGGGCTGGCGATGGGGTTGATCATCTTCATCATCGCCTCGGGGCTGACGCTGATCTTCGGGCTGATGGACGTGCTGAACTTCGGCCACGGCGTGTTCATCGCGCTCGGCGCGTTCGTCGCCACCAGCGTGCTCGGCGGCATGGCCGACTGGACCGCGAGCGACTCGGTGCTGCGCAACCTGGGCGCGGTGTTCGTTGCCATGCTCGTGGCGATGGCCGCCGCTGGCGCACTGGGCCTGGCTTTCGAGCGCGTGATCGTGCGGCCGGTCTATGGCCAGCACCTGAAGCAAATCCTTATCACGATGGGTGGCATGATCGTCGGCGAGGAGCTGATCAAGGTGGTTTGGGGCCCGCAGCAGATCCCGCTGCCGTTGCCCACGACGCTACGCGGCAGCTTCGTCGTCGGTGACGCGTCGATCGAAAAGTACCGCGTGCTGGCGGTGGTCATCGGGTTGATCGTCTTTGCCGTGCTGCTGTACGTGCTCAACCGCACCAAGCTCGGGCTGCTGGTGCGCGCCGGCGTGCAGGATCGGGAAATGGTCGAGTCGCTGGGCTACCGCATCCGGCGCCTGTTCGTCGGCGTGTTCGTCGCCGGCAGTGCGCTGGCCGGCCTGGGCGGCGTGATGTGGGGGCTTTACCAGCAGTCGGTGGTGCCGCAGATCGGCGCGCAGGTGAACATTCTGATCTTCATCGTCATCATCATCGGCGGCCTGGGCTCGACCTTCGGCTGCTTCGTCGGCGCGCTGCTGGTCGGCCTGATGGCCAACTACACCGGCTACCTGGCGCCGAAGGTGGCGCTGTTCTCCAACATCGGGTTGATGGTGGCGATCCTGCTGTGGCGGCCGCAGGGCCTGTACCCGGTGACCAACCGATGAGCGCGCGCAGCGCAAGCGGGCCGAGCGCCGGGCAGCTCCCAAGCCGACCCGCATCCCCTTGGGCGCTGAGCCCGGACACATACAGTCCCTGCGGACTGCTTGTTCCTGGCGACGGGCCGAGCCTGCGGCTCGGCGCGGCCCGCGTGGCCGGCCGACGTAACCGTCGGACGAGGGACTGAAATGCTTCGCAGACTGCTGTCGCATGACCTGCCGCGCAGCCGCTGGCTGACCCTGGCCCTGGTGCTGATAGTCGTCGGCCTGGCGGCGGCGCCCTTCATGTTCCCCGGCGCCAAGTCGCTGGGCGTGGCGGCGAAGATCCTGGTGTTCATATTGCTTGTCGCAAGCTACGACCTGCTGCTCGGCTACACCGGCATCGTCAGCTTCGCGCACACCATGTTCTTTGGCATCGGCGCCTACGGCGTCGCGGTGGCCACGACCCGCCTGGGCGAAGGCCTCGGCGCGGTGGCGCTCGGCGTGGCGGTCGCGCTGCTGATCTCGATGCTGCTGTCGCTGGTGATCGGGTTGTTCAGCCTGCGTGTCAAGGCGATCTTCTACGCGATGATCACGCTGGCCGTGGCCGCGGCCTTCCAGACGCTGGCCTCGCAGCTGAGCGAGGTAACTGGCGGCGAGGACGGCCTGAGCTTCAAGACCATCGCCTGGCTCAGCCCGAGCTTCGAGCCCTTCGAGGACGAGATCTTCGGCGTGCTGGTCGACGGCAAGATCTTCACCTACTACCTGCTGTTCGTGGTGGTGCTGCTACTGTTCCTGCTGCTGCTGCGCATCGTCAACTCGCCCTTCGGCCGCGTGCTGCAGGCGATCCGCGAGAACGACTTCCGCGCCGAGGCGATCGGCTACCGCACCGTGGTCTACCGCACCGCCAGCAACGTGCTGTCCGCACTGTTCGCGACGCTGGCCGGTTGCCTGCTGGCGCTGTGGCTGCGCTACACCGGGCCGGACACGACGCTGAGCTTCGAGATCATGCTCGACATACTGCTCATCGTCGTCATCGGCGGCATGGGCACGATGTACGGCGCGGTCATCGGCGCTGCGCTGTTCATGTTCGCGCAGAACTACCTGCAGGACCTGCTCAAGCTGGGCAGCGCCTTCGGCGACGTGCCGCTGCTGTCGCAGCTGGTCTCACCCGACCGCTGGCTGCTTTGGCTGGGCGTGCTGTTCGTGCTTTCGGTGTATTACTTCCCGGCCGGTGTCGTCGGCCGGTTGCGGCTGGGGGCGCAGAAGAAATGAACCACACCTCGAACTACATCGATTGCCTGGGCCGCGAGCTGCACTACACGCAGTGGGGCGCGCAGCACGAGGAGGCGGTGATCGCCTGGCACGGCCTGGCGCGCACCGGGCGCGACATGGACGACATCGCCGCGCACCTGGCTCAGCGCTACCGCGTGATCTGCCCCGACACGATCGGCCGCGGCCTGAGCCAGTGGAGCCCGGCCCCCGAGAAGGAGTACTGCCTGGCCTTCTATGCCGAGCTGGCGCGTGCGCTGGCCGATCAGCTGGGGCTGGCGCAGCTGCATTGGCTCGGCACCTCGATGGGCGGGGCCATCGGCATCCATGCCGCGGCCGGCAGCCTGCGCGGGCGCATCCGCCGGCTGGTGCTCAACGACGTCGGCCCGCAGCTGGCCGATGCGGCGATCGAGCGCATCCGCGCCTACGCCGGCAGCCCGCCGGCCTTCGCCACGGTGAGCGAGCTGGAGGCCTACTTCCGCACCGTCTACAAGCCCTACGGCGCGATGGACGACGCACAGTGGCGACGCCTGACCGAGACCTCGACGCGGCGCCTGCCGGACGGCCGCGTTACGCCGCACTACGACCCGAAGATGGTGATGCAGTTCACCGCGCATGCCGACGACTACGCGCTGTGGCCCGCCTGGGACGCGTTGGACCTGCCGGTGCTGTGCCTGCGCGGCGAACACTCCGACCTGCTGCTGCCCGAGGTGGCCGATGCGATGCGCAACCGCGGCCCGCGCGCGGTGGTCGTCACGATCGCCGGCTGCGGCCACGCGCCGACGCTGAACACCCCAGAGCAGTACGCACTGGTGGAACGATTTTTCGCCGCGTGATCGGCATACAAACCCTAGGAGACGCACATGCCCATGAACTCGATCCGTCGTTGCGCCGCGGCGCTCGGCATGGCCACCTGCGTGGCCGCACAGGCAGCAGGCAGCGTGGGCGACACGCTGCCTCCGGGCTTCCCGGTCATCGTCGACACCTCGCTGGGCAGGGCGGTGATCGGCTTCGGCGCGGCCGGGACGGTGACGCGCACGCCGGTCATCTTCCTGCACGGCAATAACGACACGCCTTTCCCGACAGCCTGCAACCCCTACGGACGCATGCAGGCGATGGCGCAGTTCCTGGCCGACAACGGCTATGCCACCAGCGAGCTGTGGGGCCTGGGTTACCAGGGCGACCAATGCGACCTGCCGGCAGACCAGACGCTGCGCTCAGGAATTGCCCACACCAATGCCGCCAACGTGCCCGATTTGCGCCGATTCTTGTACGCGGTAATGGCCTTCACAGGCGCCGAGCAGGTCGACATCGTCGCCCACAGCCTGGGCGTGACGCTGGCGCGCGAGTGGATGCGGCAAGACCAGGCGCAACGCCAGGTGCGCCGCTTCGTTGCCATCGACGGACCGAACCAGGGCATCATCACCTGCTCGTCGAACCCGGCCAACTACTGGCAAGCGCCTGCCGCCGGCGGCTTCACTCCGCGCAGCGATGTCTGCGTCGAACTGGGTTCGCCGGACACGCGTTTCCTGCGTCTGCTCAATGGCGGCGCCGGAGCCCAGGGCGGCAACGACGGCCGCCACGTCGCGCCGCGCACGTTGGTCATCCGCAATGCTGACGCCAGCTTCGTCTTCTTCGCCGTGAAGGACGGGGTGGTCGCGCCCGTGCCTGCCGAGGACTCGTTTGGCCGGCCCACTGACTTCAGCCGCAGCGCTTCGATCCGCGGCGCGCAGCAGCTTGACCTGACCGGGCAGGGCGCGTACGACCCCTTCCTCGGCACCGGCCATCTCGGCATCCTGAACTCGCCGCAGACGCGGCAGGCGACCCTGGACTTCCTTCGCGCCAACCCGCGCTGAGGCGGTGTCGAGCATCGGCGGCCCGGCCGTGGCGCGGCGAAGGGGCGCGCTGCGGCGCCTGCTGTGGCTGCTCTGCGCCGCAGGTGGCGCTCCGGTCGTCGCGCAAACGCCGCCGTCGCCGGGCGAAGTAGTCGCCTACACCGGGCTGCATGCCGCCGCCTGGCGTGGCGACGTACCGAAACTGAAGGCATTGCTCGGCGCCGGTGCGTCGCCGAACCCGCGCGATGCGCACGGCCGTACGCCGCTGCACGTGGCCACCTTCGCGCGTCGGCGCGAGGCGATCGTGGCGCTGGCCGAGGCCGCCGCTGACCTCGGTGCGCTGGAAAACGACCGCTACGACGCCGTCACGATCGCCGCGGTGGCCGACGACGAAGACACAATGCGCGTGCTGCTGAAGCTCGGCGCCAGTGCCAAGCTCATCACCAGCCGCTACGACGGCACCGCGCTGATCGCTGCGGCGCACCTGGGCCATGACGGTGTGGTGCGCCAGCTGATCAGCGCCGGCGCGCCGCTGGACCATGTCAACAACCTGCACTGGACGGCGCTGATCGAGTCGATCGTGCTCGGCGGCGGTGGGCCACGGCATGTGGCCACGTTGCGCGCGCTGGTGGAAGCGGGCGCCGACACGCAGCTCGCCGACCGCGAAGGCCGCACGCCGCTGGTGCTGGCGCGGTCGCGAGGCTACGGCGCGATGGAGCAGACCCTGCTGCAGGCTGGCGCACACTGAAGGCAGGAGCGGCCGCGATGCGGGTGCGCATCGGCGCACAGCACAATGTGAGCACCATGTTGCGCGCCCACCCGACCCTTCGGGTCGAGCGTCGTCGAAGGAGAAGGTCGTGCTTGAACTGATCGTGGTCGTCGTGCTGGTGGCCGGCGGCGTCTGGGCCGTCGCGGCCCTTCACCTAAAGGGCGAGGACCTGTCGGCCTTGGACCGGCCTGTCGGCCAGCGCTTCGGGCAGGGCACGCAGCCCGGCAGCGAGATCCGGACCGTAGTGGCCTCGCTTGGCAATATCGACAAGGTGCTGCACGGGGTGCCGCTGCGCCAGCGCAACGTGGTGCTGCGCAAGTACATGGACGGCCTGTTCGCTGACCGGCAGCTCGATGCAAGCTTCACGTCGGTGGACGCCGGCGGTGTGCCGGCCGAGTGGGTGCTGGCACCCGGCGCCGACGGCTCACGCCGCACGCTGTACATCCACGGTGGCGCCTTCGTCATGGGCAGCCCGCGCAGCCACCGAACGCTGACCAGCCAGTTCTCGGCGCTGACCGGCGGCGCGGTGCTAGCGATCGACTACCGGCTGATGCCCGAGAACCGGCGCATGGCCGGCATCGAGGACTGCCGCAATGCCTACCGCTGGATGCTGGATCACGGACCCGATGCCGCCAAGCCGGCCAGCGCAGTGTTCGTCGGCGGCGACTCGGCCGGCGGAAATCTGACGCTGTCGCTGATCGCTTGGGTGCGCGACCAGGGCCTGCGTGCGCCGGATGCGGCGGTGGCGCTGTCACCACTCACTGACGCCACGATGGCCAGTCCGAGCATGCGCACCAACATCGCCAGCGACGCAATGCTGGGCCCGCTGTTTGGTCGGCTGGCGCGCGTTCCGCGCGCGCTGCTGCTGTGGATCGGCTGGTGGCAGAATCGCATCAACCCGCGCGATCCCTTGCTGTCGCCGCTGCGCGGCGACCTGTCGCGGCTGCCGCCGCTGCTACTGCAGGCCAGCGAGTGCGAGATGCTGCTGGACGATAGCCGCCGCTATGCCAACCGTGCGGCGGCGGCCGGCTCGCCGGTGACGCTGCAGACCTGGGCACACATGGTCCATGTCTGGCAGATCTTCAACCCCGAGTTGCCCGAGGCAAGGCAGGCGCTGCAGGAGATCGGCAAGTTCCTGAATGCCGCCGCGCCGCCGGCGCGCTCGCTTGACAGCACTGCAGCGGCGCCCAGAATCGAGGCATTGTCCTGAGAACGGGGGCCGACGTGAAGCACACATCGATGGCCGCGCTGGCCTTGCTGGCGCTGTCAGGGCTGCAGGGCTGTGCGACGACGCCGAGCTTCTCGCAACTGGTGGGCGAGCGCTACTTCGTCACCAACATGGACACATACCCGTTGGTGATCGCGGCGGTGGACGGCAGCAGCTCGACGATCTCGCCGAAGTTCGTCGAACCCGGTGTGCGACATCTGGTGCTGCAGGGTCCGGCCGGCGCTGCCGGCATCCCGCCGGTGCTGAACTACACGCTCGACGTCAAGCCCTGTACGCGCTACTACATCGTCGCGGTCAAGGCCAGCCCGCTGGACAACAGTTTCACGCCGCGGGTGGACTACGAGATGGCGCTAAGCGGCGACTGCAAGCCGCCCGGAAGCTGAGCCGGGCGGCTGCCGCTGGCGCGCCTGCGACAGCGGCGGAGCGACCTATTCCTTGCGGAAGTCGTCGTGACAGGCCTTGCAGGCGCCACCAACCGGGCCGAAGGCGGCCTTGATCTGATCGAGGTTACCGCTCTTGGCGGCGGTGTTCAGCTTGGCCATCTCGTCCTGCATCTTCGTGGCCGCTGCGACGAACTTGGCGTTGTCACTCCATACGTTGGGCTTGGCGCGGGTGTCGCCCACATCGGTGCCTGGGCCGAAGGCGGTGAAGGGCAGCTTCGACATCATCGTGGCAATCTCGATGTTGCTCTGTGCCGCCGCGGCGTCGAAGGGGGCCTTGCCTTGAACCATCGCGCCGACGCGACCGAAGTGCGCAGCCATCACGGTGAATGCGGCCTTGCGGTACTTGACCGCGTCCTCGGGTTTGGCGAATTGCGCGACAGCGGGCAGCGCGGCGGCGATGCCGGCGAGCGCCAGGACGGCGACGGACAGACGTTTCATACAGTGACTCCTTGGATGGGGTTGGGTCGATCGGTGGTGCACGGAACTCGAGTGCCCGCACGTCCGACGCGCGAGTTTAGGCATTCCGCGCCCGGCGCGTCGGCGCCTCGGGAAAGCCCGAGCTCCACTTCGCGCTATGGTTGCGCCTGGGCAGGATGCCCGTTGCCGGAGGTGATGCCGATGTCCGACGCCCCAGCCCCAGCGAAACCGGTGCGCGTATGGGACCTGCCCACGCGGGCCTTCCACTGGACGCTGGCCGCCACGCTGGTCGGCTCGGTCGCCAGTGCCAAGATCGGCGGCAACGCCATGGTCTGGCATTTTCGCTTCGGCTACGTGGTGTTCGCGCTGCTCGCCTTCCGGCTGTTGTGGGGCCTGATCGGCGGACGGTGGTCGCGCTTTACCAGCTTCGTCTATGCGCCGGGCACCGTGTGGCGCTACCTGCGCGGGCAATCCCGTCCCGACGAGCATCACGAGGTCGGCCACAACCCGCTGGGCAGCCTGTCGGTGTTTGCGCTGCTCGGTTTTTTGGCCGCACAGGTGGCCACCGGCCTGGTCGCCGACGACGAGATCGCTAGCGTCGGCCCGCTCAACCGCTTCGTCAGCGGCGCACTGGCCGGGCGGGCGACACACTGGCACAAGGACTATGGCCAGTGGCTGCTGCTGGCCCTGGTGGCGCTGCACGTGGCGGCCATCGTCTACTACCTGCTGCGCAGCAGGACCAACCTGGTGCGGCCGATGATCGTCGGTGACAAGCCGCTGCCGCCGGGTACGCCCGCGTCGGCAGACACGGCGGCGACGCGCGGGGTGGCCCTGCTGCTGGCGGCGCTGTGCGCCGGCGGCGTGGCCTGGGTCGTGAGCCTCGGCGGCTGAGCATGCCGGAGCGCCCGTACTTATGAACCCGGTGCAGTTCCGCCTGGTGGCGCCGGACAGCGCCGCGGCGTTCGAAGCCACCCGCGACATCTTCCGCGAGTACGCCGCCAGCCTGGACGTGGACCTGTGCTTCCAGGGCTTCGAGGCCGAATTGACCGACCTGCCGGGCGAGTACGCCGAACCCGAGGGGGCGCTGCTGCTGGCCTTTGCCGACGAGCAACTGGCCGGCTGCGTGGCGATGCGCCGCCTGGTCAACGTCGATCATGCCAACGCCTGCGAGATGAAGCGCCTGTTCGTGCGCCCCGCGTTCCGCCGCTTCGGCCTGGGCCGCATCCTGGCGCAGGCGCTGATGGACATCGCCCGCGCGGCGGGGTATTCGGCGATGCTGCTCGACACGCTGGACGAGATGGAGAGCGCGCGCGAGCTGTACGCATCGCTGGGCTTCGAAGAGGTGGCGCCCTACTACTTCAACCCGATCCCCGGCGCCCATTACCTGAAGGCCACGCTGTAGGGGGCGGTGCTGCGGCTAGACTGCGGCGCACCCAAGGAGCTTAGCGATGAATGCCTTCCTGCAACTGCTGCGTGCCACCGGCCACAACTCGCCTATCGGCACCTGGATCAGTTCGACCAACCCGATCGTCGCCGAGGCCCTGGGCCATGCCGGCTTCGACTGGGGCGTGGTGGATATGGAACACTCGCCGCTGGACCTGATGCCGATGCTGCAGTTGCTGCAGGCGCTGGGCAACACGCGCATGGTCGGCGTGGTGCGCGTGCCCTGGAACGACGCGGTCACGGTCAAGCGCGTGCTCGACGCCGGCGCGACGACGGTGCTGTTTCCCTTCGTGCAGAACGCCGAAGAAGCGGCGCGCGCGGTCGCGGCTACGCGCTACCCGCCGCAGGGCGTGCGCGGCATCTCGGGCATGAGCCGGGCCACCAGGTTCGGCACGGCGCCCAACTACCTGGCCACCGCCAACGAGGGCATCGGCGTGATCGTGCAGCTGGAAACGCCGCAGGCGCTCGGGCAGCTGGAGGCCATCGCTGCGGTGGATGGTGTGAACGCGCTGTTCATAGGCCCGGCCGACCTGTCGGCCAGCATGGGCCACATCGGCGAGTTCACGCACCCGGCGGTTATGCAGGCGGTCGCGGACGCGGTGCGGCGCTGCAAGGCCGCGGGCATCCCGGTGGGCACCGTCGGCGCCACGCCCGAGGTGGTGACGCAGTACCGCGTGATGGGTTTCGACTACCTGGCCATCTCCTCCGACATGGGGCTGCTGATGAGCGGCGCCCGTGCCGCGGTGCGCGCACTGCGCGTCAGCAGCGAAGAGAACTTTGTGCACTCGCTGAATACCGGCACGCGCACCGACAGCGGCGCCTGAAACGCCTTCCACAGCACTGGAGACCCATGACGGCCACGCCGAACTTCGAATTGCACGCCGGTGCGTTGCGCCTGGCGCTGCGCCCCGACCTCGGCGGCTGCATCGCTGGGCTGTGGCACCGCGATCTGCCAGTGCTGCGCAGCAGCGAGCCGGCGGCACTGGTCGCCTCGCGCGCCGGCGCGTGTTATCCGCTGGTGCCCTACTCCAACCGGCTGGGCTACCGGCGTTTCCGCTGGAAGGGGCAGGATTACGGCACGCAGCCGAACTTCGACGACAGCCCGCACTCGGTGCACGGCGTGGGCTGGCTGCGCGCCTGGGAGCTGGTCTCGTCGAGCGCGGTGGACGTGGTGCTGCGCTACCGCCATGCCGCCGACGTGCACTGGCCCTTTGCCTTCGAGGCGCGCCAGTACTTCACGCTGACGCCGCAATCGATGCGCGTGCAGATGGTGGTGGACAACCTGTCCGACATCGCGCAGCCGCTGGGCCTGGGCTGGCACCCGTACTTTCCCAAGCGCGCGCGCAGCCGCCTGCACATCGAGCTGGACGGTCGCTGGGACAGCGACGCCACCCAGTTGCCTGTGCGCAAGGTGGCGCAAAGCGGCATCGACAGCGACGTGGTGCACCTCGACTACGACAACTGCTTCGACGGCTGGCGCGGAGCCGCGCGCATCCGCGACGAGAAGCTGTCGCTGCAGCTCACGTCCTCGCTCGACCGGCTGGTGATCTACACACCGCAGACCCGCGACTACTTCTGTGTCGAGCCGGTCAGCCACGTCTCCAACGCGATCCACATGGCCGACCCGTTGGCGCACGGCCTGCAGCGTGTCGAGCCCGGCGCGTCGATCGAGGCCTGGATGCAGCTCGCCGTGAACGTGCTGTGAGCCCCGTGACACCGGATGCGGGCGTGCGCGTGGCTGTGCCCGAGCCGTGCCGGCTTGGCGAATCGCCGTTCTGGCACCCTGGCGAGCAGGTGCTGTACTACTGCGACATCCCCGGCCGGCAGCTGTGCCGCCACGACCCGCACAGTGGCCGGCTCGACCGCTGGGACTTCGACACCGAGCCGACGGCGATCGCGCCGCTGGCCGATGGCCGGTTGCTGATGGCATTGCGTAGTGGCATTGGCAGCTTCGATCCGCGTGCCGGCAGGCTCGAGATGCTGGCCGAGGCGCCCTACGACACCGCCACGCAGCGCTTCAACGACGGCAAGTGCGATGCGCTAGGACGCTTCTGGGTCGGCACGATCGTCGAGCCGCGCGAGCCGGCGCTAGGCACGATGCAGTGCTTTGCCCACGGGGTGCTGAAGGAGCGCTTCGACGGCGTATCTGTCAGCAACGGCCTGGCCTGGAGCCCCGATGGGCGCACGATGTACTGGGCCGACACGCATTTCGGGTGCGTGCAGGCCTTCGATTTCGCGCCCGACAGCGGCGAGCTGTCGCGGCGTCGCGAGTTCGTCCGTTTTGCCGGGTCGGATGCGGGCGATGCGTACCTCGGGCGGCCCGACGGTGCGGCCATGGACAGCGAGGGCTGCTATTGGGTGGCGATGTACGACGGCCAGCGTGTGCTGCGTCTGTCGCCCGAAGGGCGCATCCTGCGTCAGCTGATGCTGCCGGTGCGGTGCCCGACGATGCCGGCCTTCGGCGGCCGGGATCTGAAGACGCTGTACGTCACCACCGCGCGCGAGCGCCGGCCGTCGGCCGAGCTCGCGGCGCAGCCGCTGGCTGGCTGCGTGCTGGCCATCGATCTGGACGTGCCCGGCCTGCCCGTCAACTTTGCACTGCTTTGAACACATGAACGCCGACTTGCTCGAACGCGGCGCGCTGCTGGCGCGGCTGCGCGAAACGCGCACCTGGGACCTCGCGATCATTGGCGGTGGCGCCACCGGCCTGGGCGTGGCGCTGGATGCCGCCGCGCGGGGCTTTTCGGTGCTGTTGCTCGAGAGCCAGGACTTCGCCAAGGGCACCTCGTCGCGCGCCACCAAGCTGGTGCACGGTGGTGTGCGTTACATGGCGCAGGGCAACATCGGCCTGGTGCGCGAGGCGCTGCACGAGCGCACCACGCTGCTTGCAAATGCGCCGCACGTGGCGCAGCGGCTCGCTTTCGTGGTGCCGGGCTACCGCATGATCGACGTGCCCTTCTATGGAGCGGGGCTGAAGATGTACGACGTGCTTGCCGGGCGCCAGAGCCTCGGGCCGACCGAGTTCCTGTCGGCCGGGCGTACGCGCGAACTGCTGCCCACGGTGCGCACCGCCGGGCTGGTCGGCGGCGTCAAGTACTGGGACGGGCAGTTCGACGACGCGCGGCTCGCGCTGCTGCTGGCGCGCACCGCGGCGCGGCGCGGCGCGCTGGTGCTGAACCATGTCGCGGTCACCGGGCTAATGCGCGAGCAGGGCAAGGTGCTCGGCGTGCACGCGCAGGACGCTGAAAGCGGCGAGGGTTTCGCGCTGCGCGCGCGCTGCGTGGTCAACGCTACCGGCGTGTGGGTGGATGCGGTGCGCGACATGGACCGGGATACCGACGCACCGCCGCGCGTCGCGATGGTCGCGCCGAGCCAGGGCGTGCACCTTGTCGTCGATCGTGCCTTCCTGCCCGGCACGCATGCGTTGATGGTGCCCAAGACGGCCGACGGCCGCGTGCTGTTCGCGGTGCCGTGGCTGGGCAAGACGATCCTCGGCACCACCGACACGCCGCGCCACGACCTGGACCGCGAGCCGGCGCCGTTTCGCGAGGAGGTGGACTTCATCCTCGGCGAGGCCGGCCGTTACCTGGCCAAGGCGCCGACGCGTGCCGACGTGCGCTCGGTCTGGGTCGGCCTGCGCCCGCTGGTCAAGCCGCCCGACGACGAGGGCGACAACACCAAGGCGCTGTCGCGCGAACACACGGTCATCGTCGGGCAATCGGGCCTGGTCACCGTGACCGGAGGCAAGTGGACCACCTACCGCGCGATGGCCGAGGACGTGCTCGACCGCTGCATGGCCGCCGGGCTGCTCGAACGCCGCGCTGGCGAGGTCACTACGAGGCTGGCGTTGCTGGGTGCCGCGCCGGGCCGCTCGCTCAGCGAGGCGCCGGGCGAGCACCTTTACGGCAGCGAGGCGGCGCTACTGCGCGGCCTGCCCGGCGCGACGAACTGGTTGTGGACCGATGCCGAGTCCGGCCACGGTGGGCTGAGCGAGGCAATGGTACGTTTCGCGCTGCGCTACGAGATGGCGCGCGATCTGGAGGACGTGCTTGCGCGACGCTCGCGGCTGTTGTTCCTGGACGCTGCGCGCGCCGCCGCACTGGCCGAGCCGGTGGCGGCGCTGATCGAGGAGGAACTGGGCCGGGCGGTCAGCGTGCAGCAGCGGCAGGCGTTCGCGGCACTGGCGCAGCGATACCAGACGCTGCCGTAGCGGCGGCGCCGCGCCGCACCAGCCGCTCGGTGCCGCCGATGGGCAGCACACCGAATTCCGCGCGCGTCAGCCCCGACACCTGCAGCGCCTGGGCCAGTGCGCGCGGCGCCTCGTCCAGCGCTTCGTCGGTCAGCTCGAAGCTGCCCCAGTGCACGCCGATCGAGCGCTTGGCATGCAGGTCTCGGTGGATCTGCACCGCCTCGGCCGGGTTGACGTGCTGGTCGCTCATGAACCAGCGCGGCTCGTAGCCGCCGATCGCGATCAGCGCCAGGTCGAAGCCGCCCTCGGTGCCGTGCCGCGCCGCGAGCTGCGCGTGCGTGTCGGCGAAGTCGCGCGAATAGCCGGTGTCGCCCGAGAAGTACAGGTGCAGGTCCGGCGCGAACACCGCATAACCACCCCACAGCGTGTGCATGCGGTCGCTCAGGCTGCGGCCGGACCAATGCTGCACGGGGGTCAGCACCACCTCGGCTGCGCCGAGCCGGTGCGACTGCCACCAGTCGAGCTCGGCCACGTTCGTGATGCCTTCGTCGGCCATCCACGCCTTGATGCCCAGCGGCACGACGAACAGCGGCGGGCCGCCCGGCTGCAGGTTCAGCGCGCGCACGCTGTCGCG